>Ga0256828_1002455_pt1 | contig 11034 bp, 12 predicted proteins | sample CV88metaG_FD_185993 | JGI IMG/M metagenome (GOLD analysis project Ga0256828, IMG submission 185993) | Hydrothermal vent microbial communities from East Pacific Rise, Pacific Ocean - CV88 | ecosystem: Environmental > Aquatic > Marine > Hydrothermal vents | place: Pacific Ocean: East Pacific Rise... | reverse complement strand
TATTAACTTGACAAGCATTGAATAGTAAAAGTATAGATAGTAGTATGAATATATTCTTTTTCATTTGTTATTTAATTCTTTCTTATTTTATCTAAGAATTATACTTAAGTTTTATTTAAATATTACACTATTTTTCTACTATTATGGTTAACAACTTAAAAGTTTATAAGAATAAATTTATTAAATTTTTATATAAAAAAATAATAACCACTAAAAAAATATTTAAGATAAGTAAATACAAAACAATCCCCTTAAAAAACTATTTTAATAATATTTTTTACTATTTTATAATTAAGAGTTATATCTAGTTATTACTATCATTTTTGCTATTTAAAAAAGATTTTATAGGGATAAAAGTATACTTTTATTAATATTTCCAATAAAAACTTCACTCTTTTTAATACTAAGTATTTTAAAAATTAAAAAAAATAACTCATTAAATAATAGATTAAATATAAAGTAGAAAAAGAGTAGAATGAAAAGTGATAGAAAAGTGAATTCTATCCAATAATAATCTTTTAAAAAAGGATAAATAATGAAAAAAGAAGTTGTAATTGCGTCTGCAATAGCTGGACTACTAAGCTCTTTATCTGCTGGGGATAATCCAACAATTAATATTGATAAAATTAGCATAGATAAGGCTGGTAAAGTTTTAGCTTCTAAAGATATAAAGAAAGGTCTTGAGGTAGAACAAGGAAAAGATAAATTTTTGGATAATGTAAATTTTTATTGTCCAGGAAAAAAAGGAAATAGAAAGAAAGCTCCCATCCAAAAAGATATAGAAAAAGAAGCGCCCATTCACAAAGATATAGAAAAAGCTCCAATTCATAAAGATATAGAAAAAGCGCCCATTCACAAAAATATCGAAAAAGAAGCTCCTATACAAAAACATATAGACAAACAAATAGTTATTCCTAAAAGATGAAAAACAAAACATTAGAGAGAAGAATATTTTATGCTCTAAGAGATGATGTTCTTCGTCTTACAATATTACCAACTGAACAGTGTAATTTTCGTTGTTTTTATTGTTATGAATCATTTAAACTTGGTAAAATGAGTAAAGAGACTAGTGAATCTATCTTGAAATTAGTGAAAAGAAGGGCTTCTACTTTAAAATTTTTACATATTAACTGGTTTGGTGGAGAACCTCTTATAGCTAAAGATATTATTATTTCTCTCTCTGAAGAGTTTAAAGAGTTATCAAAAAAATTTAATTTTAAATACACCTCTTCAATAACTACAAATGGTTACTATCTTAATAGTAACCTTTTTACCAAATTAGTAACTAATGGTATTACAAATTATCAAATAACACTTGATGGAGATAAAAAGATACACAATAAAACAAGAATACTTTCTAATGGAGAGGGAACATTTAATATTATTTGGAATAATTTAATATCCATAAAAAAAAATACTCTAAAGTTTGATATTATGATTCGGATTCATTACTCTCCTGAAAATTTAAAAGAGATTAAAGCTTTTTCTAAAATATTAAATACAGAATTTGGGAAAGATAATAGATTTAAAATATTTTTTAAAAATATATCAACTCTTGGTAGCTGTAATGATGAATCTCTATCTACATTTGATAGTGAAGAGTCTAACGAAATTCAAAAGGATTTAAATAGTTTAATAGATGCTGTAGATACAGTAACACAAGATGATTATGTCTGCTATGCCTCAGAAGCTAATACATTTATTATACGTTCAAATGGAGATATAAGTAAATGTACAGTTGCATTAGATGAAGAGGTTAATATTATTGGCAGACTAAACAGTAATGGAGAGTTAGAGTTAAATCAAGATAAGTGTAAACTCTGGTCAATTGGTCTACAGACAGAAGATGAAGCTCATTTGGCTTGTCCATATTTTAACTTGATAAAACCCCAAATTGTTGATTTAGTTGGCTAGAGAGTGGTGCAAAGAATTGCACCTACTTATTAAAAACCTCTTTAATTCTTGACAACAACACTTTCTCTTTCATTTAAGGCACTGATAAATATAAAAGTTAAAAGCTATACCCTCTTCTCTTCTATAATAGAGTGAACCACAGCCATTCCAACAAACAAAATCCCAATAGTTCCTACCAATATCTCATTTACCTCTATAAACATTTTGCTAAACATAATCAAAGATAATGCAAAAATAGCATAATGAGCGCCATGTTCTAAATATTTATAAGCATCTAATGTTTTTTTCTCTACCATATATAAGGTGAGTGAACGAACAAACATTGCTCCTATTCCTAACCCTATCATAATAATAAAAATATTTGAACTTAACGCAAATGCACCAATAACTCCATCAAAACTAAAAGAGGCATCAAGAATTTCTAAATATAGTAGACCGATAATACCACTACGAACACCATTACTGTTAAGCAGTTCATCAAAAGTTATTAATACAAGATGCAAAATAATACCTGTAAAATATGCCAATGCAACACCTATTCCTATTTTGCTATCTACACTATTAACCAAAGTTAATCCTATTGCCAAAGCAATAATAGTCTCAGTATGTTCAGCTGTTGCAATTTTTTTAATAAAACTACTGTCTTCAATAAAATCTATCCATTTAACATCTCTGCTAGAATCAAAAAGAAAATCTAAAAATACCATTAATAAAAACGCACCACCAAAAGCATAAATAATATGATGTACTTTATCAAAAATATCTTGATAAGATTCAGGAGCATACATCGCCAACTCAAAAGTATTCCACACTCCTATACCACCATCTTCTATTACAATATGACTTGCCATAGAGACCATAACAATAGGAAATAAAAATCTCATTCCAAATACAGCAACTGGTATACCATAAGTGATAAAACGTTGTTGCCACTTGGGTTCCATTGTCTCTAAAACCTTTGCATTAACTACAGCATTATCAAATGATAGAGTAACCTCTAAAAGAAAGAGTAAAATGACCACATATAAAGCAGAAAAACCTCCAAGAAAGAGAAATGCGACCACAAAGCCTATAAGTGTAATAACGATTGAAGATTTAAAATGTTTCATATGTTAACACCCTATCTTCATTTTTTTGATTAAATAAGTACATTATGTATTATTTCTCCTTTTTAAAAAATATATAAGAATATTTTATAATATATAACTACATATACCTCTTAAAAAGATATTTTTGTGTGTAAATAGTGAAAATAAGCTTTAGAAACTATCTCTGCTATCCTTTATGAAGTATTGGAATTCGGCTTATTTAATAAATTTTCTTTATAAAAAAAACCAAAAAAACCATTGCTCCAATTCGTAACATAATAAGTTATCATTTCAATAATAATGGGTTAATTATACACTCCATTACAAAAAGTTAGCTATTCTACTTGAAGTGATAGAAAATATCTCACTTAAAATTTAAAAGATTAAAGGGGAAACCATGGCAGTAATGACAGCTCCTGAGAATACTCCAGTATGGGTAGACACAGTTAGATGTAAAGCCTGCGATATATGTGTTGACGCATGTCCAGCAGGTGTACTTTCAATGCAAGCAGAACCAACTTCAACTTTGGGTGCGATGATTAGTGTAATCGCTCCTGATTCATGTATTGGATGTAATGAGTGTGAACTCTCATGTCCAGATTTTGCTATTTACGTAGCAAGTAAAAAAGAGTTTAAATTTGCTAAGCTCACAGGCGATGCCAAAGCAAGACAAGAGGCAATCGCAAATAACGGGTTTAGATTACCTACAGATTATAAGGAGGCTAACTAAATGTCAGCAACAAGAGAAGTAATATCAACTGGTAATGAACTGTCTGCAATCGCAGCTGTTGATGCTGGATGTACATTTTTTGGAGGTTATCCATTAACACCTTCAAGTGAAGTAATGCATGTTATATCCGACCTTTTACCAAAAGTTGGCGGAACAGCAATTCAAATGGAAGATGAAATAGCAGGTATCTGTTGTGTTATTGGTGCTGCTATGGGTGGTGCAAGAGCATTAACAGCAACATCTGGTCCTGGTGTATCACTAAAAGCAGAGAACTTAGGTCTTGCTCAAATGGCAGAAGTTCCATTGGTACTTGTGAATGTTATGAGAGGTGGTCCATCAACAGGTCTTCCAACTCGTGTATCACAAGGTGATATTAAACAAGCAAGTAACCCATCTCATGGAGATTACCGTTCAATTACACTATGTGCTGGTAACTTAGCTGAGTGTTATACTGAAACAGTAAGAGCATTTAACCTAGCTGATAGATTTATGCAACCTGTAATTGTTCTACTTGATGAGACCATTGGTCACATGCACGGAAAAGCAGAGCTTCCAACAGTAGAAGCTGTAAAAGCTGGAATTGTTCCAAGAAAAACATTTGATGGTGCACCAGAAGATTACAGACCTTATGAGTGTGGTCCAACAGAACCAGCAACACTTAACCCAATGTTTAAAGGTTATAGATACCACTTTACAGGTCTTCATCATGATGCTATGGGATTCCCAACAGAAGAGATTGAAACTTGTAGAAAATTGATTCAGAGACTTGAAGATAAAGTTATGGCTCACCAAGATGAGATTGAACTTAACGAAGAGTTTATGATGGATGATTTAACTGGTGAAGAGGGTGAAGTTCTTATTATCGCTTATGGTTCAGTTTCATTGGCTGCAAAAGAGGCAATCAGACACCTAAGAGCAGATGGAATTAAAGCTGGACTATTCAGACCAATTACTATTTGGCCATCTCCTGCTGATAAAATCAAAGAGCATACAAGTAAAATTAAAAATGTTCTTTGTGTTGAGCTAAACATTAGACAATATACAGAAGAGATTGAGAGAGCTTCGAGTAGACTTGATATTGAAGGTCTATACAAAGTTAACGGTAGAGCAATTTCTCCTTATGAGATTGTAAATAAAGTAAAAGAGGTATTCTAATATGGCATTTAATTACGATCAGTATTTAAGAGTTGAAAAGATGCCAACACTATGGTGTTGGGGATGTGGTGATGGTGTTATTTTAAAAGCCTTCATTCGAGCTGTTGAAAAACTTAACATTAGTAAAGATGATATGTGTGTTGTTTCAGGAATTGGTTGTTCAGGAAGATTCTCTTCTTATGTAGATTTCAATACTGTTCATACAACTCATGGTAGAACTGTAGCTTATGCAACAGGTATTAAATTGGCTAATCCAGATAAACATGTTGTTTGTGTTGCAGGTGACGGTGATGCACTTGCTATTGGTGGTAACCATACTATTCATGGTTGTAGAAGAAATATTGATATTACTATGATTATTATCAATAACTTTATCTATGGTTTAACAAACTCACAAACTTCTCCTACAACACCTCAAGGTATGTGGACAGTTTCTCAAAAAGCAGGTAATATTGACCCTACTTTTAACACTTGTGATTTGGCTATCGCTTCTGGTGCTTCATTTGTTGCTAGAGAGAATGTTACTTCTCCTAAAAAACTTGAGAAAATCATTGTACAAGCCTTAGAGCATAAAGGTTTTGCTTTGGTTGAAGCTCTCTCTAACTGTCATATTAACCTTGGTAGAAAAAATAAAATGAACTCTGCTATGGCAAACCTTGACTGGATTGATAGCATTACTGTTTCTAAAAAGAAATATGATGCAATGTCTCCAGAAGAGCAATTAAACTTACTTCCTACAGGTATCTTACATCAAAATAAAGAGGTAGCTGAGTATTGTGACATGTATGCAGAGATTCAAAAAGTACATCAGGGTGAAAGAAAGAAAATCACTCAAGATGACTTTACAAAAAAAATATAAGAAGGAGACACAATGGCACGAACATTAATGAGATTTACAGGCGTTGGTGGACAAGGTGTTCTTTTAGCTGGTGAAATTTTTGCTGCTGCAAAAATTAAAACTGGTGGTTTTGGACTAAAAACTGCAACATATACATCACAAGTACGTGGTGGACCAACTGTTGTTGATATTACACTAGATGATGATGAAATATATTACCCTTATGCAAATGATGGTGAAGTTAACTTTATGCTTTCAGTTGCAGATGTAAGTTTCCAATCATTTAAAAGTGGTGTTAAAGAAGGTGGTACAATTGTTGTTGAGCCAAACCTAGTACATCCAAGTGAAGAAGATAGAAAAACATGGAATATCATTGAGATACCTATTATTACTATTGCTAAAGAGGAAGTAGGAAATGTAATTACTCAATCAGTTGTTGCACTTGCTATTGCAAATACTCTTATGGATGCTATTGATGAGAAAACTCTTATTGATACCATGCTTAGTAAAGTACCTAAAAAAGTTCATGAGCTTAACTTAAAAGCTTATGATCTTGGTAAAAAATATGCAAATGAAGCTTTAGCTAACGCATAATTTTTACTTCTTATTCCCCTTTTTTAGGGGCATAAGAGCCTACTCTTATACAAAAATACCCACAAATATATAAAATCCATAATTTTCCTTTTTCTTATACCGTATCTCTATTAAGTTAATACTCTTTCGTTATAATATTTAAAATTCAAAAGAGGATATAACATGAGTAATTACATAGATGAAGACGATGATTACGAAGATTACAGAGAAGACTTTTTAGGTAGAACACCACAATCAAGTTACTTTGCAATTGCAAAAACAGCAAACCAAAATATAGTAGAATTAGAGCTTGAAAAGGTATTTAGACGTTTAGCAGTAGCAGAGAAAATGTTAGAAGATAAAGGTCTTGCTGATGAGCATGAACAGCAGATTAAATCACTTGTTATAGATAAAGAGATAGATGAGAGAACAGCATCGGTCTTTATTGATTTAGTAGGAGCAATTGTTACTCAATGTGAGTAAGCATAGATACATGGCTATTCTTATTTTAGCCATGTTTTAGATAGGTAATAAGAGAAGACATATTACTTACACTTTTTAGTGCTATTATTGTCTTCTGCAACAGAATTAATCCCTCCATTATGACATCCTTTTACTGCTCCAGACATTTCAATGTGTGGCTTCCCATCAGCCCCCCATGTAACCTTTCCAGCATTAGCAACTACAATCAACGATACAAATAAAACAACGTGTTTAACAAACTTCATTTCTGACTCCTCAAGTTAGAATATTGGTTGATAGCATTATGCTTTTTAAGCACAAATACTAAACTATTAATTTAAGTATCTTTAAATACTAAACTATTATAGTAGAGTTTACATAAAAAATATTTTATTTTTTAAAGTAATTTCAAAAATAAAGGTGTTTCAATCAGTAACTGTTTTTTATAATATTTTTACTGTTTTTTTAGGATTAATTTCTGTTAAGCATCGTTTTTCAGTAATATTTTGTTACTCTTTAGTTGTTTTTTGTGATACTTTTAGTGAAAATTGTAAAATATTCTCAAAAGTTACATTTTTATACTTTTTTGAGAAAAAATCATATAAATTTTAAATAGTCCAAATAAAAAAAATAAATTTTCGAACCTAAACAGATAAAATTGTTTTTTCTAAAACCAATAGCAATAAAGGTAAAAGAGATAAAAAAGCAGATATTCTAAAAACTTAAGCATAAAAACTTAATAAATTTTACTAAAAATATTTTTTAACTAAAAAAATTAATACTTTCTCTTCAAAAGAGTTAAATAGACAAAATCTTTAATAATCAATACCATTGAATAAACCCACAAAACATTCATCACCGTATTTGATTTATAATCCAATCCAAAATAGAGTAATGGTAAACCAATTACAATCAACCATTTCATATAATAGAAAAAAATAATTCCCACACCATAAATATCTTTTAAAAATTTTTTCACTATCAACTCCTTTATCTAAGATTTATACTTTACTATTTTTTAGTAGTGCAATAAAATTGCACTCTACTGATTCTTGCCACCCTTGGCACTCTGAATTGAATGGATATAGCTATAATCTATCTTAATCTCTGACTCTTTAGGTAGTTTACTAGCCAATCGCTCTACCATACCCTCAAAATCTTCAAAAAGATAATTTGCCATAGAACCTGGAATTGGATTAATCTCATTTAGTAGTACCTCACCATCAACAACAAAGAAGTCACATCTAATAATTGAACCTTCAAAAATATTGGCGTACACCTTTTTGAATGCCTTTTGAATATCAGATTTAAGTTCAGGTGTAATAGAGGCATCTTCTACCTTTCCATCACGCGAGAAATCTAGGTATTTTTTCTCAAAATCTAAGAACTCCTCTTTGTTTGGCTCTTCTACAATAGAGAGTTCAAATTCAGAAGTTTTACAACCTGCTTGGTTATACTCTAATACACCTTCGATAAAGGGTTCAATTAGCACCTGATTATCAAACTCGAATGCCACATCTAAAGCATAATCTAACTCATCAGCAGATTTAACAATGGTAACCCCTATACTACTTCCTAATCGTACAGGTTTAATAATAACAGGGTATTCCAACTCAATATCACGATTATCATTGCTGTTTAAAACTGAGTAGGGAACAACTTTAACTCCTAAACTCTCTGCATAGAGTTTTGTATATAGTTTATTGTATGAGAGTACAGAAGCATCAACACGAGGAGAGACATAAGCAATATCATTGAACTCTAAAAGAGAAGCAATCTTTCCATCTTCACCATCTCGTCCATGAATTAAGTTTAGTACGGTTCCTAAATTTTGTTCTTTTAATCCAAACAGTCCCTCTGTACAGAAAAAGCCTTTTTTCAAGATAAGTTTTTTATCTTTTTTATAAGTCCCATCAGAAAAATGATTTGACTTCATATTTTTAGAATCTATCAAGTAGAACTCTCTATTACTATCAACAAAAATAAAAGAGAGATTTGTATTTTTTAGAACTTTTTTTACTGTAATCGCCGAGACGATGCTGATTTCATGTTCATAACTAGAGCCACCAAAAAGTATTGCTATATTCATATTATTACCTTATAAAATTATAAAGAGTATTTTAGCGTATTTCTTTATAACCTTTGCAGTTTTTTCAACCCTTGCTTAACCAAACTTGCTGTATCTCCTGTAGTCCCTGCCAATGCCTTTTTAATATGATCCTTTTTAAATCCTAAACTCTCTAATGCCAAGATTGCATCGGACATGCCACTGTTTAAAATAGTACTCTCTGCACCATCGACAATAAAATCAGCCAACTCTACTAAAATTCGACTTGCTGCTTTTGGTCCTATCCCTGGAACACGTTTTAATAGCGTAACATCTTTATCTGCCACCACCCTAGCAAAGGTTGTAGGAAGAAAGGTAGAACAGGTAGCCATAGCAACTTTTGGACCCACTCCATTAATTTTTATAAGCGTGTCAAACATCTTCTTCTCATTGGCTTCAATAAAACCAAACATTAAGTTGGCATCTTCACGAATAATCTGTGTAACCAAAAGCTTTACTCTACCCTCACCTATACTATTAGAAGTATTAAGTGAGATATTCACCTCATAAATTAATCCATTTACATTTAAATGTATAAAGGTAGGTTCTCTCTTCTCTACACTGCCTTCTATTCCAACAATCATCACAACTCCTATTTAATTTATTGGCTGAAGTATAGCAACTATTTTTTAGAACTAGAGGAAATAGTATAAATTATTATGTTAAAAAGTGTTCTTTAAACAAAAAAGGAGGATAATCTACTTTTTAAAATTAAGGAATATTATTATGCGTAAAACCAAAATAGTTATAACAGTAGGACCAGCAACTTCGTCATTAAAAATGATAAAAACTTTGATTATTAAAGGGGTTAATGTTTTTAGATTAAACTTCTCTCATGGTGATTATGAAACACATTCAAACAGTATAAGAAACATACGCCAAGCCTCAAAAGAGTTAAACAAAGAGGTAGCAATACTTCAAGATATTTCAGGGCCAAAAGTTAGAATAGGAGAGATAGAGGGAACACTCTATCTTAAAAAAGGTGACTGTCTAAAATTAACCAAAGAGGAGAAGAAAGAAGATAACCGAAGCTTAGCACTCTCTTACCCTAGAATTATAGATATGGTTAATATTGGCGAAGAGGTATTTTTTGCAGACGGAACAATTCAAACCGTAGTCATAGACAAAGATGAGAATCACCTAGAACTTAGACTACTTAATGATGGAGAGCTAACATCTAAAAAAGGTGTAAACTTTCCAAAAACAAAACTAAAAATCTCTGCTATTACCCAAAAAGACCGTAAAGATATAGCCTTTGGTTCAAAAAATGATATTGATATTGTTGCACTATCTTTTGTTCAAAATAGAGATGATATTTTAAGTGCAAAAGCAATTATGAAAGCCTATAACTTTGACCCATTTATAGTCTCTAAAATAGAGACAGGAGAGGCAATTAATAACCTAAAAGATATTTTAGATATTTCAGATGGGGTTATGGTAGCACGTGGAGATTTGGGTGCAGAATTTGGGGTTACAAAACTACCAAGAATCCAAAAACGTATTATATCTATAGCCAATGAGATGAACAAACCAACCATCACAGCAACCCAAATGCTTACAAGTATGAAAGACCACCCTTTCCCAACACGAGCAGAAGTTAGTGATATTGCCAACGCTGTATATGATGGAACAGATGCTGTAATGTTAAGTGACGAGACAACAGTAGGAAAATTTCCAATAGAGGCTGTAGAGGTTCTGCACGACACCATCAAAGATGTAGAGATGGACTACCCATACTTTAAATCATTTGATACACTAAACAAAGCTGACGCTGTCTCAAAATCGGCTGTAGAGTTGGCTAAAAACCTAGACAAAGAGGCTTTAGTATCGTTTACTATGTCGGGTATGTCGGCTCAAACGCTCTCTAAATATAGACCAAAACAGAGTATATATGCCATTAGCCACACCATAAAGACACATAGACGACTAAGTTTGGTATGGGGAGTAAATCCACTATTTATGATGGACAAAGTTCTTAACCCAAGTAAACTTATCTATGATTTTGTACAAAAAATCCTAGAAGAGGAGTACGCGACCATGCAGAGTAGATTTATCATCACAATGGGTGCAACCACAGGAGAGTTAGGCTCAACAAACTTTATTCGACTGCTTAACCGTGAAGGAATGGAGGCTGTTTTGGCTTCAGAGTTTTAAACTATTACGATAA
>Ga0256828_1002454_pt1 | contig 11043 bp, 6 predicted proteins | sample CV88metaG_FD_185993 | JGI IMG/M metagenome (GOLD analysis project Ga0256828, IMG submission 185993) | Hydrothermal vent microbial communities from East Pacific Rise, Pacific Ocean - CV88 | ecosystem: Environmental > Aquatic > Marine > Hydrothermal vents | place: Pacific Ocean: East Pacific Rise... | reverse complement strand
GCCACACTCTATTGCTAGTTTAAAATCACTACTCATTCCCATAGAGCAGATTTTTGCGCCATCTTTTTGTAGGCTTTCAAAAATTTTATATGTTCTATCAAAGCTTTTTTTGATTATCTCTTTATCGTCAACATGTGCGCCTATGCTCATAACGCCTTTTAGTTCAATATTTGGGCAGGACTCTTTGATTTGTTGGTAGGTATCAATGGCAACTTCAGGCATTACACCACTTTTAGTATCTTCTTTTGCGCTATTTATTTGAAGTAGTGCACTCATAGTTTTACCCTTTGCTTCTAGGCGTTTATTTAGCTCATTTGCAAGTTTAAGGCTATCTAGTGATTGTAGTAAAACAGGGTTTAAATCTATAAGTTTATTTATTTTATTAGTTTGCAGTGTGCCTATCATATGCCAAGCTAGGGGTAAATCTTCTAGCTCTTTGGCTCTTGCTTCTAGCTGTTGCACCTGGTTTTCGCCAAAATTTCTTTGCCCAAGTTCATAAAGTGTTTTAATATTTTCAACTTCTGTATATTTTGCCACAACGCAAAGCTGCACTATTAGATGTTCACTTCTTTTTATTCTTGCCTCTTCGATATCCCAAATCACTCTATCAAGATTTGTTCTTAAAACTTCTTTATCTAAAATCATTTCAACTCTCTTAAATTTTTATAAAAGTATATCAAAATTAACCCCAAATTCTATTAACATCATTATACATTCCAAATAGCATTAAGCCAATTAAAAATACCCAACCAGCCATTGTTAAACCAACTAATACTTTCTCACTTGGTGGTTTTTTTGTAATCATTTCATAAATATTAAATACAATATGTCCACCATCAAGTGCAGGAATTGGCAGTAAATTAAGCACTCCTAAATTAACAGAAATTAGCGCCATTATAAACATTAAGTATAAAAATCCCTCTTTTGCAAATTTGATGATTAAATCAAATATTGTAATTGCGCCACTTATATTTTTAGAATCAACCTCACCAGTGCTAATTTTTTGAACACCTTTAGTAATTAATAATGTAGCTTTTTTTGTTTCTAAATAGGCATATTTAAAGGCATCTATTATATTAAAATGAATTATCATATCTTTTGAAACTTTTGGTCTAATACCTATTATTTTTCTCTTTATTTTTTCATTAAACTCATTTTTGCCTTCAACTCTTTTTGTATTTAATTTTAGAGTTAAAACTTTGCCATCTCTTAAAATATTTAAAGTAATTGGGTCAGTAGATTTCTTGATTGCATCTTTTAGCTCATACCAATACTTTACTTTTCTTGTTCCAACACTTAAAATTTTATCTCCCTCTTTTAAACCAGCTACTTGTGCAGGGGTGTTTTTGTCAACTCCTCCAACAACTGTTGGAACATAATCACTAGCACTAACAACAGGAGCGCCACTAAATGCAATTATTAAATATATAAAAAAGGCTAAAATAATATTCGCAACAGGTCCAGCAAGAAGGATTAAAATTCTTTGCCAAGGTTTTTTAGAGTTATAGCTATCTGGGTCATCGCTTTTTGCTGCTGGGTTTGTATCGTCTTGTCCTTTCATTTTAACATAACCACCAAGTAGTATTGGAGCAAAAACCCACTCTGTTCCTGCCCAATATTTTTTGTAAAATGGCTTTCCAAAACCTATACTAAATCGCTCAATTTTTACTCCAAAAGCTTTTGCTACGCTAAAATGCCCAAGTTCATGAAAAAAAACTAAAACCGTAAGTGCTAAAAGTGCAATAAATATATAAAAAATTATCTCCATTAAATCAACCTCTTTCTTTTTTTTAAAATATAATTTTCATAATTATAAAAATTGTGCTATTATATTGTAATAAGTTTATATTTTGGCAAAAGGATTAACATGGGTGGTGAAGTTAAAGAAAAAGATGCTTTGGTGGAGCAAAATATTTTAGAAAATGAGGATATTGAAGCAAAAGATGATGATATTAAGCTTCAAATAGATGAAAATGTTAGTGAAGATATTGAAGAAAATGTTGATGAGAAGATTGAAGATAGTGTAAAACCTGATGTAGTTACTGTTTTGGCAAAAGATGCAAAAAATCATAATGATATTGTGCAATCTGCAAAAGCCTCTCAAGATATAGCTAGAAAAAAGTATGATGAATATGTAAAAGCTGATTTAGAATTAGAGAAAAAAACTATAGATTTTATACAACAAGAAAATGAGATACTTAAAACTACTGTAGATACAACTATAAGTCTTTTAAACTCACTTAATGCTAATAGTTTAGAGGATGTAGTTGCTCAAATTTCTGAAATTCAAAAAGATAATAAAGAGGAGTTGTTAGATATAAAAACTCCATCAAAAGGCAGTGCAAAAGGCTTTTTAATTGGAACTATAGGAACTTTGTTAACTTTTAGTGGAGCTATGATTGCAGGTGCTAAAATGGCAGGTTTGCCAATAAATATGGCGACACTTTTAGAGAAAGTAAATTTAGATAAAATTGTAACTAAATACTCCGAACTATTACATCTTGGCAGTAATGCAACTGCTGGATATGCTCTAGTAGGAGTATCATCAATTTTAGTTGGTGTTATATTATATAAATTAATTGTTTGGTTGCAAAAAAGAAAAAATTTAAAATATATAAACTCAATAGAAGAGAATTTAACACAATACTTAAACGATTTAGATACTAAGATAGATGATATCTTTAATTTAAAACAACATATTGATAATATCCAACTAGTTATGCAAAAATATGATATTATACTTCAAGAACAAAATGCAAAAATTAGAAGAATGCTTTTTATTGAGCAACCAGAAGATGGCGTAAACTCTTTGCAAAAAGCAAGTAAACTTGAAGTAGAAAAGACAGTTTTAATTTTAGATGAATTGCTAAAGCTTATGAATACTCCAATTAATGAAGGCTTAAAAATAAGAGAAGAGAGTAATCAAAGATTACATAGTGCAAATAGTGTAATAAATGAGGTAATAAAAAAGTTATATATTTAAGATTTTAGCTTTTGCGTTAATTTAATTAAAATACTTTACAAATTAAAGAGCAGGATAAGCTAAATTTATCCTATTAGCTCTTAAATTTATAAATTTTGGGGTGAGTTATTCTTGTGTCCAATATTTAATTTTTTTGAGTAAATCGTCTTCTTTTATTGGCTTTATCAAAATATCATCAGCGCCATAATTAATAATTTCTGATACCTTGCTATCATCTGTAGTTAAAACAATTACTGGAATGTTGCTATTTTTTCTTTTGCTTCTAAACTCTTTTAGAAAGCCTTTTCCATCCATTATTGGCATTAGTATATCTAATAATACAAGATTTATTGTTGAATCAGCTTCTATAGCACCCAAAGCCTCTGAACCATTTCCAACTTCTGTTATCTTCTCAACAATATCTTTATGGTGAGCAAGTAGTGCTTTTATAAGCTTTCTATTTATTAAGTCATCATCTACTAATAGTATATTTAATTTACTCATTTTTCATCCCTAAGAGTAGTTATTATAGTGTTTATCTCCTCTTTATCTGTAAATTGTTTTATAGATTTAATATTAATATCCTTATACTCTTTATCTTCTGTTGGTTCTTCTGTTAAGACAATATTTATATTGTGTTTTTTTATTATCTCTATTATACTGTTTGTTAAATACTCTTCATCTGTAAATACTATATCATAACTATCTTTTGCTAAAACATGAGCTAAATTATCACTACTACTTAGTGTATCAAAATCTATATCTATAGATGACATTAGAGTTGATAATATTTTATTACTTAAAGGGAATTTTTTAGCAATTAAAACTTTTTTAATTTTATTACTATCTTTTTCTTGCTCTAAATTGCTACTATCAGGCTCTTTATTATCTTTGTTATCTTTACTATTTTCTAAATTTAGAGTTGATTTATGACTCAAAAATTTATGCAAAATATATAGTAGTTCTGACATCTCTATTGGTTTAGATATATACTCATCTAAGCCCTCTTGAAGTAATCTCTCTCTATCTCCTTTTAGTGCATTTGCAGTTAAAGCAATAGTAGGAATATGAGTTAAATTATTCTCTTTTTCATACTCTTTAATAATTTTAGTAGCTTCAATTCCATCCATAATAGGCATTTGAATATCCATAAAAATTATGTCATAATCTTTATTTAACTTTCTTTTCTCTACTGCTATTTGACCATTATCTGCAACATCAGTATCTAAACCAAAACCTTTTAATATATTTACAATTAGTTTTTGGTTGATGATATTATCTTCAACTACTAAAGCTTTGCCACTATATTTTGCATGAACAGTAGGGGTTTGAACATCTTTTACCTCTTCAAATTTAGCCAAAAACTTAATGCAACTTAAAAATTTATTAAATCCTATTGGCTTAAATAGAACTCTCTCATTTGATAAAGAGAACTTATCTAATTTTTTATTATTTGTAACAGTAGATATTAAAACTAAATTATCTTTATTAAATTTAGATAGTTTATCAACTAACTCATCACTAGCTCTATTCAAATCTACCATTATAGAGCTGTTTTTTTCAATATTTGCTAATTGGTCAATGTGATTAAATGTTGTATATTTTGCACCATAATAATCTAAATATTTGCTTATATAATTAGTTAATTTATCATTATCACTATTTTTGTATAAAACTATATTTAGGTCGCTAAATGCATTTTTATAATTTTTTGCACCATCTTCAATCTCTTCAATTGGCAGTGTAAAGTAGAATGTTGAACCTTCACCCTCTTTACTTTCAACTTTTAATTCACCACCCATTAACTCTACAAACTGTTTAGTAATTGTAAGTCCAAGACCAGTTCCACCAAATTTACGATTAATTGATGAATCTCCTTGCATAAATGGTTGGAAAATTCTATCTAACTGTGAACGACTCATTCCAATACCAGTATCACTAACTGAGAACTCAATCCAAACTCTATTATCATTTTGAACTTTAAAGCTCTTTTTAATCTCTACATCAATTTCACCACCACTATTAGTAAATTTAATAGCATTATTTAATAGATTTGTTAAAATCTCTTTTAATTTAGTTGGATCACCTTTTAGTTTAGGGCTTATTTCTGGGTCTAAGAAGTAATTTAATTCAATATTTTTATCACTTGCTATTACTGCAAATGTATCTATTGTGCTATCAAACTCTTTTGCCGTATCAAAAATTAAATGCTCTAACTCAACTCTGTTACTCTCAAGTTTTGAAAGGTCTAATATATTATTGATAATATTTAGTAAGTTATCAGAGCTTTTTTCAATAATTTCAACATACTCTTTTTGTTCATTATTTAAGTCTGTATTTCTTAGAAGTTCAGCAAAACCAATGATTCCATTCATAGGTGTTCTAATTTCATGCGACATATTTGCTAAGAAATAAGATTTTGCTTTATTTGCTTCTATTGCTCCTATTTTATCCTCTTTTGCAGCCTCTATCATATTTTCTAAGAATCTATACCCTTTTCTTATACCATCAGAGGTTTCAAAATCGATATTTTTTATCTCTTCTAAATCCTCTTTTACACTTGGGTCAGTAGTGCCTATCTCTTTAACTGCTCTTTTTAAAGATAACTCCAACTCTTTTGAGTTTCTCTCTAGCTCTTTTGCAATTTTTCTGCCAAATAGTATTAATACTAAAGATACCAATAGTAGTAAACCAAATAAGCCAACAAGTATTAAATGTCTATTTTTAAATTTAGATATTTCACTTTTTGCCTCATTATATATAACTTCAGATGTCTTGTTGTATAAACCTATATATTTACTTAAAACTGTAAATAGTCTAATTGTATCTGTTTTATACTCTCCTGTATTAGCATTGCTGATAATATCACTATAAACATCTATAAATCTGTTTTTAATTTCATCTCCATAAGAGTTTTTTAAGAAATTTTGAACTCTTCTTGATAGTTGCTTATTCTCTATTAATTTAGGGTCAAATAGCATAGCTTTTGCATGATAATTTAACCAATTGCTTAATAGATTTTTATCAATTTTATTTTTTTTCTCAATATTAAATACTAAAAAATCTCTAAGTAAACCCGAATACTCTTGGCTAATATAGAGATTTGTAAGTGAATTATTTACTCTATTTAAGTTAACATTTAAAGAGAAACGATTAATTTGCAAAAGAGTATTTAATGCAGGTTTTGTTAAATTTTGCGTATAAGCTTTTAATACTTCATTATAGTTTTGAGAATTTGTTTTATTAATTAATGTTCTAACCCTATTTATTTCAGATAATTTTTTGTTTAAACTATAATATAACTTTTTATCTAAATTAATAGTATCATTAAATAGATAATCTTTACTCAATAGTGTATTTGCATCTGTAACTAAACTATTTTTATACTCTTTAATGGCACTATTTGTTTTTTTAAATTGTTTAGTTAGAAGCTCTTTATAAGCCGTTTTATCAGATGCTAAAAATAGAGCAACAATACCTCTTTCTCTGCCAAGCTCTATAAGAAGTTTATCTAAAGAGATATTATTTTTTGCAACTATATTATAGGCTTTTGTCTTTTCGTAGTTTATGTAAGTATTATAAAAAAGATAAGTAGCCGCAGCTACTAAAATAAGTGTAGGTAGTAGAGTTATTATTTTTAACTTATTTTTAATCTTCATTACTTTCCTTTTCATATTCTTCTACTTCAACTTCTAAACCTTTTAAGTTAGCTACAAACTTTTTGAGTAGTTCGCCACTCTCCTCTAAGCTATTGGATTTTTGTATTTTAAACAGCACCTCAGCTATTGGGTCTAGCCTTAGATTACTAGCTGCACCTTTTAGCATATGAGCAGTTGTTTGAAGTGTTTTAATATCACCTTGTTTATAGGCATCTACTAATTGCCCTAAGTGATCTTTAGCTTGTGAAATAAAATCGTTTACAAACTCTAAAATTAATGTTTTTGGTAAGTTTAATTCACTTACTGCTCTTTGTGGCTCAAAATTTATTCTTTTAAGATTTATCTTTTCTAATAAATCTTTAGCAGAGATAATATCTATTGCATCTTCTGGAACAGTAGGAACTAAAATATCATCTGCTGGAATATCATCTACTATCTCTTTTTCTATCTTCTCTTTTATAATTTCTTGTTCTTTATTCTCTGTAACTAAAACACTATTATCAATAGATATATCTGAAGAGATATCCTCTTTTGGCTCTTGAATATCTTTTGGTATGTCTTTTTTCTCGCTAAGAACTTTTTCTTCTTTTATCTCTTGATGTGAACTATCTTTAGCAACTTCTACTTTACCTTTTAATTTTTCTCTTAAAAGATTTTTTATTAAATCAAGTTCTGATATTGTTGTACTATTATCTCTGCTTGATGATAATTTTTTTAATCTATCTGTAACACTACTTAAAGATAAAAGCTCACTAGCATCAATAAGCATAGATACTGTTGATGCTTCACCTTTGCTTAAATCTGATTTATAGTTATCTAACTCATCTATAAAGTTTTCAAGCAATAATTTATAGTTACTTAAATCAATGCTTAATTTTTTTGCATTTTCATCTAAATTAATAGAATCAACTTGCATATGTATAAGTTTATGTAAAATATCATCTTTTAGTGTCTCTTTTGGCTCTTTAGAAATATTTATATCTTGAGTATCCTCTTTCTCTTCTATTAGCTCATCTTCTGTTTTAGTTAAACTCTCTTTATCTTCTTTGCTTGGTATTATTGGCTTTATTATAGCTTCATTAATATCTTCATTTTGAGTATCAATTTTGTCAGTATCTTTTAAAATTGACAACTCTTCCTCTTCCAAAGAGCTATCTTTGCTAGTTTCTAAGAAGCTCTTAATTTCACTATTGTTATCTTCCTCTAATAATAAGTTATCAACTTCATCTTTTTTAGGAACTAAAGTTTTATCTGCATCTATTTCATTACTATCAACACTATCAACAAGCTCTAACTCTTTTGATTCATCTTTTGCTTCTAATTCGCTTTCAAATGTGAATTTTTTAATTTCACTGCTACTATCTTCTCTATTTTTATCTTCTTCTAAATTAAGAGCAGAGACTATATCTTTATTATCTAATTCAATATCAGATTTAACAATATTATCTCTATCAAGCTCTTTCTCATTGTTATCCTCTTCTAGTTCAATCTCTTTACTCTCGCTACTTGAACTCCAAGGGAATAATTTAGATTTAATTTTAGATAAAGGACCCTTTTTTATCTCTTTTGCTTCAGATATATCCTCTTCTTTAGTTTTAATAATTTCATCTTTAATTACAGGTATTATCTCTTCTGTTTTATGAGTATTTATATCTATAATATTATCGTTTAATTCTACTTTTTCATCTCTCTCTTCAACATCTATCTCTTCTATATCTTTTAATAAATTTGCTACACTCTCATCTATTTCAACTCTCTCTTTACTACTATCTTCACTAATCTCTTTATCTTCATTTGCACTCTCATCAGAGCCAATTAAACTCTTGCTTTGTGTAGTAAGTTCAATAGTTTCATCTTCTTTAGCTCTATTTTCATTATGCTCTTCTAAACTATCTTTAATCTCTACTGAATGAGTATCAACTTTACTATCACTAAAAATAGTCTCATTAGTTGTTAATTCTAGTTTTTTATCTTCTGGCTCTGGCTCTTTTTCTTCTATTGTAGTAAGTTCTTGAGGCTTTGTATTAACTTCTATATCTTCTATTTCATTTATAATTTCTAATTTTTCAATATCTTCTGCACTATTTTTAATATCTTCTTCTATCTCTTTTTTAGGCTCTTCTTTATTGCTTATAATAGATGGAATACTAAAGTTTTCATCATCTCTTTTTATAGAACCCTCTTTTATCTTTTTGAGATACTCTATACTTTCATCTTCTTCAATAGCTAATTCGCTTTTTGATGTTAAATTATATAAATTAAGCTCTCCAAAAGCAGAATACATATTTGAGATTGAGTATAGATACTCTAAGTTAGAAATTTTTACCTCTTTACTCTCGTTGTTAATTATAAATTGTTTATTTTTTATAGCAGAAGATATTGAACAAATATCTCTTGAACCAATCTTCTCTAAAAGCTCTTTACTCGCTGCTACTATATAGCCATCACTATTTGTAATAAAATACATTTTTAATCCTTACTAATTAGAAGTTACATAAATTTTGAAATTATTTTATCTATATAATATTATAATACTCTTTAAAAAATGGTTTAAATTTTTAGTTTTTAACATATTTTTTACCTTTTATTGACTCTGCAACCTTTTTATTGGTTATTTTTGCAATTTCTTCATAACTTGCTTTCTCAATATCCTCGAAATTACCGAAGTAGTTTAATAGTTTTTTTACTATCTCTTTACCTACTCCAACATGTTCAAAAAGAGCTAAATTCATATCCTCTTTTCTCTTTTTTTGTTTGTGATAACTTATTGCAAAACGGTGGGCTTCATCTCTTAATCTCTGTAAAAAATGCAATCTGCTATCGCTACTTTTTAGCTCGATTATTTCACCGTTTTGTGTATAAATTATATCTTTTGCAGCACCTTTTGCTCTATGAGCTTTACTATCTAGTTTCTCTTTTGCAATTGCTACTACATCTAAATTTACTCCTACATTATCTAAAATTTCAATTGCCAATTTAAGAAGAGTTGCACCTCCATCTATTACCCATAAATCAGGTGGCGAACTCTTTTTGAAACTATTTACTCTTCTAGTTAATGTCTCTTTCATTTGTGCATACTCATCCTTGGCCTCTAGCTCATATCGTCTATATGAGCTTTTGTCAAACTCTCCACTATCATAAACAATCATAGCTCCTACAGTTGCTTGTCCCATCATATGAGAGTTATCAAAACACTCAACTCTATATGGAGCAACACTTAAACTTAGTAACTCTTTTAACTTCTCTTCTATTTGAGTTGTTTGGGTATGCTCTTGTTTTAATATCTCTTTAGCATTTTTTATTGCTAAATCTACTAGTTTTGAGCGATTTCCACTTTTTGGATGCTCAATTTTTATTTTTTTAGCAACCATTTTTGAAATAACTTCATTGGTTATATCTCTATCAGCAAATTCATGAGCTACTAAGATTTTGTTTAAATCTAAAGTAGCTAAATTTTTATAGTGGCTAATTATTGCTTGTTTATAGGCTTCATCTCTATCAAACGCTTCTAAATTTCTAAATATGCTATGAGTAGAAGATACTATTCGCCCCTCTCTCATAAATATTTTAACTACCACTCCTTTATCTTTTGTATTATCTATTGCAAAAATATCATAATTAGCTGATGTTGCAATATCAATAGTAGATTTCATCTGAAGAGCTTTAATAGCTTCTATAGAATCCCTTAGCTTAGCTGCCTCTTCAAAACGCTCACTACTTGCTAATTTTAACATTCGCTCACTCATCTTATCTATCAAAATTTTACGATTATTTATAGCATATTTTGCCTCTTTTACAATTTTGGCATATTCACTTTTTGTTATTTTACCTTCACAAGGAGCCAAACATTTACCAATTTCATAAAATAAACAAGCCTTTTTCCCTTTTAGGCAACTCTTCTTTTGCACTAAAGGAAAAAAGTCATAAATAGCATCTAAAAGTGCTTTAGAGCCAGTAGGAAATGGACCATAATATTTAACTTTTGGAAGCTTTATAATCTTTCTTGTTATCTCAAATCTTGGAAAATCCTCTTTTTCATCTATAACAATATATGGATAAGTTTTATCATCTCTAAGTAAAATATTATATTTTGGTTTAAGCTGTTTTATAAGAGAATTTTCTAAAATTAGGGCATCTTCTTCACTATCTACTACAATATAATCAATATATTTAGCCAAACTAAGCATTTTACCAATACGCGTAGTTGGAGAAAATTTAGGGCGAATTTTTGGAGTTAAAAACCAATAACTTTTAACTCTATTTGACAAATTTTTAGCTTTACCAATATAAAGAAGCCTCCCATTTTCATCAAAATATTGGTAAACCCCAGCATCTTTTGGAATTTCACGTAAAATATCGACTATTTTATTCATTATTTAATTTAATATCCTCTTTTATTTTATTAAATATCTCAATAAGTTC
>Ga0256828_1002453_pt1 | contig 11046 bp, 10 predicted proteins | sample CV88metaG_FD_185993 | JGI IMG/M metagenome (GOLD analysis project Ga0256828, IMG submission 185993) | Hydrothermal vent microbial communities from East Pacific Rise, Pacific Ocean - CV88 | ecosystem: Environmental > Aquatic > Marine > Hydrothermal vents | place: Pacific Ocean: East Pacific Rise... | reverse complement strand
ATTTTATCCCTGCAAAAGATATAGCAAGTGCAAATCAAGCTAGAATTAGTAGAGATTTTGCAGCAAAACACAATCTAAAAAACTTTTTTGATGAAAAAGATATGGGAATTGAACATGCACTTTTACCTGAAAAAGGTCTTGTAATTCCTGGAGATGTGATTATTGGTGCTGATAGTCATACTTGTACACATGGAGCTTTAGGGGCTTTTTCTACAGGTATGGGAAGTACAGATTTGGCTTTTGCTATGATTACAGGTGGAAATTGGTTTAAAGTACCACAATCTATCAAAGTAGTTTTTAAAGGTAAACCAAAACAATATGTTACAGGAAAAGATTTAATTTTAGAGATTATTAGAATGATTGGTGTTGATGGAGCTTTATATAAAACTCTTGAATTTACAGGAGATACAATCCAATACTTAACTATGGATGATAGATTTAGTTTATGTAATATGGCTATAGAAGCTGGTGCAAAAAATGGGATAGTTGCAGTTGATGATATAACTAGAGAATTTTTACAAGAAAGAAGTAAAGCAAATGGTGGTTTAAGAGATACTCCAAAAGAGTATTTTAGTGATGATGATGCTTCATATTGTCAAGTAATTGAAATTGATGTTGCTAATCTTGAGCCTGTAATTGCATATCCATTTTTGCCAGAAAATGGACACTCTATAACTCAGGCTGTAGAAGATAATATAAAAGTAGATCAAGTATTTATTGGAAGTTGTACAAATGGAAGATTAAGTGATCTAAAAATAGCAGCTGAAATTTTAGATGGTAAAAAAGTAGCTTCTCATGTAAGAATGATAGTAACTCCAGGTACTCAAAAGATTTTAAGAGAAGCTACAAAGCTTGGGTATATTGATATTTTAGTTGATGCCGGTGCAGTTGTATCAAATCCTACTTGTGGTGCATGTTTGGGTGGATATATGGGAATTTTAGGTGATGAAGAAGTTTGTATCTCTACAACAAATAGAAACTTTGTAGGTAGAATGGGAAGTAGAAGTTCTAAAGTATATCTAAGTAATAGTGCAGTGGCAGCAGCAAGTGCTATTAGTGGATATATTACAGATCCTTCATCTTTATAATTTTGAATGTTAAAAAGTAATTCAAAATTCAAAATTCAAAATTCAAAATTAATAGATATCCCTTGTGTTATTTTATCAGGTGGCAAATCAAGTCGTATGGGAGAAGATAAATCTCTTCTTCCTTTTGAACAATCAAATATTATACAATATCAATATCAAAGATTAAAAAATATCTTCTCAAAAGTGTATATATCTGCCAAAACTAATAAATTTGATTTTCAAGCAGATATTATTTTGGATAATAGTGAGATATATTCTCCATTAGTAGCGTTGCAATCTATTTTGACAAAATTTAAATCTGTATTTATTATTACTGTAGATAACCCTTTTATAACAGCACAAACTATTCATACATTGGTAAATAATAGTGATAATTTTGATATAACTATTGCATTAACACCAAATAAAATTCATAATCTTTGTGGAGTATTTAAAAATAGTATTTTGGAAAATATTACAAATAATATTAAACAACATAATCACAAAATAGGGTATCTTATAAAAAATCAATTAACCAATACAATTTTGTTTGATGATGAAAAAGAATTTTTAAATATCAATACCAAAGAACAATATAATCAAGCTTTAAAGCATCTAATATAACTCATTAAACTTCCGTTTATATCGTTGAAGCATAGCTTCATTACCTTTTATACCACCTTGATGTATATATAAAATATTATTAATATCAAGTATATCTTGATTGTATAATAGTGTATCAAATCCAATAGGATCATAAAGTAAATCAAATTCAATATTTGTTTCTTGCAATAACTCTTTATATAAAATATAATTTTGTTTATATAATTTACCAAAATGATATTTTTGTGATTTTTTTAATATTGTTGGGTGATATTGTTCGTTTGGTTCTAATTCTGCAAATTGTTGTTTTAGATATTGTTCATCTCCTACACAAGCTGATGTATAGACTGTAGTAGATAAATATTTTTGTAAATACAAAGCAGTTGTACCTGTGCCACTAGGTAAAAATATTTTTAAATTATTTAAATTGTGTTGGTTGATATATTGTTGAATTTCATTAGCTAATATTTTTATACCATATTGAGATTGTTGGATAGCTCCACCTTCTTTGACAAAAAGAGTATTAAGCTTGTTATATGGTATATTTGTTTTATCATATTCTCCAATAATAAGTTGCATACCATTTTGTAAAGCATATTTATAGTTTCCTATAGGATTTTGTTGTAAAAATGTCGGGATATGATTTGTATAATATATAAAATCCCAATTTTTGTATTTTGCTAAAACAGATAAACTGTACATAGCATTTGATTGATTTGAACCATAACTTATAATAGTATTTATATCAGGAAAACTATTTTCTAAAAAATATTGGAATTTTCTTGCTTTGTTTCCGGTAAAATCTATATCAAGTAAATCATCCCGTTTAATTAAAAAATTAAAATTTTTAAAATTGATATTTTCAATTGGTGAGTTTGTTAGTTTTATCATAAGTTATAAAAAAAGGTAAGTACAAAAATACTTACCTTTAATTTTGGAAATAATTTTAAAATTATTTTCTTCTTAATTCTTTGATTTTAGCTGCTTTACCTTTTAACCCTCTTAAGTAGTGAAGTTTAGCTCTTCTTACTCTACCTCTTCTGATAACTTCAATAGTTTTTAAACTATCAGAATATAATGGGAAAATTCTTTCAACACCAACACCGTTTGCACCAATTTTTCTAACAGTAAAAGTATTTGATACACCTTCACCTTTTAGTGCTATAACAATACCTTCAAAATACTGAATTCTTGTTTTTTTACCCTCTTTAATCTCAACACCAAGTTTAACTGTATCTCCAGCTCTAAATAGTGGGATCTCTTTAGAATCGATTTGTGCTGCTTCAAATGCTGCTATGTACTTATTTTTCATTTTATTTCCTTTGAATTTCGGGGTTGTCTAAGCTACATTGCCCCATTACCACACTCTTTTATTAATATAAAAAAATGTTTTTATTAAAATTTTGTGGCGAATGATACCCTTATTTTTCTTTGAAATTACTGAAATAACTATTTTGAAACTACCTAAAAATATTCTTAAAGGAAAAAAATTATTATTTAGATAATAAAATCTTAATATTATGTTTGTTATAATTCGATCAACAAAAACAAAACAATAAGGAAAAAATATGTTAGTAACAAAACAAGCTCCAGATTTTACAGCTACAGCTGTACTTGCAGATGGTCAAATAGTAGAAAATTTCAAATTAAGTGAAAATTTTGGTGAAAAAGGAACTGTGGTATTCTTTTATCCATTGGATTTTACTTTTGTATGTCCTTCTGAAATTATTGCATTTTCTCATAGATATAATGAATTTCAAGAAAGAGGTGTAAATGTGATTGGTGTTTCAGTTGATTCTCAATTTTCACATTTTGCATGGAGAGAAACTCCTGTAAACCAAGGTGGTATTGGAAGAATTAATTTTCCACTTGTAGCAGATTTAAATAAACAAATTGCAAAAGATTATGATGTATTATTTAATGAAGCAGTAGCATTAAGAGGAAGCTTCCTTATAGATAGTAAAGGTATAGTAAGACATGCAGTAGTAAATGATTTACCTCTTGGAAGAAATGTTGATGAGATGTTAAGAATGATTGATGCTCAACAATTTACTGATGAGTATGGTGAAGTTTGTCCTGCTGGTTGGCAAAAAGGTGATGAAGGTATGAAACCAACAACAGATGGTGTTGCACAATACCTTGATAAACACGCTGACGAACTGTAATATATTAAAAACTTTAGATAAAAGGTGGTGATTACAAAATCATCACCTTTTTTTAGGTATAATACTTTTATGAAATATTATTTACTTAAAGCTCTAGTACAATACCTACAAAACTTTACCAATATCCGATATATAAAAAGGGTAGATAATAATATTATAAAAATTGAATTTTCTAGAACTGATATTATATATTTTGACCTTACTAAAGGTAGTTCCACAGTTTTTATAAAACCCACACATGAAAAAATCAAAAAAGATTTTTTGGCACCTTTTGATATTGTATTACAAAAATATTTTACAAATGTTATTATTGATAAAGTTTATTTATTGAATAATGATAAAGTTTTAAATATCGATATTGTTTCCAAATCTAGTTATAAAAAACAATCTACAACATTGCAACTTGAATTTACAGGTAAAAATACAAATATAATTATATTAAATCAAAATAAAATTATCCTAGAAGCATTAAGACATATAGATGAACACAGCTCAACAAGAGTAGTTAAAGTGGGGATAAAATTAGCCCCTTTACCAAAACCTAATTTTATATTTGAAGATAAAGTATGTGAAAATATTAAAGAGCAGTTAACACAAATATATATACAAAAAGAACAAACAAATCTAAATAATATAAAAAAACAAAAAATTTCACAATTAAAAAAACAACAAAATAAATTATATAAAATTTTAAATAATCTTGATGATATAGAATTACTAGAACAAAAATCGCAAGATTTATATCATAAAGGTAATTTATTATTAAGTAATTTACATTGTGTAAAACCTTATTCTACAAGTGTAGTATTAATAGATTTTGAAGGGCAAGAGGTATCTATAGATATAGATAATCGTTTTGGATCTATTAGTGCTTATGTAGATGATTTATTTAAAAAAGCAAAAAAATTAAAACAAAAAGCTTCAAATCAATATTTAGAAGAAAAAAATCTTAGATTAAAAATAGAATTTTTAAATCGTCTTATAAATACAATATCACAAGCAAAAACGATCAGTGAGATAGAATTTTATTTGCCAAAAAAAGATAAAAAACAAATTAAAACAAAAAAAGCACAACCTTATCAAAGTTTTTTTATTGATGGGTATAAAATAATGTTAGGTAGAGATGAAAGAGAAAATATATATCTTTTGCATAATAGCAAGGCTAGTGATTTTTGGTTTCACTTGCAAGGGGTGGCTTCATCGCATGTGATAGTATCAAATACCAAAAAAACTATCCCTGAATATATTATCAATGAAGCTGCTATGATTTGTGCAAAATTTTCTACAGATACAACAGGTGTATTTAGAGTAGATTATACACAAAGAAGAAATGTTAAAATACAAAATGGAGCAAATGTATTGTATAATCCGTACAGTACAGTTGTAATTAAAATTTAGGAATATAATATGAAAACAATAATATATACAATCATTATGGCAATCGTATTTAGTGGATGTGCTCAAAAAACAATTGTAAAAGCAGTAAAAGCACCAAAAGTAGATGATAAAAGTATTCAAAATATCAGTGTGTTAAAATTTCAAAATGATACAATAGGACAATCTCAACAAATTAGCAGTGCAATGGCAAATGTAAAATTTGATAAAAAAAAATATTTTACTTTAATAGATCGTGCTAATATAGATAAGATATTAAAAGAGAAAGAATTAAACGATTCTGGACTTGTAGTTTTAAAAGATGATAAACCAACTGATGGATTATCTGAAGTTAAAACATTACTTACAGGTAAAGTAAATAATATAGATATGAGTACAAGTAGTTTTTATGAAGAGCGTACAAATTATAATAATTGTATAGAGTATAAATATACAAAACACAATAAAAAGTATTGTGCAACATATCAAAAATATAGTGTATTGTGTAGAACAAATAGTTATAATTTAAACACATCAATTAAAATTATAAAAGTTTCAAATTCAAAAATTTTATTTGCAAAAACATATCAAGCATCATCAAAATATACACATTGTACCGATGATAACCATATATTGCCAACCAAACAAAATCAAGGAGTTGTTTTAGCTCATGATATAGCTCAACAAATTGTATATGATATAGCACCATCGTATCAGTTTTTTAAAGTTCGTTTATTAAAAAATCCAGATATATACTACAGTATGCAAGAAAAATCAACTTTAAAATTGGCATTGGAATTAATAGATAAAAAAAAGTATAAATATGCCAATAAATTATTAAAAAAATTAAACAAAAGTTTAAAATATAAAAGTTATGTTGGATTATATGATTTGGGATTGAGTTATGAAATTTTAGGTAATCTAAATAAAGCTTTACAATATTATAAACAAGCTGATGATATAGCTATTATGGAGCAAAATAAATCAATAGATGATATAACATTAGCCATTAAAAGAGTTAAACAAAATCAATTAGAATTGAATCAAATTCATAAATTAAAGTAATATATTTAAGTAATAGCTGGATATTGCATAGTAACACAATGTAATGAACCATGTTGTTTTATTAAAGTAGTACAATTTATACCTATAATATCTCTATTTGGAAATAATTTTTTAAATATTTTTAGTGCATTTTTATCATTTTTATCATTATAAGTAGGTACTAATACTGCACCATTAATAATTAGAAAATTAACATATGTTGCAGGTAATTGTTCATTTTGAAAAAGCTTAATATCAATAGGTGGCAATGGGATTAATTGAAAGTGTTGATTTTGAAGATTTTTAAATTTTTTTAATTCTTGTTCCATTTTTTGTAATTGTTCATAATCTGGATTATTTTTATAACAAGTTTGATATACAATTGTATTTTTAGATACAAATCTAGCTAATGTATCTATATGAGAATCTGTATCATCACCACTTAACCCACCATAATTTAACCATAAAATCTTTTTTAAACCAAAAAAATCAATTAATTTTTTTTCTATTGTTGATTTTGTTAAATGTGGATTTCTATTTTTTTCAAACATTGTTTTTGAAGATGTCAATAAAATATCATTACCGTTATAATCAATCGCTCCACCTTCTAGTACAAAAGGGATAGTTTTGTATTGATAATTTTTAAATAACCCTTTTAATTTCATTTTAAAAGTGATTTTGTTGTCAAGATTTGCTTGAAATTTGTTACCCCATCCATTAAATTTAAAATCTAAAATCATAAATTGATTAAGATGTTTTACACATATCCCACCAAAATCTCTACTCCATGTATCATTAGAATCAATTTTTACAAAAGTGATATTTTTTTTATTTGGAAATAAAGCTTTTGTTTGTGCTAATTCTTTTGCGATTATTACCACTTTTTGATATTTTTGAATTGTTTTGGCAATATTTACAAAAGTAGCGATAGCTTCATTAAGATATTGATTCCAATCTGTATCTTTATGTGGAAATACAAGCTGAACAAACTCTTGATGTTCCCATTCAGCTATAAGAGTATGATGTGACATTATTTGGTCAATTTTTTAGGGATACATTGCATTGTGGGAGATTTGTAACTACCTTCAGTATATACGATAATACAGATATAATCTGGATTGTTTTTTGGTGTAAATTCATAAACTCTTGGATTTTGACCAATAGTATCAACTGTATAAGTTACATCTGGTTTAATCTCTTTTGTACCAAGACCACCTATAGTTGTCCATACCCCTGCTGTTGCAAAAACAGACAATACCCCAAGTAATAAAATTTTGAACATAATTTTTCTCCTGATTTTTTGTAAACTTGTGAAAATTGTAGAAGAATTAAAAAATTCTTCTACATAGATTGACTAATATTTAAAAAGTTTATACTCGTAATTACCATTAAGATAATTGTTTACAAATATACTTCCATCATCTTCCACTTTAAAATTTTGCATATAAGAAGAAAGATTTAATGGTATATTAAATATAGAAGAACCATTATCAGTATTATAAGCTTTTAATTTACCTGCATCATCTGTTAGATAAACTACTTTTTTAGATATATCTAAACCAACAACTTTACCATAAGTATTTACAGACCATTTTTGAGCTAAAGTATTTTTATCTATAGCTACAAGTTTTTGATGGAAATAACCATTGTCATCCCAACTTGATAACATTGTATAAATAGTGTTTGTACTTTGTTGCATATCATTTAGATAGATACTTTTAAAATTTTGTTGGGTTATAGTAGTTCCATTAGCTACATTGATTTTTATTAAGGCTGTTGTATTTTGATCTACAGATTGTGTACAATAAATATTATCATTGTCATTTATCCAATTAGTACAGCTTGTATTGTTATCCCATCGTTGGGTTCCATTAAAATCATATCCTATTAAACCTGCACTATCTAAAGCGATAATTGTAGTATCTGTAGCTTTAGTATTAGTAAAATTTCCATTTATATTAAATAAAGTTGCTCCATTGGTATCCAAAACTGCATTTTGTGCTGAACCACCACCATTGGCTAAAATTAATGAACCGTCATCTTTAAGTTTTTTCAAATTGTATAAAGCACTATCTACAACTCCACTACTTAATAATGTTCCATCAGTTTTATTAATATATTCTAGTTTTTTGTCATTGCTATATTCTACTTCTACTATAACTTTATCATTTGTAATACCAACAATATCTATATCTTGTGAACTATTAGGAGTATAGCTCCATACTGTAGTATTGTTTTCCAAATTGATAAGAGATAAATTGCTACTTGTTGCATTCAGATAAGTATTATTTCCTGTATATTCAACATCATAATTGCTATCTACACTAAAACTATAAGTTAAAACAGGTGGTTGTAGTGTATTAGGATCTGTTTGTGTTGTTTTTGGATATGTTACAACAGTAACACAAGAACCGTTTCCACCTAAAGGAGTTTGTTGAACATTACAAAATCCAGCTGTAGAGTATTCTGAACAACTTTTTGTTGTTGGAAAATATTCTATAGTTGCACTTCCACCAGCATTAACAAAATATTCATAAGTACCATATCCCTCATAAGTTGCATTTGTATAAGTTTTAGCAGAACAATATGCTTGAGTAATACCTGTTGCTATAACTACATTTGAAGTAGATGTTATACCTGTGTTATTTTTAGCATTTTTAACACTTAAATTTAAATGTGACATTGCTGTTGTTTCATTTACCAAAGTTACACCAATATGTGATGCAACAACATTATCAAAATCTGCAGCATTTAAAGATATTTTTAAATCTTTTAGATTTTGTACTTTTTGATCATTTTTATTTATAGTGATTCCATTATCTGGATTACCATCGCTATCAAGGGTTTGTAATAACTGAGCAATATTTGTAACAGTAGTATTATCATCTGGTGCTAGTGTAATTGGTGTAATAAGATTTTGTACTTTAACAGAACCTAATGAAAAGCCATTTATACTAAAATCTACATTATCTCCTTGTTTACATGTGAAGTATCCATTTATATCTGTAACTCCCTCTTTCCCAGATGAACAAGTATAATTTAGACCTGCCACAGCAGCATCTATAAATTGTCCTGTTACATTTGTAGAAGTTGAAGAACTACTACCTCCACCACAACCACTTAATCCAAATAATGCAATAGCACTCAAACTTAATAATTTTATTTTCACTTTATTTCCTTAATTATTGAAATATAAAAAGTTGAATTTATATTTTGATAAGTTATAGATTCAACTAGAAAAAGATATTATGTAAAAATAGCTTTAAATCTTATAAAAATATCTATTATTTTATAATTTAATTCAAAATTAGATATAATTGCTCCATAATAAAATTACAGGATATAAAATGACAATAGATGACAGCACTATAGATAAACTTGCAAAATTATCATCTTTGCGTATTGATGAAAATTCAAAAGAAAATATTAAACAAGATTTAGTAGAAATTGTAAATTTTGTGGAAAATTTAAATGAAATAGATGTAAGTAGTGTAGAAGCAACTTTTACAACTATTGCTGGTGGGCAACCTTTGAGAGAAGATGTTGTAAATGGATCTGAAGAATTAGCACAACATATTATAAATCACGCTCCAAAAACTGAAGAAAATTATTTTGTAGTTCCTCAAATTATAGAGTAATATTTTTTTCTATTTAGTTCTTAAGGTAGTATTAGATATAATCGCCCCAATCTGAACCACAAGATAGAAAATTTGACTTAGCATTTCGTATAATATTCAAAATCCTACTTAACAGTTTCTATTAAAAGATTCAGTACATTAAGGAAAAATATATATGAAATTTGAAAATTTTAATTTTAAAAAAGATCTATCAAAAGCGATAGAAAAGGCAGGATTTGTAGAACCAAGTCCGGTACAAAAAGATGCAATTCCGTTGGTTTTGCAAGGGCATGATATAGTTGCACAAGCACAAACAGGTACAGGTAAAACTGCAGCCTTTGGATTACCTGTACTTAATATGATGAAATGTAATGGTAGTGTTGAAACTGTAGTTATAGTTCCTACTAGAGAACTTGCAATGCAAGTTAGTGATGAGTTGTTTAAATTTGGTAAATTTTTAAATATCAAAACAGCAACAGTATATGGTGGGACATCATATTCAAGACAAATCAAACATGTTCAAAATGCTTCTATTATAGTAGCTACTCCAGGTAGATTTTTGGATTTGCTAAAAAACAATCAAATAGATATCAAACCAAATTGGATAATTTTAGATGAAGCAGATGAGATGCTTGATATGGGATTTTTAGATGATATTAAATCAATCTTTAAATATATGCCAAAAGAGCGACAAACATTGCTTTTTAGTGCTACTATGCCAAAACCTATCAAAGAATTATCTAAAAAGATTTTAAAAGATCCACAATTTGTAACAATAACAAAACAAGATGTTACAAATACAAATATCACTCAATCATATTATGTAGTTGAAGAGTATGAAAGAGATGATGCGCTTATGAGATTGTTTGATTTCAAAAATCCAACAAAATCAATTGTATTTTGTAAAATGAAAAGAGATGTTGATAGACTTTCAACTTACTTAATCTCTCAAGGGTATAGTGCAAAAGGGCTACATGGTGATATGGAGCAAAGACAAAGAGAAGAGGTAATCAAATCATTCAAAGCAAGTACAGTAGAAGTATTAATTGCAACAGATGTAGCAGCAAGAGGACTTGATGTAAGTGATGTAACTCATGTATTTAATTATCAACTTCCATTTGATTCTGAGCCTTATGTGCATAGAATTGGACGAACAGGAAGAGCTGGTAAAACAGG
>Ga0256828_1002452_pt1 | contig 11046 bp, 9 predicted proteins | sample CV88metaG_FD_185993 | JGI IMG/M metagenome (GOLD analysis project Ga0256828, IMG submission 185993) | Hydrothermal vent microbial communities from East Pacific Rise, Pacific Ocean - CV88 | ecosystem: Environmental > Aquatic > Marine > Hydrothermal vents | place: Pacific Ocean: East Pacific Rise... | reverse complement strand
CCATATTAATCTTATCATTTATCGGATATATCCTTTACCAGAGCCTTAAGAAGCCTGTTCCCGTCATTATTCAGGCGGGGCATGAAGGCAGAACCTGCGGCAATACCGGTGCGGAGTGTAAACTGTATAGGGAAGAGATATGGAATATTATTGTTGCCAATGAGGCGGCAAGGCAGCTCAGGGCATGGCAGATCGAGGTGAAACGTGTTCCCGCAGATATTCTTCATGAACGTGCCAACATCGCCGTTGCTATCCATTTTGACGGGGCAAAACATATTTGCCATTCAGGTGCATCGGTAGGATACCCCGACAACAATGCCTCTTACCTGTTTGCCCAGCAGTGGAAAAAGCTTTACAAACCCTACTTCCCTTTTAAATGGCATGAGGATAATTTTACATACAATCTTAAAAATTATTATGCATACCATAGAATTGATGCGGAAAAATTCCTGGTAGTTGAACTGGGGGAAATCACTTGTGAAAAACAGACAACATGGCTTAAGCCAAGGCTCAAAAAGATCGCACGGCTGATTGCCTATACGATCGCTCTTGAATTGGGGAAAAAGGTAAAAAAACCTTTACTTTAACTATTTTGCACCAAAATCCTGAGTCCAGTAGTATTTGTAATGGCTGTTTTCATGATAATAAACAGCTACTCCAACCTCTTTGAACTCTTTTTTCATAATATTTTTACAGTGCCCCGGACTTTTAAGCCAACCCTCCATCGCTTCGGAGACGTCATCCATCACCGTACCGGCTGCAATATTCTCTCCGTATTGGTGCCAGTTGGTATATCCGTTATGCTCTATTCTTTCGCCTACACCGCTTCCATGTCCCGTGTGCGCTTCTTCTGCCGTGACATCACTTGACGTACCGGAACCTGTATGCGAAAACGTATTGCTCACTGCCATATCTTTACTGTGCTCATAGGCAGCTTTATAGAGTTTGCTATTCCATGTTACAGGATCGGCAGCAGGCATATGTCCATATTTTCCACACTCTCTGCCCTCGGCTCTTGCTTCGTTTACAGCATCCAGATAAGCCTGTTTGAGCGCATTGTCTAGTACAGGGGCAGTACCATTGTTATCAACCGCCGGTTTGACAGTATTTCCAGGTTTGGACGTATTGGTATCTGTGGTAACAGCAGGGACAGTTGGCGTATGATGGTCATTATGTGTATTGTGGGGAGATGTATGTCCTTCCCCATTGTGAGACAGAGGCAAGTTCATCATGTGTGTATACAAATGTTCAAGCGCCTCATCTTTTGGGACGACAGTGTCGACATTGATCTGATCGAGCAGTTCAACCAGTTCCGTATCGCTCATATGCTGTAAGTCTGCATGCTTGTCTTTCAGTTTTTCAATCAGGGCATTGTCCAGTGTTATCGCTGCCTCTATCTCTCCGTCATCATCCAGTGACTGAAGGAACATAGCGATTTTTGCTACGTTGTCGCTATAGTCGTCCCTCTCTACACCGGCAAGGTCCTGAGGTGTGACATAACCGTCATCCGGAAGCTGCTGCAGCTCTCCGAGTTTGACATTCCCGACATAAAAAGATACCGGCATGGCATCACAGGCAAAATGCCCGTCCGTACCGGTGGTACTTGTTACATTACCGCATATATATTTGGCTCCTTTTACAGGAGAATCGGTCAATATTCCCGATACAGCCGGTGTTCCCGTAGCGTTTGCCGCCGTGCTCCCTGTACCTCCGCCACCGCATGCATTCAAGATCAGTGCCATTGTTGCTGCCGTACATGCCAGTTTCATCCCTCTATTCATCATTATCCTTTCTGTTTGTCTTTTTATATACAAGAATGGTAAACAAAAAGCATTACCCTTCTATTACTTCCGAATACATCTTATCGTATTTGAATTTTAGATTTTTTTAAAAAGTTCACTTTAGCCTTATTTATGGTAGAATATTCTCTTTTAAATTTTACTACACAGTTTGATGTAGGTAAAAGGACGCTCTAATGAGACACTTTTTAACACTCAAAGATTTCAGTAAAGATGAACTCTTGGAGATGATCGCCTTGGCACAGAAGATCAAGGCTCAGACAAAACAACGCAAGTTTGTACCCTATATGGAACACCAGACGTTGGGGATGATATTTGAAAAAAGTTCTACACGGACACGCGTGAGTTTTGAAACCGGTATCTACCAGCTTGGCGGCGTGGGGCTCTTCCTCTCTGCCAACGACATCCAGCTTGGACGAGGCGAACCGATGAAAGATACCGCACGAGTCATCAGCCGTATGGTCGATATGGTGATGATCCGTACCTTTGAACAGAGCAAACTCGAAGAGTTCGCACGCTACTCCAGAGTACCGGTCATCAACGGCCTTACAGACTCTTACCACCCGGTACAGCTGATGACGGACTATCTGACCATGATCGAGTTCGGCAAAGCGGACAGTCCGGTCTGTGCCTATGTGGGTGACGGGAACAATATGACCCACTCCTGGCTCATGCTGGCTGCCAAAATGGGCTTTGAACTGAGAATAGCGACACCCAAAGGGTACGAATGCGACCCTGCCATTGTTGCAGATGCACTTGAGATGGCAAAAGAGAGCGGCGCAAAGATCACTTTCGGGAATGACCCAAAAGAGGCGGTTAAAGGGTGTGATGTCGTCACCACCGATACCTGGGTAAGCATGGGACAGGAAGATGAAAAAGAGATCCGCCTTAAAGCTTTTGAAGGATATATGGTCGACGAGGCAATGATGGCACATGCCAAAACCGATGCCATCTTCCTTCACTGCCTTCCTGCCTACAGAGGCTATGAAGTCAGTGAAGAGACCTTTGAGAAACATGCTGAGACCATCTTTACCGAAGCGGAGAACCGCCTCCATGCCCAGAAGGGGATTATGGTGTGGCTGGACAGCCATAGAAAATAGAGCCGTAGGGTCGGTTTACCGACCACTGCACATAAAAATATATCAAGTAATCATGGTCGATAAATCGACCCTACGAACAGAAAGAGACAAGGACATCCATTGAGCACTATCGATTTAGAAAAATTCAGTAAATACTCTAAGCCCGGACCGAGATACACCTCCTACCCTACCGCATTGGAATTCAGTGACGACTTCAAATATGAAAACTATCTGAAGTATCTTGAAGAGGGAACGGAAAAACTCTCTTTGTATGTTCACCTTCCTTTCTGCCGTTCCGCCTGCTATTTCTGCGGCTGTAACGTAGTCTTTACCTCCAAAGAGGAGAAGTTGAGCAGTTATATCGAGTACCTGAAAAAAGAGATCGATATTCTCGCGCAGCATCTTGATACGTCAAGAGAGGTGATCCAGTTTCACTTCGGAGGCGGGACACCGACATTTTACAAAGCCTTCGAACTTGATGAGATCGTCTCTTACATTAAAGAGAAATTCCCCAACTGGAGTAACGATGCGGAAGTGAGTGTCGAGATCGACCCCCGTTTCTTTAATGAAGAACAGATGAAAGTCTTTCAAAAACACGGCTTCAACCGTATCAGTTTCGGCGTACAGGATTTTGATCCTAAAGTCCAGCAGGAGATCCACCGTATTCAGCCTTACGACCTGACCAAAGCCGCTGTTGACCTGGCACGCCGTTACGGGATCAACTCCATCAACGTTGACCTGATCTACGGATTGCCCTACCAAACCTTTGAAAGTTTCCAAGCAACATTGCAACAGGCATTCAGCCTCAGTCCTGACAGGCTGGCAGTTTTTAACTACGCCCATGTGCCGTGGATGAAAAAAACCATGCGCAAGTTCGATGAAACCACCATCCCCTCTCCGGATGTCAAACTGAAAATTTTCCAATATACCATTGAATTTTTTGAAAGCAACGGTTATAAAATGGTAGGAATGGACCACTTTGCCAAGCCCGAGGACGAACTTTTCGGTGCCATCGCAAAAGGAGAGCTGCACCGTAACTTCCAGGGTTACACTACCAAAGGCGGTGCGAACCTCATCGGTATCGGGCTGACAAGCATCGGCGAAGGCAGCCGCTACTATGCGCAGAATACCAAAGATATGAAGTCGTACGAAGCAGCCATCGATGCGGGAAAACTGCCGTTTGAACGCGGTGTGGAACTAAGTGATGACGATGTTCTCAGAAAAGCGGTGATCATGGAGCTGATGGCGAACTTCGCCATTGATATCAAGCGTGTCGAAAAAGAGCATAACATCGATTTCAAAGCCTATTTCGGTGATGCACTTGAAGCGTTGCAGGAGTTTGTGGATGCCGACCTTGTCAACATTACCGACGAAAAAATCACGGTTTCCCCTACCGGTACCCTTTTGATAAGAAACATTGCCATGCCGTTCGATGCCTATATGCACCAGTATGGCGGGAATAAGAAAAGTTTTTCTAAAACAGTATAATGTTACAAAGGTGGGCAATTGCCCACCCTACCAAAAAATGAACCCCGTAGGGTAGGCAATTGCCTACCTTCTACACACACGGGACAATAAGGAACTGAACTTGAAAAAACCAGAAGATATTTTCAACTTCACGGCGACCAGCGACGACTGTATCAAATGCGGTAAATGTATCCCCGTTTGTACCATCCACCAGATCAATCCGGACGAAACGACATCTCCGCGCGGATTCATAGACCTTCTGGGGGCTTACCAGAGAGGTGATCTGGAGTTGGACAAAAATGCCAAAGATATTTTCGAGAGCTGTTTTTTATGTACCGCCTGTACCGATGTCTGCCCCAACTCCCTGCCTACCGATATGGTTATTGAAGAGGTACGTGCCGATATTGCAGACAAATACGGCATTGCCTGGTTCAAAAAGGCGATCTTCTTCCTGCTTGAACATCGGAAAGTGATGGATATTGTCATGAAATTCGGCTTTATGTTCAAAACCTGCGCCCTGGCGGAAGATGAGAAAGGCAGAGGGCTGAAAGCACGTTTTTCCATCCCGATGATGAAAAAGGACCGGCTTATCCCTTCCATGATGAAAACCTCTTTTCTCAACAGTTACCCTGAGCATATCCCCGCCCAAAAACCCGAAGAGAAAAAGCGCAAAGTCGCCATCTTCATCGGCTGTCTGGGGAATTACAACTATGAAGGCATCGGCAAAAGCCTTGTGGAGATTCTCGAATACCTCAACATTGAAGTTTTCATCCCCAAAGAGCAGCAGTGCTGCGGGGCTCCGGCATACTTTACCGGTGCGGTCGATTCGGTTGAGCGTATGACAAAAAAGAACATCGCATATTTCGAGACCTTCATGGAGGAGTACGATGCGATGCTCATCCCTGAAGCGACCTGCTCCGCCATGGTCACACACGACTGGCAAGTCTTTTTCAAAAACCACAATATGCCAGAGTGGGAAGCGCGTGCCAAGAAAGTAGCCCAAAAGATACACATGGCAACTGAATGGCTGCATAACCATACGGAGTTAAAGCAAATCCTCGAAGAAAAAGGCAAAAAGTTCGACCAGATCGTTACCTATCACGACCCCTGCCATGCCAAAAAAGTACAGGGGATCTGGCAGGAGCCGAGAAACCTGCTCAGCCCCAACTATCCTATGACAGAGATGAGCGATCCTTCACGCTGCTGCGGATTTGGCGGGGTAACAATGCAGACGGAGAAGTTCCACTTTGCCGAAGCGGCGGGGAAACCGAAAGCGGCGATGATCGAAGAGACCAAAGCGCACTATGTAAGTGCGGAATGTTCCGCCTGCCGCGTGCAGATCAGCGAATCTCTCAACCGTGCAGGCTCGGAAGTGATCTTCAAAAATCCGCTGGAATTGATCGCGGAAGCGCTCAAAGAAGCGTAGGTCGGGGTCTCCCCACCCCGACAACAATATATGATTCACAACAAAATATCTCATTGCAAATAATACCGGTGTCGGGTTCGGGAGAACCCGACCTACGTTGCATTAACCCTGCTTCTGAGGAACAAGCATAAAGATATTCATTCCCTCTTCATGCCTGTATCCCAGTCGGTACCCGATTTTTTGCAGAATACTATCAACGATGTAAAGCCCAAGTCCAAACCCGGAACTTCTTTTTTCCGCCTGAGAGAACGGCTCTGTATAGTAGGAGAGCGGATGTTCAAGAGGTTTACCTTTTGAAACCACTTCGATGACCCCGTTTTTAGTACGCAGAACGACACATTTGTCTTTTCCGTACTTCATTCCGTTATCGAGAAGGTTTTTCAGCACCAGTACCATCAGCTTCTTGTCGGTAGTCAAAGCCATCTGCTCCACTTCAATACTTACGCAACTGCCTTCCGCCATTAACAGCTCTTTACTCTCTTCAATCAGTTCAGAGAGCATCAGATACTCGAAATTGGGTTCGAAACTCTGAGTTGTGACCCGCTCTATCTCTGCCAGCTCCGAGATGAGTTCATTCATCCGTTCAAAAGCACGGACCAGTATCTTTTTAGTGCCTTCATCTTCCAGCATCTCCGCGACGATACGCCCCTTGGTAATCGGAGTTTTCAATTCATGCATCATGTTGCGCATAAAGAGGTTCTTCGAAGCGCTCAATTCGTTGATATGTACAATCGCATCATCAAAACTCTTGGCGATCTTTCCTATCTCGTCATCATGCTCATAGCTAATACGCGTATTCATATCTCCCTGTGCAAAATGTTGTATCTCTTTGTGAAGTTTTTTCAGGGGATAGAGCTTTCTCAACACTGCAAGGTAGAGTAACAACAACAGTCCGATCAAAAAGACACCCAGAGCGATCGCTATCTCAAAATAGTAATTTTTCGGCCTGTTGTCCTGAAGCATCAGATTGTGTTCCATACGCTGTACATAAATATAATGGGTATTGTTCACCTTGAATACCCGTACACGCCCTACCGCGGAACCTCCTGAAAAGATTGTTTCTCCTTTTTCTTCTATCTCTTTCTTTATCTTTTCCGTCTCTTCCGGAGAAATAGCTTTCACTCGCAAATCATGGTAAAGCTTTTCAAGCTCCTCTTCACCGGGATTGAGCCTCAGGTTGGAAAGGAAAGTAAGTGAAATCAGCTGATAGCGTTTAAATTCGTCTATTTTATGGCGGTCTTCATCCCAGGAGAGGAAAAGCATGAATGTAGCGACCAGTATCGTGATCGCCACAGAGAACAGAATATGGATAAAGGTGGTTACAGATAAGTTTTTCATACGCGGTCTGTCAAAAGGTATCCTACACCGCGGATCGGTTTGATATAGGCATGGTCAGGATCGATCTTCGCTATTTTCTGCCTGATACGGGAGATAATGACATCGATATTCTTAATCGAGCTGTCATCATCGATATGTTCGCTCTCGTAAAGCAGCTGCTCTCTTGAGACAGAACCGTTCTTGTGTTGGATCAACATGGACAGGATATCATATTCCGCTGCTGTCAGGTCAAGAAAAACACCTTTGAACATGATCGTATGCGCTTTCATATCGGCAACAAAGATCTCCTCCTTTTTCTCTTCTTTCTTCTCCACACTGTGCGTACGCCTCAAAATGGTTTTGATACGGGTAACCAGTTCTCTGGGGTCATAGGGCTTTGGCATATAGTCATCCGCCCCACGCTCGAGGCCTATAACCTTGTCGGTAATATCATCACGGGCGGAAGAGATAATGATAGGAATATTGGTAATTTCCCTGATCTTCGGAATCACTTCAAGCCCGTCCATTCCCGGAAGTGTCAAATCAAGAATGATCAGGTCAAATTCATGTTGGGTTAAAAGAGAGAGCCCAATATAGGGATCTTCCGCCCCGATCACTTCCATATCGTATTTGGTAAGGTAATTTGTCAGGATGAGCGCCAGTTCGGGGTCATCTTCTATGATCAATATCTTAATAATGGTTCTTTCCTTTTATACTGAAATTTGTATTCTTTTCTATAGTGCATCATAACATCAACTCAATGAAAAAAGGCTAATTTTTAATGACAGTCTGCTCTTTGATATTGTAATCGATATAGATTTTCATAATGGCGATTAGAAATGATGTGATCGCAGGCCCCAGGATCATTCCCCAGAAACCATAAGTACTCATCCCCGCCAGGATAGAGAAGAAAATAACAATCTCGTTGATCTCTATGGTACTTTTAAGCAGATCCTCTTTGATCACTTTAATGATGATGGGCTTTACAAATGTATCTGCAATAATAGAGATAACTACAATAGAATAGGTAACGATCACGATCGCCGTATTGGCATCTATTTTACTCCAGCTGTAAAGCGCGACAGGCAGCCATACCACGGCTCCTCCGATAATAGGGACCAGAGAGGCAAAACCGTAGATTACACCAAAAAGAAGGCCATTGAAACCAAACTGGCTGACCATAATTCCAAAGAGGAAACCTTCAAAAATAGCCGTGACAATGATAGAGTAAAAAACCACTTCCATCGTGGATGAAATTTCATGGATCATTTTCGCACTCTTCATTTTACTTACCGGCATCAGAGCACGGATCAGTTCAAAAAAACGTTCTCCATAATAGTTGATCAGAAAATAGAAAACCAGTACAAAGATCATATTTTTTACAAAACCGAGCCCTACACTTCCGGCTGTGGTCATATAGAGTGTAGATGCCTTGATATACTCTGCGATCCGCTCATCACTCAAACTGCTCTGTACCCACTCTTTCAGATAGGGTACCCCTTCAACAAACTCTTTGACCATAGCTGTCATATCGGTAATCACTTTGACATCGATCTTCGAAGCATAAGCTACGCCTACCGTGGCGATATAGACAATAGGCGCAAAAATAACCAGGCTCAACAATACAGTGGCAACAATGGCACTGGCTTTTCTTGAACGAAAATACTTGATCATCTTTTTGGTCAGGTTATACGTTGCCATCGTTAAAAGCATTGCCACCACCACAGAGAGCAAAAAAGGCTGATAAATACTGTAAGCCCCCATAATCGACAGTACGAACAAAGCCGTGATCATCATACTTTTGTTACTGATCATCAAAAAGCCCTTCGTTCAAACCGCCAAGTTTAAAGTGTTCATAACTCTTCTGTGTCGCAATACGACCTCGTGCCGTACGTTCAATGTAGCCGTTGGCTATGAGGTAGGGTTCCAGCACATCCTCAATGGTCCCTTCATCCTCGCTGAGCGCCGCTCCGATGGTACTAAGCCCCATTGGTTTGTTTTTTGCACTTACCAGCAGTTCAAGCAGGCGAATATCCTGCTCATCAAAGCCAAGGTGGTTGACCCCCAGCTCATCCAGTGCATACCGTGCCCTTTGCAGCGTCACCTTCTCTTCATTGGCGACTTCTGAAAAATCCCTCACCCTTTTAAGCAGGCGCAGTGCGATACGCGGTGTGCCACGGCTTCGTTTGGCTATCTCCACCGCAGCATCTTCATGCGATGGTTTTTCCAGTTTCTCTGCCGCCTGGGAAACGATCTTTGCCAACTCCTTTGGGCTGTAGAACTGCATTCTAAAATGCATCCCGAAACGCTCGCGCAACGGATTGGAGAGCATCCCCGCCCTGGTCGTCGCTCCTATCAACGTAAATCTCGGCAGATCTATCTTGACCGTCTGTGCCGCAGGCCCCGACCCGATGATGATATCCAGACGAAAATCCTCCATGGCCGGGTAGAGGATCTCCTCGATCGCCGGGCTCATACGGTGGATCTCGTCGATAAAGAGAATATCCCCCTCTTCGATATTGGTTAAAAGTGCCGCAAGATCCCCCGCTTTCTCGATCATAGGCGCTGCCGTTGTTTTAATGTTCGCACCCATCTCATAAGCGATAATATTTGCCAGCGTCGTCTTCCCCAGTCCCGGAGGGCCGAAAAACAGAATGTGATCAAGTGCCTCTTCTCTACGCTTGCTCGCTTCGATGAAGACTTTCAGGTTTTTCTTGATCTTCTCCTGCCCGATATACTCATCCCACGAACTGGGCCTTAACGTCACTTCATACGACGCTTCACCGTCAAAACGTTCTATTTCGACCATTCTTTCCATGATCCTCTATTTCCTTCTATTCTCTGTAGGGTGGGCGCCCCGCAAGGAAGTGCCCTTGGGGTGCAATTGCCCACCGGTAAATTTAAGTAAAATCATTCTATTGAAAACAGGATATAAATGGTGGGCAATTGCCCACCCTACCTAATATGAATGTTCTTCATCCGGGAAGGCACGACTCTTTACCTCATCGATATACTGTGCCAACCCTTCACGTACCTCTTTGGCTCCGTTGCAGTACTGTTTGACAAATTTTGGTTTGAACGCTTCGAAGAAACCGAACATATCAGACCAGACCAGCACCTGTCCGTCAGTGACACTGCCTGCACCGATTCCGATGGTGGGAACCTTCACCGCATCTGTAACCGCTTTGGCAGCCTCTGCCTTTACCCCTTCTACAAGGATGATGGCCGCACCGGCAGCTTCAAGTGCCAATGCGTCTTCCAGCAGTCTTTCAATATCTTCAGCATCTTTTCCACGTACTTTATAGCCGCCTTCACTGCGTACATGCTGCGGCATCAGGCCAATGTGCGCCACCACGGCTATTCCGTTATCTGCCAATGCTTTGACAATGGCAGCTTTTTCCCTGCCGCCTTCAACCTTGACCGCCTGGGCAGAGGTTTCCCTGTAGACACGCGCAGCATTCTCCAGTGCCTGCTCCGGAGTCAGGTAGGAGCCAAACGGCATATCGAACACGATACATGCTTTTTGGGCCCCGTTGCCTACTGCCTGCGTATGGTAGATCATCTGGTCCATCGTGGCACTGAGCGTATCTTCCTTGCCGTAGAAACTCATGTTCAGGCTGTCACCGACAAGGATCATTTCCACTTCACCGTCAAAAAGTTTGGCAAAGAGCGCATCATAGGCCGTTACCATCGTAATCGGTTCGACACCTTTCATCTTTGCAATCGTATTGAGTGTCACTTTTTTTTCTATTTTAGGCGTATGGATACTCATTGAAAACTCCTTTGGAGTTTAGTATGTAGAGGGTAGAGGGTAGAGGATAAATATCTCATTTTCTAATCTTTTACCTTATTTTGTCTTTTATGCAGAGCTTTCAGATCTGCCCATGTTATAATTTTACTCATTTTATCATATAATGTTGAAACTATAACCCATCTCAGATAAAAAGAGTCCCAATTG
>Ga0256828_1002451_pt1 | contig 11047 bp, 9 predicted proteins | sample CV88metaG_FD_185993 | JGI IMG/M metagenome (GOLD analysis project Ga0256828, IMG submission 185993) | Hydrothermal vent microbial communities from East Pacific Rise, Pacific Ocean - CV88 | ecosystem: Environmental > Aquatic > Marine > Hydrothermal vents | place: Pacific Ocean: East Pacific Rise... | reverse complement strand
AGATCCTTATCGACCAACCTGCCATCACCATTACAGACAACGCAGGAGGCATCGCCCAAGAGAACCTCTCAAAGATTTTTGAGCCATACTTTAGCACCAAACAAAACAGTGATGGCATTGGTCTCTACATCGCCAAGACCATTATCGAAAATGAGATGGGTGGGAAGCTTGGTGTCACGACAGACGAGCAAGGAAGTAGCTTTAGGATTGCGTTAAAAAGGTAAACAGATCAAACACAGAGGGATACCCTCCCCTCTGTGTACTTATGGTCGATTAAAATGTAAACCCAAAATTGACTTTAAATCCATCCGATTTAGAAGAGGTCAGATAGCTCATTCCAATTTTCAACTCTTTTTCAAAGGCATACTCCTCTTTATCCGAGAGAACATTCACATTGATTTTATTGTAACCAAAAGAGAATCCAAACTCATCATAACTGTTCAAATACAACTCTGTTCCTAGATACTGTGTATCAATGGCAAAGAGATCCAAAGAGGTATTTTTGACAACATTGGGGGTAGGAATAGAGTAGAGAATCGCATTTCTAAAGACGGTATTTCCAATATCTGGATCATAGGCATAATCCCCATCATAGAGTTTCAATGTGGTATAGTATCCCAACATATTACCGATACTTACGGTGTGTTTATTCTCCAAAAAGAAACTGTAACTGCTCGCCAGTGAACACGAACCCAACTGTGCCAAAGCACCTAAATCAGAAGAGCCTACAATACTGTATTTCACCCCAGGGGTAATGACCCAATTTTCGTTGATAGGCTTAGAGTAGGAGACACCCAATCCTGCGGTATAACTTTTTGCTCCCTCAAAATCAATATAGGTAATGGGAAGTGAAATATTAAAACGCTCTTTACTGTTTTCGGAAGAGACAAAAGAGTAAGAAAGAGGCAAGGTTAAACTGCTACTTTTTCTACCATCGGTGTCCAGAGATTTATACGTCGCACCCAAACTAATACGGTTCACTTTGGAGCTTGTTGTCCCAGATGCTTTTTGCTTACTTGCTACGTTCATAAATCCATCAGAGAAGTCAGACTCAACCGTAAGTGCCATTAATGAGTTGGGGTTACCCGCAAGGGGATCCACAGGAGAGACTTCGACCAACTTTTTCATCATCTTTTCAACACTGCTTTTCCCATTACTCTTAAACCAGTCTTCCAAGAGGCTAATACTATCATCTCGATCGCTTCCTGTAAAACTTTCATGAATATCCAAAGAGTCAATATCCAATGTCAAGGTTGTTGAGTTCTCCACAAAACTCAATGCTACAGGTAAGCCTCTAAAATCCAAATTGGCAGAGAGTTGATTGGTTTCGTTGTATCCAATATGCGATTCAATATTGGTTTGATCCAATTCATTGAGTATGCTTTCCAAGGCATCAGCAGAACTGGTATACGTAGCACCCGTCGTCCCATTAGATATGTCCAGTGAAAAGTTAGCACCTTGAGCAGAAAGGGTACAAATCAGTGAAAACATGGCGGTATATCTTAATTTCATAATCACTCCTTTATATATTGATTTAAACATTATAACTTAAAATTAGTTAATTATTAATCAAATTTTTTAAAATAAATATACTTTCTCATGGGTAATTTTTTTTTATCTAAAATTTACAAAATCATGCTATTGTGACAAAACATTACACATTAGGAAAAATTATGAAAAAAATAGTACTGATTCTACTCTTGACCTGTAGTAGTTTGCTTGCCGAAGAGGCATCAGCCAAAGTGGTCTATAACCTCAGCACCCAAAAACTTGATACCTTTGAGCGTAAAATACTCAAAGCCATTGTTGCCAATAAGGCGTATTATACCAGCAAACTCAAAGAGTACGATGTCACGGTGGTAATCCACGGGGGAGCCTATCGCTTCTTCGTCAAAGATCCTAAACACTCCGAATATAAACGGGATCATAAATTAATCAAGACCTACAAAGAGTTAGCAAAACGGATTAAATCCATGGTAGAGACCTATGATGTGGAATTTCTAATCTGTGAAGTAGGCATGAAAAAACATCACCTGAGCAAAAAGGATATCTATGACTTTGTCGAGATTATCCCCAATGCCACGATCGGGTTAATTGATCGCCAAAATGAGGGCTATGCCTATGTCCCCGTAGAGGATTGATCTTTCTTGGCTATAATATCATCAAAAAAACTAAAGAGCAATCATGTCACTAGCAACCCTTGGACTCTCAGAAGAGATACTCAAAGCCCTCAAAACAAAGGGCTATGAGACAGCAACCCCCATACAAAAAGCATTGATTCCTGCCATGTTTAAAGGACGAGATATTATGGCTGGAGCCCAAACAGGAACAGGAAAAACAGCAGGCTTTGCCCTGCCCATTCTCCAAGAGATCTATCGAGATTTCCAAGAGGATAAACACCATCTCAAAGCAATCATTATTGTTCCTACTAGAGAATTAGCACGACAGGTTCATGAGAGTTTTATCGCCTATGGTCGCCACCTTCCCCTACGATCTGTAGTACTCTATGGAGGAGCCAACATGACCTCCCAAGCCAACCGTCTCAAAGCTGGTGTTGATATTATCGTGGCAACCTCAGGACGACTCTTGGAGCATATCCAAGCCAAAAATATCAACGTAGAAGCAGTACGATACTTGGTTCTCGATGAGGCTGATACCATTTTGGACATGGGATTTCTCCATGAGGTGAGCAAAATTATTGCCAAACTGCCCCAAAAACGTCAAAATGTACTGATCTCAGCCACCCTCTCAGGCTCAGTCAAACGACTGGCAGAACAACTGCTCCACCGACCCAAACTGATCGAAGTGGACAGCATGGGAACCACCGCCCAAAGCGTCTCTCAGGTGATCCACCCTGTGAGCAGTGAACTTAAAATGGAGCTACTCTCCTATCTTATTGGCTCACGCAACTACCATCAGGTCTTGGTCTTTGTGCGTAAAAAGCAAATTGCTGACGAGGTAGCCAAAGAGCTTAATCTTAGTGGACTTAAAACCTTCGTCATTCATGGAGACAAAAGCTCAGGGGTCAGAGCCAGAGCTTTGGAGGCGTTTAAAAGTGGTAAAACACGGGTACTGGTCGCCACCGATATCGCAGCACGGGGGATTGATATCCCTACCCTCTCCGTGGTGATCAACTATGATATTCCTCATGTCACGGGTGATTTTATCCACCGTATTGGGCGAACAGGTAGGGCAGGACGACAAGGCTTGGCCATCACCCTACTCTCTCCTAACGAGGAGATCGCCCTCAAAGAGGTAGAACGGCTCATGGGCAGGGCAATCCCAAGAGAGATCATCGAGGGGTATGCCCCTAAAGTAGAGAGTACCCAACGGGGTGCTAGAAAAACAGCTGAAAATAAAAAACGCACCGATGGTGCTTTTGGGAAGAAAAAATCGGGGCTAACCCCTGCTAAAAAAAAGCGAAAAACCACTAAGCGAGATAGGTTTAAAGCCCACGATGCCCAAAAATCTCCAGAGGAGAAAAAAAAGAGCAATAGAGGACGAAGAAAAAAGTAAATTTCTTGCCCTGTAGACTACATAAAAGGTTTACCATTGAGCGTAAGTGAACCTTGATTAAATTCAATATCATAGACTTTTGTCCCATTTTTATCGACAGGGTGAGCCATCAACATAATCATCATCGCTTGAGGGGTCTGAGCCATCAGATTAAAAACCTCATTAGAAAGAGCTATATTGGCCTTGACCTGAGGAAGCTTCATAAGTAACATCGGATTGGCTTCGACCCCTTTCCATTTAAAGTCTTTGTTGAGTTGAAGTTGACTAGAAAGATGAATCCCATCAAATGTTTTCCCCTCTGTGGTGATGCTACCAATCGAGAGTTTTGATATATCCATACTCAAACCAGACAGCGTGAAAGCTTTGAGTATAGGCACAAAAGCTTTGAAAGGCTCAGGGTTGGATGCTTTTTCTTCAGAGTAAGCTTGAAGTGCTTCTAGGGCTTTAATATCCACATTTTTAGTATCTGAGTCGATCTGAATCTGCTGAAGTTGACTCTCTTTTCCTGCTTCGTTCAAAACAACTGAAGCTATTTTAAAGTGACTTTGATTGTCCAAAAGTTCTCCTCTTTGAATATCTGTGGATTCTCCTACAAGCTCCTTAAATTGAAGATCAAGTTTTTTATCGGTATTGATATTGAGGTCGATTGTCTTAATTTTGTAAGCAATATCTCGTTCTTTTTGGTTTTTTTTGACCTCTGTTGTTAGATGAGAGAAGGTCATTTTGAGTTCATGCCCCACCTCCAAAACAAGGGTTTCAAGCTTTTGAGAAAAATCTGTAATCTTCTTCTCGTCCATCTTTCCGTGGAAAGTTAAGCCTTTTAAAAGAAAGTGCGTCTCCTGCTCCTCTTTGAAAGTTTGGTCTATGTCTTTAAGATAACCATCAAAACCTGAGCGAAGCTTGTTAACATTGATATGTACCATTATTTTACCCTCTTTAAGCATCTTATTAATGCTTTGAAAGGTACTGTTGTTTTGATCAATCCCAAGATCTTTGCGAAAATTGGTGGGAAGGGTATCGAGATAGATATCCATGGCAAGAGCATCTTTGAGCGTAGGAAGATAGGAGAGTTCCATTTTCAATCTCACTCCTTGAAGTTGCTTAACATCTGCCAATGAGACCTGTTCTCCTTTGGCAAGTAGATACTGCTGAACTTTTTGTGGTTCATCAACCGTAATCATCAGTGTTTCTTTCGTTTCACTGTGATCTTGCTTCTCAATCTTGAACCCAGAGCTTTGAAGCTGTTTAATCTCTGAATTGACTTCTGTTTTGATCTGCTCTGTGATTTGAGTGGATCCGAGGGTAAGGTAATAAATGGCTCCAACAGCCAATACTGCGATAAAGCCCAATCCTAATTTTTTCATAAAAATGTCTCTCTTTTTGTTGATTTGTTTTGAATAGTACCATATCAAGGTCAAAAAAAGTTAAAATTTTAACTTTTTTTATTTTAAGAGATAGAGGAGGACGTAGATTATATTTGCTATAATGCCAACAATTAATAACGACGGAGTAGAAAGCTTTGGAAAATCAAATCAACAAAAAAGAGAAACAAGAGAAGATTGTAGGGATGTTCGATGACATCGCCCAGACCTACGATTTGGCAAATCGCGTACTGAGTATGGGAATCGACAAGCAGTGGCGACGCAAAGGGTGCCAGAAAGCGTATGAAATTTTAAATACCAAAACCATCGGTCAAATTACCGATGTTGCCTGTGGTACAGGAGATTTGATTCTCTTTTGGGATGAGCAGGCAAAAAGGGTAGAGGTAACCGTCGAAAAGTATGTGGGCGTTGATCCCTCAGTAGGGATGCTCGATGTGGCACGTAAAAAGGTAGACTTTGCTGAGTTCAAAGAGGGAAAGGCTCAAGAACTTCCTATTGATGACAGTTCGACAGAAATTATTTCTATCTCCTATGGTATTCGTAATGTGGTTGACCGTGTAGAGGCATTAGAGGAGTTCTACCGTGCCTTAAAACCAGGTGGTCTTGTGGTAATTTTGGAGTTTACCAAGCAAGAGCGACGTGGTTTTGTTGATAAAATTGTGGACTTTGGGATGAAAAATATACTGCCTCGTATCGGTGGTTTGATCTCCAAGAACTATGCGGCGTACAAATATTTGCCTGATTCGATTGAGGAGTTTTTGACCACAGAGATGTTGGCTAAGGAGTTGGAGGAGGCAGGACTTAAAATGCAATATACCAAATCTTTCACCTTAGGAATCTCTACGCTTCTAATTGCCCAAAAACCAGCTTAAACGCACTCAAATAGGGCATGTTTCCCAAAACATCCCTAAGATACCATGCAAAGGAAACCCGTGTCCCCAACCCTAACCGTCACCTCCCTAAACATCAAAATCAAATCACTCCTAGAGACCACTTTCATGCACATCTTAGTCGAGGGAGAAGTCTCATCTGTCACCTACCACAACTCAGGTCACGTCTACTTCTCCATCAAAGACAAAGAGTCCAGCATCAAGTGTGTCATGTTTCGTTCAAATGCTTCCCGTTTAAAGTTCAGACTAGAGCGTGGGCAACATGTGGTGGTGAATGGGTCTATAAGCGTCTATACCCCTCGTGGGGAGTATCAGCTTATGACTGTGTCGGTTGAGCCGTTTGGGCAGGGGGCTTTGGCTTTGGCGTATGAACAGCTCAAAGAGAAATTGCAGGCGAAGGGGTATTTCTCTCCTGAGCATAAAAAAACTCAACCCAAATATATTAAAAAACTGGCACTGGTGACGGCTTCTAAGAGTGCGGCATTGCAAGATATGTTGAAGATTATTGACAAACGCTGGCGACTGCTAGAGGTGGTGGTGATAGATACCTTGGTGCAAGGAGATAGATCAGCACCACAGATAGCTGAAGCGTTGACGTATGCTGATACCTTGGGGTGTGATGCCATTGTCGTTGGTCGTGGGGGTGGAAGCAAAGAGGATTTGTGGGCATTCAATGAAGAGGTGGTGGCGGATGCTATCTTTAACCTCAACACCTTTGTGGTCTCAGCTGTGGGGCATGAGGTAGATGTACAGATTTCAGATTTTGTGGCAGACCTTAGAGCACCGACTCCCAGTGCTGCCATGGAGATGATTTTACCTGATCAAAATGAGATCTTGTATACCCTCAGTGAGATGCAGAACCGTTATGCTCGTACACTCAAACAGATCATCAGCAACAAAGAGCATCAACTAGAAGCATTGAGTGGAGAGCTTCAACGCCAATCCATCTCTCGCAAGCTACGCATGATGGAAAAAGAGTTTGAGAACGTAGAGGAGGAGTTCAAACGGGTAATGCAATACCGATTATCTCAGTGGAACGCCCAAATCGACCCACTCGTAGGAGAACTTAAGGCACATATTTTGCATTCATTGAACCTCAAAAAACAACAGCTCCATACCCTAGAGCAAAAAATAGAACTCTATAACCCCAAACATAAACAAAAAGAGGGTTGGGCAGAGGTGACACTTGGGGGCAAACAGATAAAGCTAGAGAGCATCAATGAAAATGACACCTTTAGCCTCACGGATACAACCACCAAGCTTGAGGTACGTTGTATCCATAAACAGAACGTTCTTTAGAACCCCTATGCCTCTTTCTCTTTGCTTTTGATGAGATAATCACCTTTTTTGACGTAGATGGGATCTCCCCCACTGCGTTGTACCCGTTTGAATTTCTTCCGATAACGCACCACTTTCTGACGTAAGGCACGATACTCTTTACCTTTGAGTCGGTTTACAATAATCTTGGTCTTTTTGACCCGAACATATCGCCCAGGATTGATGGGTTTACCATTTTTATACATACCAAAATGCAGATGAGGGCCTGTACTTCGTCCCGTAGTACCAATATAACCGATCACTTTACCTTGGGAAACATAACTTCCAACACTTAACCCTTTTCGGAATCGACTCATATGAGCATAAAGGCTTCGCATACCATTGCCATGAGAGACGATGATACATTTACCATAACCACCTTTCCAACCTCGATAGATAATTTTACCTTTGGCAGTAGCTTTGATGGGAGTTCCCACACGTCCCGCATAATCAATTCCCAAATGTGCTTTGTAACGATGAAGAATAGGATGATAACGGCGATGGGTAAATCCTGAAGAGATTCGTACATGATTAACAGGACGGATATACGGAGTAAATGATTTTTTGATTCTATGATACTCTTTGCCCGTGGAGTCATAATATTTGCCATCTTTGGTTAAATAACTGTAAAACTTTTTCTGATTCAGAATCACCAATGAAGCAAGTATTTTAGGATTACTAATGGCTTTACCCTCTCTTCGTTTCTGCTCATAGAAGATGGTAACACTGTCCCCTTTTTTCATCTTTTGAAACTTCAAGGTGTTATGATAAGCGTATTTAAGTGATTTCAGTAAACCTTTACTATGGGTTTTGGCATACAACTCTTTTTCAAATGACTTATTAACTTTCAAATGAATTGATCCTTTGAGCAACTCAAAAGGAATGGGTTCAAGTGAGATTCGGTACTCTTTTTTCTTGTTTTTGAGAATTTGAATCTGTAACTCATCGGTGATTGGAATGAGTATTTTGTTGGTATCTTTGGTATACTTTTGTCCCGCCCGTATCTCTGCCATTAGCTCCTTATCATCACTGTCTAAATTATAATAAAGTTTTTGGGGAATATTATTTTTTTTTAGAAAGGATAAAAAAGTAGTACCTTTTTCCCAATGGTAAGTTTTGGCTGCTAACAGCGTAGAGAGCAAAAGAAAAGAGAGTAAAATCTTCCTCATGTAGTATGTAACTCCTCTGATTGTAAAATATTGATATAAGTATTTTATAGAGTTATTCTTAAGAGTCTCATGAAAAAGAACATATTAATTTGTAAACTAAATGTGATTTACACTTACTTTGACCTCTTGATAGCAAGCCCCCTCCCCCTCTTCACTCACGATATTAGGGGTCAAAAAATTAACCCCAATGGCATTGGCATGAATCAAAATGGTATCCAAACGCATGGTTAACTCATTTTTGACCCTAAACCGATGTGTTCCATAAGGCGATCGTACCTCAACCCATTCTCCCTCTTTAAATCCCAATAATGGATGAATCGTAACCCTATCATCCCGTTTAAATTGGGTATTGAGACTCTTACTCGCTTTGGAAGTAACCAACCAATAATCACTAATTATTTTCTCTTTTTTACTCTTCTTTCTGGCACGGGTAAACTGTTTGGTTTTAACGAAATCATCCTCATACTCTTCGATAAAATTAAAATCTTCATCCTCCCCCTCACCAAAGCCATCACAATAGGGAATGGCTTGATGTGCTGGAGAGCGATGATAATCTTCCTCCTTAGAACACTGCTGCAATATAACATCCAAATAGTACTGCTCCTCTTTAAGCAAAGGCAATTCGAGTGCTTCAAGTAGAGACTGTGTAAAGTGATATTCGCTAATACCATAGGAGGGATCAATCACTTTTCGCATAGGGATAACATGATGATGTGCATAACTCAAACGCACATCCTCTTTTTCAAAAAAATTCTTGGCAGGAATAACAATATCAGCCAAAGCTGAGGTCTCATTTTCATAAAGACCAAAATAGATTATGGTTTGAGCTTGTTTAAGTTCAGCAATTACGTGATTGCTGTTGGGCATAGAAGCGACAGGATTGCCCCCTTGGATCAATATGGTCTCAAAACGACCAAAGGGGGTATTGACCTTGGAGACTTTTTCTCCTTGGATCTCAAAGGGGTTTTCAAGTCCCAATTTTGAGTTGCCCAAAAAGGCAACCCCACACCCCTCTCGTCCAAAAAGTCCCAATGTCATCGCCAACGAGTCAATCGCCTGTAGTACATAATGCCCTGTGGAGTATTTTTGTACCCCATTACCGACCAAGAATACCGTCTTTTTCCCGACCATCATATTGAGAATCTCCCCCATCTCTCCTAGATCAGTATTGATGTATTCAAGTATGGGACGAATACGAAACTCTCGGGTAAAATCATAGAAATCCTCCAACTCCTCGATAAATTCCTCATCAAATTCATGATGTTGGTGGTCTCCCATAATGGCAAAACGTGCCAACATAATAGCGATATAAAAGTCTGTTCGAGGCTGTATCTGTAAGTGAATATCAGCCCTCTTGGCAATGGGAGTAGCAAGGGGATCAATAACAATAATTTTTTTTCCCTCAATATAAGGCATCAGATGTGATGCTGTCACCGTAAGGTTCTTACCCCAAACCACCACCACCTCAGCCTTGGCAATCTGCTCAGGAGGCAAAATGCGATTGACCCCTCGCCCCTCCACAATCCCCGCATCACCTGATCCATCACAGAGACTCCCTTTGGTGGTGGTTCCCCTAATGGCATCAAAGAGCAAATTGGTCACCTCCTGCATCACCCCAAAGTTACCTGATCCTCTCCATAGTAGTTTTTTATCCACTTGAAGGGCTTGAGCAACAGCATCCAATGCCTCCTCTATGCTCACCTCTTCTCCGTGGATGCGAGGGGTCATAATCCGTGGCTCCTCAAAGAGATGTTTGTTAAGCAAACTACACAATGCCCCATTACTGGTTGGATGTGCAGGATCTGCAACCACCTTGGGGAAATGGTTGCGATCAGCAACGATTCCACACGCATCAGGACAGTCTAATCCACAGGCTGTTTTTATCATTATTTAAACTCCACTTTTAATAGTTCTGAAAAGTTATTATGAGGTTTGATGAGTATCTCCGTACGATATGAAGAGATAAACTTCTCATCGGTTACCGACCAAATTTTATCAATTTTATACTCAGTTGGCTGATCGTTGAGATAGATTGTTCTCTTTTTAATCCCTTTTAGTTCCTCTTGTTCCAAAAAGAGTACCAATTTGGCACGAGTGAGATCCTTGAGCTGAGCCAACGCAACACCAGGGTTGACAAAATCACCATCACTCACCAACAGTTTATAGAGAAACTTCTTCTTAATCTTAATCTCTTTTTTATCAATCTTATCTTTGAGCTGGGCAATTTTATACCGCAAATCAAGTTGCTGTTTTTTTAAAGAATCAATTTTCTCTTTGGTCGAAAAATATTGGGTTTTGGTATTAATATAGCCATAAAAAGCATTGTCTTTTTGGGTTTTAGAAGCCGTTGACAAACCCTCTATTCTCTGGTAATAGGCTTTATGACGACCCAAAGAGTCTCCCAATGCACTTAAGATACTTTGATTGGTTTTGATCATACTATTGATCAGTTTTAGTGATGCTTGAGTTGATTTTAGATCTACTTTGTCCAGTTTATCATCGAGTTGAATAATCGTTGCCTGCTGCACATTGGTTCCCTCCAAACCACGCTTGGTCATTGTTACCTGTGCCGAGACCGCCGATTTTAAAGTAATGCTTTCATAGGGTTCTACTTTGGCATAGTGAACTTTGGCAAAAAGCACCAATGGACTAATTAATAACAAACATAGATATCTCATCTTTGGTTTCTCTTTTTTGCTGATTATAACATGATAAACTTTTTTAGATGGGATAAATATAGAAATTTAGAAGTAGAATTAACAGAGGTGCAACG
>Ga0256828_1002450_pt1 | contig 11049 bp, 7 predicted proteins | sample CV88metaG_FD_185993 | JGI IMG/M metagenome (GOLD analysis project Ga0256828, IMG submission 185993) | Hydrothermal vent microbial communities from East Pacific Rise, Pacific Ocean - CV88 | ecosystem: Environmental > Aquatic > Marine > Hydrothermal vents | place: Pacific Ocean: East Pacific Rise... | reverse complement strand
CGGCAGTAGTCTTTGGTGAAAGAAACAGGGGAAATGTATATAACCTTATCAATCAAATAGTAAGCGGCAAATTTGCCATGATTGGAGATGGAAAAAATAAAAAATCTATGGGATATGTTGGAAATATTAGTAAATTTTTAGCATATTTAGCAAACGCAGAAAAAAATTTAGATATATTTAACTTTGCTGGTAAAGGTGATCTCTCTACAAATGAAATTGTAGCTATTGTAAAAGATGAGTTACAATTAAAAAATAACTTTTTAACTATTCCCTATCCTATTGGTTTAGCTGCTGGTATATGTTTTGATGTAGTTTCAAAACTTACTGGTAAAAAATTTCCAGTAAGTAAAGTACGTGTTGAAAAATTTACTGCTGAAACAACAGTTTCTACTAAGCACCTTTTTGAAAGTGGTTTTAAAGAGGTTTATAGTTTAGAAGATGGATTAAGAAAAATGATTAAATATGAGTTTACTAAATAAGAGATTTTATTAATCTCTTATTTGGTTATATTAGAACCTGCTTTACTAAAATGTGGTGAATCTAGTGTAGAGATTATTCCTTTTATTTCTTTGATTTTTTTATTTTTTGTATATCTTTCATAAATAAATGAAAAATCTTTTAAATTTGCTTCTTCTTCACTTGAATATATATGAGGTGATATATCATTTTGTATTATTTCTTTTGATTGATAATAGTAATTTTCATTAGCTATTTCTGTATTTCCCCATTTATAAATTAAATCAAAAGTTTTTACTAATAGATTATTATTAAATACACCATCCATAGATTGTAATCGTATCGATCCTCTATTTATTTTTCCATCAGTATTTGGAGTAAAATCTATAAAACTATTATACGAAATTGAAATATTTTTAGAATTATAAATTAAAAAAGTGTTTAAAAAATCTTGATTAGGTCTTTTATTACCTATATTGGCAAAAATATTATTTTTAATAGACCAGTTTTTTAATACTAAAGGTTGCCCTCCATCATCTCCAGCAACAATAGATTGATCTGAATTAAATATAATATTATTTTCAAATTTAACATTTTCAACATAAAAATGAGCCATGATTGCTACACCAGGAGCAATTGTTTGCTTTCCTATTGCTGTTGGATCCCCTTGTATATAACCCCATACTCTATTGTTCGTAATAATTACAGGTTTTTCTGGATTTTTAGAACCAAATTTTAAGTCCATTCCATCTTCACCAATTTTATATAAACTTAAAGGATTATTACTATATCCATCATTTTTATAATTTCCATCTGTATAAATTTCTGCACTACACCAAATATTATTGTTATCAATTATAGTACCCTCACCAGAAATTCCTTGTGTTGCTCTATTGCTAACAAGCTGTATACCATCTCCTGCATTTTTTATATCATTATTAATAATTTTTGTTCCATAAACAACTTCATTATCATTATTTAAAATAATACCAATTGCTACTGAATCACCTAATCGCCCTTCATGAGTTGATGTGTCAATATAACTATTTTGAATTGTATTATAATTACTATTTGGTAGTATTCTAACTCCATTATAATAATTTTTTGCATAATATCTATTTATGACATTATGAGATGAACCGTACTCAATTCTCATGAGATAACCACTTTTATTATTTAAATCTGAAAGACGATCTAAAATCCAATAATTTGCACTATTAAAATAAATTCTAACATTTGCTTGTTCAGATTCGTCTAAAGAAGCTGGATGCAAATCATTCCCATTATCCAAAACAATATATCTTCGTTTTTCAGCACTTCCTGATGTTGTAAGTTTTATAGCACCTAAAGAGCTATAATCCCCAGGAGCAACACAAAAGATAGTTTTATCTTTATCATTTATGTGACTCCAATCTTCATTGCTTTTAATAAAAAAGACTTCAGGATTGTTGGCATCACATGTTGGCAGAGTAAATTTTTCTAAATAAGGATTCATCTCTACATTGTCCGTTTCAACAGCACTAAGATCTTCTCCCCCCTCTTTCAACACATAAAAACTCCCCATCTGCGTAACGTCAACCATTACACTTTTATATCCTGGAATATCTATAGTCACATCCTTTTTATCTCCACTTGGAGACTGTGCATAAAGGAGCCATTCTCTGTTTGGTGCTTCCCCTTTTACAAGTGCAAAAGCCCATACTGATATCTCTGTATCACTATTCCATGGTCTTGCTGGATTAAGATCAGCATTGAGTAAAAACCAACGAGGGGCATCACTAAACTCATTTGGTATAGCTCGATTTAAATCACTCGCTCCGTTTCTAACAAGTTCTCCATTTCTCCAGAAGTCAGCTAACTGAGCATTATAATGAATAAGTTCAGCAGAGTCTATGATCTCTTTAAAAGTTGGTTCTATAGCATCTTTTTGTGTTTCTTGTGTAGCCTGACGGATAATACTTGGTCTTAAAAACCAAAGCGCAAATTGAGAAAAACCTCTATATCTAACGGGATCATCTATTTTCCCTTTTGCATCAAGATTTAATTGGTATGCAAAACTACTGTTTACTGTTTTTGCTTCTTGAAGCATAAAAGGGAGATTATTTGCATAAATATGAGGAGCATCGCCACTCACATCACTACTTTCACCACCTAAAGTAAAATCAACACTCAGTCCATCAGCAGTCAATGGCCAAATATTTGTGTAGTAATTTGTATAAGTTGCATTTTCATCCCAATTTTGTGTTGCTCCCATCTTTTCAGAAAGTCTGTTAAAACTAATAAACTTCGTATTCTCTTTCCATGAAGTTTGTACAAAACCTGCTTTAAATCCTTCATACATCTGACGATATTTTTCAACCCACTCAGCATCTATAAGTGTTCTTTTAAAATTATCATCTTTATTTTCTAAAGTATACCTAGAAGCAAGACTTACCTCACTCCATGCAAGTTTTGTAGCCTCATCTTTACTAACAAACAATACCATAGGAGGATTTGGATACCACTCTTGAATCTGTTGCATAAGGTTTGTTGAACTCCATTGTTCCCCTACTTCTTTCCAAACATCACTTGGAGCAAAAGGGCTGAGCTTTGCCAACACATCTCCATCATTTGTAATAACATTTGGATTTCTTTCTTTTGGAAGTCCACTATAAAAGTCATCTTTATACAATGCTGATTCAGGAGCATCAACAACAAATACAAGAGGAAGTTTTAAAGTTGCCGCTTTTTTTATAGAGTCTTCATAATAGGAGATATCAACATTATCATTATAGTACGGATCAAGTTTCCACGAAACAAGCACATGCTCACCCATCTCCAAGCGACTCATCATATACATTGGATCTAATCCATCTTCATAAACAGGTAAACCAACATTCCAATTAGCCACAAGAGGTAATGAATGTTCTTTTGAATCAGAAAAAGCTTTTGTCAATTCAGCTGTAATTTCAGAAGCAATCATTGCAGGATCAAAAGTACCACTTCCTGCTGTTGGTTCATTATTGAGTTCAGCCATAATATCTTCTATATTCGTTACTTTTTGTATAACCATGGAACCTTTATAGTTCAATGCACTTACACGCTCAGGAGCAGTTTTATTTGCTTCTGCTACTTTTATCTTTTGAGGTGCTTTATTGATATAAAAAACAACACCTATAAGAACAAGTAAAACAACAGCTATCTTTACAATATTATTTAATTTCATCTAGTTTTCCCCTATTTACGAACTATACGCTCTTCATATGTTAAGCTTGGTGCTTTTGCCATCTCTGCTGTTAAATTATATTGTGCACTTTTTGCATCAACAAATTCTACTTTTGCATCTTTATTTTCCTCTTTAATTGCCCCGAGAGTATCTTCTAAAACAATAGCAAGATCTTCGACATCAATATCTTTTAAAGAGGAGTATGTTGCAAGATACTGACTAAAAATCTCTATATTTGCCTTGAGAAGTGTTATACCATTAAAAGGGTCCCCATCACTATCTAAAGATTGAAAAACCATTGAAAGTTTTGTTACCAAAGGATCCATAATAGCAGCTCGAGGTTCTTGGAGAATATCTTGTGTATATATTCTTTTATCAGAAGGGATTGTATCTATGGTGCCTAAAAGTGTTTCACCAAGATAAATACGAAAAGGAACAGTCTCACAAGAAAAGGCACCATCTTGTTGTGTAGTTATTTTTTGAGAACCACACAATACATCTAAACCAGACACACCACTAGCATCAATAATTCGCAAATCACCTTGTGATGCTTCGGCAGATTCTATCTCTCGTACTGGCTGTGTATCTTCAACAGCTTCTGGTTGTTCTGTAACAGTAGCAGTAGTACTCTCTTCAGTACTTCCACCACCTCCACCACCACAGGCACTCAATAAAAATAAAAAAGATATACAAACTGTTATAAATTTTATTTGTTGTTTCATAAATAATCCCTTTTCCATAAACATCACTATCTAACAACATTATACCACAATAACCCTAAAAACTCACTCTTTATTTCTCTAGTCTTATCTGAGAAATATATTCTCCCTGAAAAGTTCTATATCCTGCATCTTCTAATATTCTTAATTCTGCTTCAGTTTGTACAGCTGTTACAATGAGTCGAATTCCCATAGTTTTAGAAAGAATATCTAAGGTATTAACAACAGCTTTATTCGATGCTAATGATTCAAGAACAAAATGTGCATTGAGTTTTATATAATCAGGACGAATTCTTTGTATATATCCAAGATTTTCCATCCCCCCAAAACGATCAATACCAAATTTTTGCTTATGTGCATGGAGCATATCTGCAAACTCTACATAAGCATCAAGATTTCTCAATATCTCATTTTCAGAAGATTCAAAATGTAAACATTCAGGAGCTTTGTTCCGTAGAGCAGAGAGTCTATTTCGTAACTCCAAAAAATAAACACTTTGCAAAACAAATTCTTGAGAAATATTTAAAGCTACTGGATTTTGAAAATTTTCTAAAGTATCTAAAATATGCTTAATAACATAATAGTCAAATTTAGAAATCATCCCTAGTGTATGTGCCATAGGTAAATAATACCCTGCTGTTTGCATCACACCATTTTCCTCTTTAATACGAATGAGAGCCTCTTCATGATAGACACTCCCCTCCTCTAAAATAACTGCATTTTGGAAAGCAAGAGCAATTCTATCTTCTTGAAATATCTTGTCAAACATTTTTTTCCAAGAACTTTTACCACTCACAACCAGTGCATTTTTAGCATCTTTTTTATCATATACATCAATAATATTACACCCATTTATTTTTGAACGACTCAATGAATAGTCAACTCTTGAGAGCACTTCACTTATCTGATCGGTATCATAACAAGGAACAACACCTATACTAAAACAAAAAAGTTTCTCTTTTGAAGAGATATCTCTACTTGATATATCTAATTTTTTTTGTAAAGATGCGAAATACTCTTTTATCTCTTCCACATCATGCGTATCAAAGAGTATAGCTATCTCCTCTTCATTTATACGAGCAAGTAAATTGCTATGTGCCCTATTTTGAGGAATATTTTCTATAAAACGATGGAGAGCTTTTTTATATGCTTCATACCCCTGCTCTTGTTTAATCTTCTCTAAACCAGAAATAGAAATCAATGCCAAATATCCAACACTTTTGTTTTCATCTTCAAGCATCTCTTTTAGTTGAAGCATAAAAAACTTTTTATTTGGAAGTTGCGTTTCTTCATCTTTATACAGAAGATTTTGATACTCTTGAAAAGTTGCTACCTCTGATTTAAAAATATCTTCAACCTTACGAACCATTTTATTCATAGACTCTATAAGAATATGAAATTCAGTAATAAAACTCTTCTCTTTTTCAATAATAAACTTATGTTCTCGAATTCCATTTGCCTGCTTTGTAATACTATTTAGAGAATATAGCAATAGATTGACAATAAGAATAAGTACAATAAAAGCGATAATAAAAATAATAAAAAAAGTAAAAAGCAACTCTTTAAATGAGTTATAAAGTTCATAATAAGCATACCCTGGATGTGCTTTAAGAGAAAGTTTTCCTCGTCGTATCCATCCATCATTTACATCACTCTCTACAGCATGTAACTCCACTGGAACAAGGGCTATAAACCATGATGGAACATCTTTAACCACAACAGGTAAAGAAACTTCGTAAATAAGATGATCATCTATATCGTAATATTTTATATACTCATAATAACCACTATCAAAAATAGCTTGAATTGTAAGTTCAACCTCTGTTTTTTCCTTTTGAGGATCCAGTTTCGAAAGGGAAAGTGCTAAAGAATAGAGTGTATCTTGAGAACTTGAATAGACCTGATTTTCTATAAATTCTTCAACACTCCGAAGATGAATAACAAATACTACTACCAAAATAACAACCAATAAAGAGGAGAGTACCAAAGTAAACAGCGACTTTAACCTCATAAATGCTCCTTCTTAATTTTAAGTATTAAGCGTGTCCATTGTCTTAAATTGACTTTTCCTTGAGGTATCATACGCCCAAGTCCACGCTGCTTTGCCATGTATATTTTTGCACCATTAAAATTAAACAAAGGCAATAAATCTGTGCGTTGCGTTGCGGGAAGAATCTCTTGTACAATATTATCTAAGATGAGAGGAACTGATGTTTTAGTTTTATAGTAAGTAAGCACCATATGAGACTGTCTATATTTTATAGCCTTTACATAAGTTAAAAAGATTTCATCATCACTCAATCCAAGTTGCTTTAAAGAGAAATATTTTGCAATAACATAATCTTCACAATCACCCTCATCAATCTCTAAAAATTCTTCTCTTGATGCCCAGTAATCTTTTTGATTCCAAGCCTGCATATCACTAGCAAACGAAATTTTATTAAAAAAATCATTCACAGCTTTCAGTTTTTCAAAAGTAGTTTTATTATCTATTGTATTTAAAAGTGCTACAAGGGAAAGCATTCTCTTTTTTGCATCTTTTCCAAAGTTCTTCTCTACACTCTGAAGTACTGCCTTATCAAGTGTATATACATTTTTAGCATACAGATTAGAAAAAATAAAAAAAGAGAGTACAAAAATCAATATACGCATACATATATTATAGTATAATAATATATCTTTGTATAGAAAGAGGTCTTAAAATGATAAATATACTTCAAAAAATTTTTACAACAAAAAAAAATCAAAAGAACATTTATAGTGTAGACATCCACTCACACCTACTTCCTGCCATAGACGATGGTGCGCAAAGTATGGAAGAATCTCTCGAACTTATCAATGCTTTAGAAAAAATTGGATTTACAAAACTCATTACAACGCCCCATATTATGTCTCATAAATTTCCAAATACTATGACTACTATCACGACAACCCTTGAGAAACTCAAACAAAAACTTCAAGAAGAAAATATAAATCTTGAGATAGAAAGTGCTGCAGAGTATTATATGGATGAGCATTTTTTTCAACTTTTAGAGCGAAAAGAGATACTAACTTTTGGTGAAAATTATCTACTTTTTGAACACAGTTACGGTATAAAACCTCAAAACTACGAATCACTGGTCTTTGAAATTGCTGTAGCTGGATACAAACCTGTTTTAGCACATCCAGAAAGATATCTTTTTATGCACAAAGATTTCCAATTATATGAAAGATTACGAGAACAAGGTGTTTATCTACAACTCAATCTTAACTCCCTGAGTGGCTACTATTCAAAACCTGTTCAAAAAGTAGCTCAAAAACTTATAGATCGGGGGCTTATCAGCTTTATAGGGAGTGATATGCACCATACTAAACACCTTCAACACTTTGAAAAAAATATACATGCATCTTTTGTAAAAGAGATTTTCAAAAAAAACACTATCTTAAACCAGACACTCCTTTAGGAGTTACTGGTTGTATAGTAATCACTTCCATAACCATAGCCATAGCCATAGCCATAGCCATAACCAGAGTGTTTACTTAGTGTTACTCTATTTAAAATAAAGCCTGAATTTTTCAACTCATGCTCATCTACAAATCTATTAATATTTTTAATAAAACCTTTTTTCGAATAATTTGCTCTAAAAACAAAAAGATTCAAATCTGAAACTTTCATTAACATCATAGCATCTGTCACAAGTCCAATAGGAGGAGTATCTAAAAAGACATAATCATATTTTTCTAAGAGGAATGTAATGATTTTTTCCATCTCTTTGCTCATTAGTAATTCAGAAGGATTTGGTGGTGTTGGTCCAGCAGGAATAACATCTAGATTTTCCAAAGTTGTGTGTTGCACAACATCTTCAAAATGATGTTTATTGACAAGAAATGTACTCATCCCTTTTTTATTGCTCAATTTATATTTTTCATGTACTCTTGCACGACGCATATCAAGATCGAGCACGATCACTTTTTTATGTGTTTTTGCAACAATAGTCGCTATATCTGTAATAAGTGTTGTCTTCCCTTCTGTAGGGACAGAGGATGTTATGGTCACTAACTTCGATTTATCACTTTGTTTTAAAAACTCCATATTTGTTCGAATAACACGAAGTGCCTCTTCATAATGTTGTGATTTTTTCTCATTGGCTTTAAACTCTGGGACAGCACCATAAAGAGGTATATTTGTATAATTTTCAACATCTTCAACAGTTTTAACAGTATCATCAAGATAATCTCTAAAAAATGCTTGAGCAATTCCAAAAACAAGTCCCAGAATAAATCCAACAAGCACAATTAAGATACGCTTTGGCTTAATTGGTTTTGAAGACACTAAAGCTGGGTCAATAACCCTAGTATCTGAAACTGTAGAAGATTGGACTATCGCAGTTTCAGCACGCTTTTCAAGAAGGTATGTGTAGATTTTTTCATTTGCCATAAAATCACGCTGCAATGCCATCAGTTCTCGCTCTTGTTTTGGAAGTGCACGCAAATTATTTTTATATTGTCTAATAGTACGAGAAAGAGTTTCTTCTTGATTTTTAATATTTTGTAAATTAGAGCGAATAGAATTTTTTAGATACTTTTTAAGTGACTTAAGTGTTTTTGTCACTTTAATCACATCTGGATGCAACTCAGTATAGTCTATAAGTAATGAATTACGCAATGAAGTCTGCTCTCTAATTTTTTCTATAATCGAATTAATAGCAGGATCCATATCTACACTACTTAAATCTATGCCTGTTAAATCTTCTTTATTTTTCATACGACTATAAATATTTAAAAATACATTCTCTTGCATTTTTAACTCATACAATTTTACTTCAAGCTCAGAAAGTTTTTCAGCAGACAAAGTGGCTTTATCGGCTAAATTGACAACTTGATGTGATCTTTTATAGCGTTCTAAATTTTTTGCAGAACTTGTAAGAGTAACATGTATACTCTCTATTTGAGAGTCTAAAAACTCTAAAGCTTTATGTGCACTCTCTGTTTTATAACGCAACTCCTCTGCAAGGTACGCATCTGTTATGGAAGTAAGAATATCTGTAGCTCTTTGAGAAATATTATCATTGTAACTTAAACGAATTAAAGTTGCACCATCAGCGACTGCTGAAGCAGAAAGTGATTTTAAAACAAATTCAACCATATCCTCTTGAAAAAACATTTTAAAACTGTAAATATCTTTCTTAAATTCAAAATGTTTTTTCACATTTATAGTAAACCATAAAGAGGTTATTTTTTCACCATATTTATGTGTAGCTGAATATTCAAGAGGAATATCTTCTGCTGGAACACTCATAAAAAAAGATTTAAGTTTGTAAATCACTTTCGCTTTAAAAGTTGGTTCCACAGTTAATAAAAAATGTTCTTTATCTACTGGATTAATATGGAAAGAAACACCTTTTGCAACTTTATTTAAAGAATAAACACTAACACTAAAAGGTGTTGTTTGATATTCTTCAGAAGTTTTTAATTTCCCTTTTTTATAATACCTTACACGAAGATTCATATCTTTAAGAGCAAGAGCAACAACATGATGAGATTGCAACATTTCCATTTCATTCTCAACATTATTGCTTTGGACTCCTAATGCCATACTCATAAAATCACTCTCTGAGTTACGATCATGTTTTACATAAACAGTGGAAGTAGCATTGTAAATATTTGGAGAAAAATATGCAAAAATTGCAGCTAAAAAAGCTCCTATAATTGCAAGAAGAATTATAGAATACTTAAAACGATAAATAACTTTAAAAACATCTCTTAAGTTAATTTCATCTTCAACGACATTTGTTTGTTCAATCATTTGTGCCATTATTCAAAAACCTTATATAATACTGCTGTTTGAGAGAAAGGAGCTAAAATTTTTCCTATGAGTTCCCACATTGGCATCTCATCATTAAATCCAATAGCCGATGCTTTTGTTGCTCTTGGTGTTACATAAACAACATCATTAGGACGCAAAATCAAACTTGCATACTTTAATGAATTCATATCGTGTAAATTAATTTGGCGAATTTCAGGATTTCTCATATCTCCACGAATAATTTTAATATCTGTTCTATCAGCATAATCTGTCAGATCACCTGTTTTAGCCAGTGCTTCAAAAAGATTCATCGTTCCATTTGTCACAAGAACAACTCCAGGATTCTTAACTTCACCAACAACAAAAAGTTTTTGATTTAAAATTTTAACTAAAACATACGGATGCTTTAAATATCGTTTATATTTACTCATTAATAACTTAGATGCTTCATCCTCTGTTAATCCTGTTAATTTGACAGCACCAATCAACGGAAGACTAATATACCCACTCGGTGGAATCAAAATCCCTTCATCCCCATAACGGGTTGTAAAACTTTTTTGACCACTATTACTCAAAAGCTGTGTTAATTGACCATTTACACTGTTTGCAGACTGGTTAAATGCCTGAATCTCTATACGATCCCCTTTAGAGATACGCCATTGAAACATCATCTCTTTTTCATACTCTTTTTTATCAACTTTCGTGACAATCTTTTCCTTATCTAAATTCTTTCCAAAATAATCATAATTCTTTACACTACATGCAGAGAAAAAAATCATAAATGTAAAAAGAACGAGAGAGATATACTTTACCATCAAGAAACTACCTTTTTTTACATAAAATCATAAAATCTCTCCATTATACCTTATACAAGATTAAACTAT
>Ga0256828_1002449_pt1 | contig 11051 bp, 10 predicted proteins | sample CV88metaG_FD_185993 | JGI IMG/M metagenome (GOLD analysis project Ga0256828, IMG submission 185993) | Hydrothermal vent microbial communities from East Pacific Rise, Pacific Ocean - CV88 | ecosystem: Environmental > Aquatic > Marine > Hydrothermal vents | place: Pacific Ocean: East Pacific Rise... | reverse complement strand
TTGCGATTAAATTTTACTGTTATCCTAAAATTTTGTTTTCAGAAATAGTTTTAATTTATGACAATAAGGTCGGCTAAAGCCAACCCTACAACGGTGGATTATTGTGAATTCGTTCATGCGTAGGGTTGGCTTCAGCCGACCAAATCAACAATACAAAAAACTATTTAAGGTCTAAAAACAAAAATATCCAAATCTTTGATAATTCTATAATGCTTGTCATTAGCAGTATAGAGTGTCATTCCAAAATTGGCACAAGTTGCCCCAATAAGTGCATCTGCTAGTTGCATTGAGTGACTTAAAAAATACTCTTCTACATAAAAAAGAGCCAAAGCAGAGATTTCATTGTCTATATATATCGTTTTTACTCTCCACTGTTTTAGAGCCTTTTTTAGATTTCGTAGCTCATCTTTATTTCTCATTCCTTGTACCAATTCCATATAAGTCACAGCCGAGATAGCAAACTCTCCAATAGAGTGGATTAAATCATAAGCATTTTGATTACCTCGAAGATACCATATCAACACATCTGTATCAATCAATTTATCATAAACCAAAATTTCGACCTCTCCTCATATTTCGCACCATCTCATCTACACTCTCTTCTCTATCGCTCCACATACCAAAAATTATATCTGTTTTAGGTTGATTGGAGGTTTTGGTATAAGGGATTAATTTAGCTTTTGCTTTACCTCGATAAGTGATAAGTATTTCTTCACCTTTACTCAATAAATCAAAAAGCATTGAGATATTAAATCGCAAATCTTTTGCTGTTACTGTCATAGTAACTCCTTTTTAGTTTATAGTTAAAGTATAAACTATATTTTATTAAGAGGAGTTTTTAGAATTAAGTTTTATTACCATTTTACTCTTATAATAGAATAAGATTTTTTCACATTTAGAAATCAAGGTATTATTAAACAAGAAGCCCAATCCTCTTTAGGGGTTGGGTAGTTCACTTTATTAGTATTGATAATTAATTATCATCCTCTTCTATGCCATTTTGTCTATTCATATAGGCTCTTGCATATTCTTCTGTAAAGAAAAAATAACCATTATCATCATTTTCATTATCTTCTTCAACTGCATCTATATCAAGTACATGAATAGCTCTATTATTTGAACTAATTAATTTAAATCCAAAAGTTCCACTTTCCTCTTCATTTGTCCATGTAATAATAATTGAACCATTCTCATCAATAGCATATGGGAAAGTTTTTGAATCTCCACCATCTACAAGCTCTTGCCATGTAATTTCTGTATCTGTAAAACTAGCTATTGCCATATTCCATTCATAAGGAAGATTATCATATCCAAAATCACCTTTTGTTACATAATATAGTGTTTTACCATTTAAAAACTCTGTAGTAAATCCACTCATAGTTGATTCTGCATTTTTAGTATCACGGAATGTTTTTGCTTCTTCTTGTGACAAGAAAAGATAGCATGAAGTACCTTCATCATCTTTAGCAATAATAGTGGTGTCATTAGAATCTATTGCTGTAAGTATCCATTCATCTGTTGTTCCATCTTCATCTTCAAAAGTAGCTACAATAGAACCATTTGTATCAATACTATATGCTACAGTAAAATTAATATCTTCTGGATTAGTAGGTAAATCAATTTCATTAAGTATTATTTGATTATCACTAAATGTCATACTTCCCATATTCCACTCTGTAGTCAATCCATCATATCCAAAATCATCATCTTGTACTAAATATAATGTTTTCCCATTTAAATAATCTGTAGTAAATCTAAATGTTGTACTTGCATTATCTTCTACAGCAGTAGTAATATTACTTTCAATAGTACTACTAATATTGCTATCACTATTATTATCATCCCCACAACCTACAAAGCCAAGAGCCAATAAAACTACACTACTAGAAAAAATTATTTTCTTAAACATAAAAATCTCCTTTTGTTTTTAATTATAAAATAATAACAAATCACGAAAATTTTTTATATGGTTTTTGGGATTTATAAAATAGTTTATAGATATATATTCCTATATTTCAAGCTTTCAGAAGGATTTATAGAGTAAAAATATATAATATGAGAAGTATTAAATAACTATAAATAATATAATTAGATTTATAAAAATTTTTTGAGGCTTTAAATGAACAGAAAAAAACACCTATTTTATGAAAAAATCCAATGTATTTATAATAATATAGCCAAAAAAGATATATATAAGTTTACGGAACTTTTTTTTATCAAAAATGGAAGAGCCTCATGGGATAATAGAAAGAGTTATCTTTATAAAAAGTGGATTAATCCAAAAGATAAAATTATTAATTCTAGAATGTTCAAAAGTGAATATGAAGATTATCCATTTAGTAGATTAACTGTTAATGGCAGACGAATTTTTGATAGTGCAAATGAGTTTATAAGTATAGATATAGAAAAATTTTGTAGTAAAATTAAGAGTTATATCTATTCGCAAGTTCAATTAGATAATTCTAAAGATATAGAGTATAAATATATGTATGTTTTTAATATTAATGGAGTAATAGACTCTTCTTGTATAGATTATTATGAGATAAATTATAACTCTGTTATCTCTAATGGAGTAGCTATTACTGTTTATCCTCCTAAACATAAGAATTCTCTTAAAATAGATTTGTATAGTGGAGTTTATGAAAAACAGAAAAATAAAATTATTATGAGATTTGAAAATGATGATGATTATATTTCTGTAATATTTAATACTGATTTAATCAATAAACATACCAAATATTTAGTAGGTGTAGGTATAGGTATTGCTGATATTAACCAAAAAATTCCTATAGCCAAAAAGGTAGTTTTATCAAAAGAGCTTATAGAAAATAGTGATGAACTATATCTTATTTTAAATGAGACAGAGATATTGTCAGCAAAAGAGAATAGTTACAAGCTTGAATATAGTGATAAAAATTTTAACTTTAGTCATTTGGAAAAGTATATTGATAAAATACATAGACTAAATACTTTACTAAAAAAAACATCCAATCAACAGATATATGGTTCTTTTTATAAACAGTTGGCTTTTAAAGAGTTTTCAGCTATTAATAATATTTTTCAAAAAATTAAAGAGCATCGTCCATATTATGTTAATTATAGAAAAAGAGTACTTGATATATTGATAAACTCTTATAAGTCTGAACAGTATAAGGCTATTTATATGGTTATGCCTATATATCAAGATGATAATATTTTTGAACAGCTTTCATCTAAAGCTATTGAATTGCAAAATGAGTTAAAGAGATTGAGTTATATAGTTAAAATAGAGATAATATTTGTACTAAATAGGTGTCAAGATAGTTTTAGCTATGAGTTTGAGAATTTTTTATCTGATATTTGTCAACATATTAATATCTATTTTGTCTCAAAAAAGCATATTGAAAATGATGTTAATAGTATAGACTTTCTATTTACAGATAGACAAAATTTTGTTGTAACTAAATTTTTAAGAGTTAGTACACCTGTATTTAACTTTTTTCAAGACAAGGCAACTATAGATGAACATGCTGTTATGTATCGCAAGATTTTAAATAGAAGTTTAAGTTATAAAGATTTTTTTGAAGAGAAATATAATTTATGTAACTCTATAAGTCCTATTTTAAAAAGTTTAATGGGTAAATGGTATATATATTTTTATGGAACACGAAAGCTTTGGATTGAAAAGGTAGAAATACACAAGGATAGTACTATTGTTTTTCTTAATAATAAAATAAAAAGTAGATTAGAGATAATTGAGAAGACCAATCAATCTATTATATTATTTGAAGATATAAAAACTAAACAGTTATTGAGCGTAAGGTTTGATAACTATAGATGTAAAGTTAATAATGCTTTTTTAATTAAAGTTGTAGGTAAAAAATTTGATACTAATTTAGAGGTCTTTACTATAGGAATTATGAGTCGTTATTGTATTGATTTAGAAAATGCTCAATATATTTTAGGTGATGTAGATGATATAAGATTTGTAGAAGATATTTCTATTCAAGATAGACTTAGTGGTTATTTGGCAGAAAAGCTTTACTATTAATATAATTTAATGTTTTTTTATTTAAAAGGCTATTTAGGTTTAATGTCAAACTAAGCTAATCAACCTTTACACAAAATTTGGGTAAAATCACCTCAATTTTAATATTAGGTTATAAATATAATGTTAGCAAAAATTTTTGGTTCAAAAAATAGTAGAGTAGTAAAAGGTTATCTAAAAAGAGCAAAAAAGATAAATGCACTTGAAGAAAAATATGAAAAACTCTCTGATGATGAGTTAAAAGAGGCATTTAATCAGCTCAAAACTGCCGTACAAGCAGGGGAAAAGAGTTTAGATGATGTATTGTATGACTCTTTTGCAATTACTAGAGAGGCTAGTAAAAGAGTTTTGGGTATGAGACACTTTGATGTTCAGCTCGTTGGTGGTATGGTACTTCATGATGGTGCTATAGCAGAGATGAAAACAGGTGAGGGTAAAACTCTAGTTGCAACACTAGCTGTGGCTTTGAATGCTATGCTTGGTAAAGGTGTTCATGTAGTAACAGTTAATGATTATCTAGCAAAAAGAGACTCACAAGAGATGGGACAGCTTTATAACTTTTTGGGTTATTCTGTAGGTTGTTTAACCGATGATATATATGATGAAGCTGTTAAAAAGGCTCAATATGATGCAGATATTACCTATGGAACAAATAATGAGTATGGTTTTGATTATCTGCGTGATAATATGAAAACAAGAGCAGAAGAGAAAGTTCAAAGAGGACACTATTATGCTATTGTGGATGAAGTTGACTCTATTTTAATTGATGAAGCTAGAACACCTCTAATTATCTCTGGACCAGTAAAAAGAGATGTAAATTATTATGCTAAAGCTGATGAGATAGCAAAGCAGATGATAAAAGGTGAAAAAAAAGAGACAAAAGCAGGAGAGCCTGAAGAGACAACAGGGGATTTTTATGTTGATGAAAAAAATCGTCAAGTAATTATGACAGAAGATGGTCTCCAAAAAGCTCAAGATTTATTTGAGGTTGAAAATCTATATGACCTTGAACATGCCTCTATGGCTCATCATCTTGACCAAGCTATGAAAGCTCATTATATATTTGTAAAAGATGTTGATTATGTCGTACAAAATGGTGAGATTATAATAGTAGATGAGTTTACAGGAAGACTTAGTGAGGGTAGAAGATTTAGTGAAGGTTTGCATCAAGCACTTGAAGCAAAAGAGGGTGTAGAGATACAAGAAGAGTCTCAAACTTTAGCAGAGATTACCTATCAGAACTATTTTAGAGGATATGAAAAACTTGCAGGTATGACTGGTACTGCTCAAACAGAAGCTACAGAGTTTGCAGAGATTTATAATTTGGAAGTTATCTCTATTCCTACTAATGTACCTGTAGAGAGAAAAGATTTAAATGACCTTATTTATAATACAGAGAGAGAAAAATTAGATGCAGTTGCTAAAAAAGTAAAAGAGCTTTATGAAAAGGGACAACCAGTTCTGATTGGTACAGCATCTATTGAAAAATCTGAATTAATTCATGAGAGATTAAAAAAGGCAAAAATCCCTCATAATGTACTAAATGCCAAAAATCATGAACATGAAGCAGAGATTATTGCTCAAGCTGGTAAAAAAGGTGCTGTAACAGTCGCTACTAATATGGCAGGACGGGGAGTTGATATTAAAATAACTGATGAGATAAAAGAGCTAGGTGGACTCTATATTTTGGGAACAGAGAGACATGAAAGCCGAAGAATTGATAATCAGCTCAGAGGTCGTTCAGGACGACAAGGTGACCCAGGTGTATCACAATTTTATCTAAGTTTGGATGATAATCTATTACGAATTTTTGGTGGTGAAAAAATTCGTAATATTATGAATAAACTAGGAGTAGAAGAGGGTGAATATATTGACTCAAAAATTGTAACTCGTTCAGTGGAAAAGGCTCAGAAAAAAGTAGAAAGTATGCACTATGAGTCCAGAAAACATATATTGGAGTATGATGATATAGCAAATCAACAGAGAAAATCTATTTATAGTTTTAGAAATCAACTGTTGGACCCAGAGTATGATATAGATGCAAAAATTAGAGAAAATAGACATTTTTATGTTGACTATCTATTAAATGAGTGTGAAATTTATGAAGGTACTCCAACAGAAGATTATGATTTGGATAAACTTATTGGTTTAGTACGAAGTAAATTGGCTATAGAGATAGATAAGAGTATATTTGAGGGCAAAGATTATGAAGAGATAAAAACTATGCTTTATGATATACTAGAAAAAACTTATGAGGAGAAAATGGCTCCATTAACACCTGAACAGAGAAGTGAAGTCCAAAGAGTTCTATACTTGCAAGTCCTTGACCCTCAATGGAGAGACCATCTATATGAGATGGATGTACTCAAAACAGGAATTGGTCTTAGAGGTTATAACCAAAAAGACCCACTTACAGAGTATAAAAAAGATAGTTATAATCTATTTATGCAGTTAATAGAAAGAATAAAAAGAGAAGCTGTAGAGGTTTTACATTTAGTTCAATTTAATTTCGAATCTCCTCAAGAAGAACAGCAAAAAATGAATGAGATATTGGATGAACTTGAGAGTGATTTGCAAAATGCTGTAACCAATGAAAAAGAGATGGTAGAGGCTGATTTTGAAGAGGGAGAAGCTCCTGTTAGAAAACCAATTAGAACAGAGAAAAAGCCAAAGAGAAATGACCCATGTCCATGTGGAAGTGGTAAAAAATATAAACAGTGTTGTGGAAAAAGTGGACCTAAAAAGGGATTATTAGCCTAATATTATGAAATCCAATAAAAATTTTGTTCATAAAATAATACGACACTATTTAAAGTATGATAGAGATAATCCTTTTATCTTTATCTCTTCTCTATTGGCATTTTTGGGTATTTCTGCTGGGGTTATGGTCTTGATGTTGGCAATGGGTATTATGAATGGAACTCAAAAAGAGTTTCAAAAACGCCTTTTTGTTATGAATTATCCTCTTACAGTTATACCTACAACATATGGTAATGTTAATAGTAGTTTGTTAAAAGAGTTAAAATCAAAATTTCCTCATTTGAAGTTAAGTCCATATTATACTACACAGGTTATTAGTAAAAGTGGTTCAAATGTTAATGGTTCAATACTATATGGAGTTGATTTTGACAAAGAGGCAGATATAAATGAGGTTTTTGCAAAGGCTCTAAAGACATCACTCTTTAATAAAAGTAAATACAAGATAATAGTAGGAGAAACATTAGCTAATGAGATGGGTGTATATAAGGGTCAAAAACTAATATTATATTTTTCTGAACAACAGGCTATTGGTTTTGGAACTATGCCTTTGCAGAAGAGATTTGTAATAGATGGTACATTTGATTCTGGATTAAAAGCATATGATAAAGCCATTATATATACAACCAAAGAGGCTTTTGAGAAGATATTAAAAAGACCACAAGGGATATATGATGGTATTCATATATATTCCAAAGATGCTATGAGTGATATAAAAAAGATAAAAGAGTTCTTTTTAAAAAAAGGTCTATCAAACAAGTTAATTATAGAGGGGTGGTGGCAACAGAATTCTAGTTTTTTTGCAGCTATGGAGATGGAAAAACATGCTCTATTTTTTGTATTATTATTGATTATAATTGTAGCTTCACTTAATATTATATCTTCATTATTAATGACAGTTATGAGTAGAAGAAGTGAAATAGCTCTAATGAGAACTCTAGGTGCAACAACACTAGAGATAAAACGGATATTTTTTAAACTTGGTGTGATTGTTGGTGTTAGTGGTATTATAGTTGGAACAATTTTGGGTTTTGTAGGTAAATGGGTATTGACTACATTTGATATTATATCTCTATCAGCAGATGTTTATGGTTTTTCAAAACTTCCTATTGATTTGACTGTAGTTGATTTTATATCTATTATTGTTGGTACATTTATTATTGTGATTTTATCTTCATTGTATCCAGCCTATAAAGCATCATCAACGGATCCGTTAACTGTTTTGAGAAATGAATAAAATAGGATTGGAAATGAAAAAGATATACTATTCGTACTCTAAATTAAGAGATGATTTAAAAGCTCTAACTAAAAAGATAGATAGACCATTTGATACTATTATTCCTATAGCTAGAGGGGGATTGACTATTGCTCATCTTTTGGGTGAGTATTATGATATTCGAGAGGTTTATGCTATTAATACTATAGGATATAATGATACTCAAAAGTTAGATAGTGTAGAGGTTTTTAATATTCCAAATCTCAAAAATACAAAATCTGCTCTAATAGTTGATGATATAGTAGATAGTGGAGATACACTTATAGCAGTTTTGGATATACTTCAAAAGAGATACCCAGATATTCAATTTTATAGTGCCTCTATATTTTATAAAAAAAGTGCTAAAATTGCACCAACTTGGTATTTAAAAGAGGCTAATGAGTGGATTGATTTCTTTTGGAGTGTTGATTTAAAGGACAAAAATGATATTGATGATAGATAACTATGATAGTTTTACTTATAATGTAGTGCAGTATTGCCTAGAGCTTGGTGCAAATTTAAAAGTAATCCGTAATGATGAACTAACTATAGAGCAGATAAAAGAGTTAAATCCAGATAAAATTATTATCTCTCCTGGTCCTGCTACACCAAATGAGGCAGGAGTTACACTAGAAGTTATAAAAGAGTTTGCAGATACTACACCTATCTTTGGGATATGTCTAGGACATCAAAGTATAGCCCAAGCTTTTGGAGGAGAGGTTATTCGAGCCAAAAATATGATGCACGGCAAAACCTCACAAGTAGAAGTAAGCAAAGATACTATAGTTTTTGATGGCTTACCAAAAGAGTTTAGAGCTACTAGATACCACTCTCTTACCGTCAATAAAGATAATATACCAGATAATATTATAGTCACATCATATAGCAAAGATGATAATGAGATAATGTCACTAGAGATAAAAGATAGACCCATATATGGAGTGCAGTTTCACCCAGAATCGATTATGAGTGAGTATGGTCATGAGATGTTGGATAACTTTTTAAGGCTTTAAAAAGAGTCCAACAAAAGAAGAAAAAGCCGTAATCAGAAAAAAGAGCAAAGAGAAAGCAACCCCACCACTAGCATCTATATTTAATATACTCAACCCATATAAAAAGGTCAACTCTCTAACTCCTACACCTCCCACACTAATAGGCAAAACAGCCACCACAGAAGAGATAAGAAATAGTGTCAAAAATATAATAAGATTATCTTCATACCCTATAGCATAGATTATAAATAGAGCAGATATTAGTTGCAATAGTTGAACCAAAGCCCCCAAAAAGGTTGTAGAGAAAAAGACCTCTATATATCCTCTAAAGAGATAGAGATTAACAAGATAAAAAATAGGAAAAACAGTCACCACTCCAACTATAGCTAACCAATCAAGCCATATATATTTATAATAAAAATCACTAAATATAAATAAAATTCCAGCAAAAAATAGTAGAGGTACAAGTCCACTAAGTCTATCTAAAAGTGTAGCTGTAATTAACCTAGATACTTTAATATTATGAGACTTTTTGAGTAGATATATTTTATATCCATCTCCACCAATACCTCCAGGTAAAAATAGATTATAAAACATTCCTATATAGTATAGTTTTAGAGCGTAAATTTCAGATATTTTGACTCCTATATGTCTAAAATAGATATTTAATCTAATTGAACTTAGGACTTTAGATAGATTGAAAAATATAAAAGCCAAAAAGAGATATAAAATATTGATATGAGCAAATATCTCTTTTATCTGTTCTATATTTACTTTTGAAAAGACAATATATAAAGCTGTAGCCGTCAAGATAATCTTTAAGGCTATTTTGACTATTTTTTTATCTATTTTTACCAATAAATCTCTCTTTGATAGTATAAGGTGTTTTGTTTTGAGACTCATAATAGGTTCTCATAATAAGTTCAGCCAAAAATCCTGTAGTAATAAGCTGAATACCTGCTAATATTAGTACAATTCCTAGAGTAAGTAGAGGTCTGCCACCGATACTATTGCCAAATAGTTTTAGAATTAGTAGATAAAAATTTATAACAATACCCACACCAAAAGAGGCAACACCAAGTCCACCAAATAGGTGCATAGGTTTAGTTTTGTATTTTTGCATAAATAGCATTAGTAGTAAATCACTTACAACTTTAAATGTTCTACCTATTCCATATTTGGACTCTCCATGTACTCTTGGGTGGTGTTTGACATCCATCTCTACAATTTTAGCTCCATACATTTTTGCTAAAACAGGGATAAATCTATGCAACTCTCCATATAGACCCAAATTTTTGGCTACATCACTTTTATAGACTTTGAGAGTACATCCATAATCATTTAGATATACTTTGGTTGTTTTTCTAATAATCCAGTTAGCTATTTTGCTAGGGATTTTACGCAAAAATAGACCATCTTGTCTTTTTAGTCGTCGTCCTGCTACTACATCCCATCCCTCTTTTTCTAATTTCTCTATCATTAGAGGAATATCTGTTGGGTCATTTTGCAAATCACCGTCAATAGTGGCTATTAACTCTCCTGTAGCCTCTTCAATCCCTGCTGCCATAGCTTGGGTTTGTCCACAGTTATGATTAAAAACCAAAATTTTGGTTCTCTCATCAGCTAACTCTTTCATTTTGGCTACTGTATTATCTGTTGAGCCATCATCAACTAATATAAATTCATAATCAATATCTTTTAGAGCTTCTCTTACTGCTTTAAATAGAGGCTCTACATTATCCTCTTCATTCATCATTGGAACTACAAGTGAGAGTTTTTTCATCTAATACCTTTTTTAATAAAGTTTTAAAATTATATCTTGATTGATTGTGATTTTAGCTTTTTATTATTAAATCGAAAAGAACTTAATAATAAAATAGTAATTTTTTCCAATCTCTTTTTAAGCAAAACATTAAGAAAAGCCCGATATAATGGTTTATATAAAAGATATTTAACAAATTATTGTTAAGTTATAATTTAATTGGAAAAAAAATAGTCAAATTCCTATTTTTAGGGTTTT
>Ga0256828_1002448_pt1 | contig 11053 bp, 10 predicted proteins | sample CV88metaG_FD_185993 | JGI IMG/M metagenome (GOLD analysis project Ga0256828, IMG submission 185993) | Hydrothermal vent microbial communities from East Pacific Rise, Pacific Ocean - CV88 | ecosystem: Environmental > Aquatic > Marine > Hydrothermal vents | place: Pacific Ocean: East Pacific Rise... | reverse complement strand
TGGAGTTTATAAGAAAACAGCTTATAGACAACCCATACTATAAAACGGGTAAAACTTTTAGATTTTACAATGAAGTTCCTACACTTCTTATGATAGTGATAGTGATAATGGTGGTTATAAAACCTATTTGATAAATATCATATTTTTTTGTGTTATAATATATCCAATCTAAACATAAAAGGATTATGATGAATTTACCACCGTTAGATTTACCTCAAGTTCATATACCATATACTTTTCCTGATTTGATACATCCAATGGTAGTGCATTTGGCAGTTGCATTACCAGTTGTTGTGTTTTTGTTAGAAATCATCAATTTGCTTATAAGAAAAAGAACAATAGGTGTTTTATCTTTTGTATTTAGTCTTTTGGCATTTTTAATGATATTTGCTGCTTATATGTCAGGTAATGTAGATATGGTATCATATGGCTCTGATGAAATGATTTTATCACATAAAAATATAGCATCTTATATATTGGTTATATATGCTGTTGTTATTTTGTTGAAGCTTATATCTTCTATAGTCAGCTCAGGTATTGTAAAGTTTGTATATATCTCATTGTTGGCACTTGGTATTAGTTTTATATATAACGAAACAGTAAATGGCATGGATTTGGTATATAAACAAGGTGTTCATGTTCAGAGAGTTGTGAAATTACAAGATGAGTTAAAAAACTGCAATCAAAGTTTGAATGATAAACAAATCCAAATAGATAGATTGACAGAAGAAAATAACAAATTGAAAGAATCAAATAGTATGCAGGATATAAATAAAACTGTTCAAGAAGTCAATGAAACAGTTCAAGAGTTTAACAATACATCCGTAAGCTTAACAAAATAACAAGAAAATAACAAAAAACCTTTAAAGGTAATAAAAGATTAAGAGTCTTAGAAGTATAATGAAGTGGAGCATAAGTTTATCTTGTCTAAACAAAGCGAGATAAAAATGTCAAAATATAGTAAAAAGGAGTTTAAATGATGGAGAGCTTTATAAAAAAATATTTATTTATTGTTGGTGTAGTACTGTTGGGGATTAGTAATATCTATGCGATAGAGATTAAAAATCTTTCAGTAGCAGTAGATGTTGCTGGTAAACAGAGGATGTATACACAAAGGATGTTAAAAGATTATGCAATGATAGGATTGGAGAATCCTTTTGGAAATCCAAAAGAGGATCTCAAACAAATTATGTTTGATTTTGAGGATCATTTAAATGCATTGATAGAATTTAACAAAGATAAAGATACAGATGTTAGTTTGCAAAAAGTTAAAGAGATGTGGAAAGGTATAAAGGCATCATTACAAGATCCACCTAGTAAAGAACAAGCTGGAAAGATGCAAGAAGATTTAGAAGCATTACTTAAACAAGCTAATGAAGCTGTTGGATTGTTTGCCAAACAAACAGGTAAAGAGTCAGGTAAGATTATCAATATCTCAGGTCGTCAGAGAATGTTGTCTCAAAGAATGGCGAGTTTGTATATGTTGAAAGTTTGGGGAGTTGATGATCCAAAGTTTAAAGATAAAATGTCAAAAACTATGGAATTATTTAAAACATCACATGCTGTTTTGAAAAAATCAGACATGAATACAGATGAGATCAATACATTGTTGTCAAAAGTAGAAAGAGCTTTTATGTTTTTTGAGATTATGAATAAATCAAATTCAAAATTTATACCGGCACTTATCTATAAAAAGTCAAATGAAATTTTAAAAAATATGAATACAGTTACGGGACTGTATGCATCACAAGAAAAATAGTAAGGAGTTATATATATTATGATTAAATTTTTTCAGAGGCGTATAGTTTTAGTAGGTGTTATATTGAGTAGTTTGTCATATGGAGTTGATATTCATAACTATAATGAAGCTGTCAATATAGCAGGTAAGCAAAGAATGTTTACTCAAAGAATGATGAAAGATTATGCTATGGTTGGTATGGCAAATACTTTTGGTAATCCAACAGAAGACTTAAAAGAGATTATATCTAAGTTTGATGATGCTCAAACATCTTTACTGGCTTTTGCAAAAAGCAGTGTTACAAAAGAAAAGATTAAAGCAGTAAATGAACTTTGGGTAAAAATAAAACAGGATTTAGAGTCTGAACCACAAAAAGAAAAAGTACAAGATATTCAGATAAATCTTGATAATTTATTGAAACTTGCAAATGATGCTACAAAAGCATTTGTAGAAGAATCTGGCAGTAACTCTAGTGAGATTGTCAATATAGCAGGTCGTCAGAGAATGTTATCTCAAAGAATGGCTGGATTGTATATGTTGCAAGTGTGGGGTGTTGAAGATCCTGCATTTAAACAAAAATTGGAAGATTCTATGAATTTGTTTGCAACATCTCTTGAAACATTGGAAAAATATGAGAAAAATAGTGAAGAGATTACAAATCTATTATCTAAAGTCAAAAGATCATACAGATTTTTTGAAATGATGAGTAAATCAACGCAAAGATTTATTCCAACACTTATTTATAAGAAATCTAATGATATTCTTAAAGATATGAATGAAGTAACAATCAAATATACACAATTAAAAATTAAATAAAAAAGGGGTAGTGTTATGAAAAAAAATTTGGTAAAAAAAACAGGGATTTTTTTAACTATTGTGGGGATGTCATTTTCTAGTATAGCAATGGCTTCAAATGCAGTATCAGATACTGTTAAACTTATAGATATAGCAGGTAAGCAAAGAATGCTTTCTCAAAGAATTTCCAAAGATTATCTGTATGCAGGTAGACACGTTGCTACAGCAAAAGCAACAAAAGAGCTTAAAGCTTCTTTGGATGAGTTAAACAAAGCACATAAATTGTTGGTAGAGTCTATCAATGATCCAGAAATCCAAAACCTGTTATCTTTCGTAAAAATGAGTAGTGAAGATTTTGAAGCAACAGCAAAACAAAAGTTTACGATAGATAATGCTCAACTTATTATTGACCTTAGTGAGTCAATGTTGGAAGGAAGCCAGTATGTTGTAGACTCTTTGAAACAAAAAGTTAAAGTTAAAGAGTCTGCTATAGTTGGAATATCAGGTAGACAAAGAATGCTAGCTCAGCGTATTGCAAAATACTACATAGCATACCAAGCAGGTATTAAAGATAAAAACACTGTTGATCAGATGAAGGCTGCAGTAAAAACATTTACAGAAGCACACAATAAGTTGATGAAAAATCAGGCAAATACACCAGAGATAAACAGAAAGCTTCATGAAATAGATAGATTATGGAAGATTGTATATAAATTTTATCTAAATATAGAAAAAGGTGGACTACCTCTAATTGTATATAACACAACAAATGATATTACTAAAAAAATGAATGAGATCACTAAATTGTACGTAGAACTATATAAATAAGGGATACAAAATGAAAAGTATAGGTTATATCTCTTTATTCTTTATCATCTTTTCTATTTTCTCTCAAGCAGCGACAAGAGGAGATGTAAAGGTTATTGAGGCAACAGAAAATATTAGATATCTAAGTCAAAAGATGGTTAAAGATTATCTATTTTACTCTTTATATCCTCAAAAAGAACTTCAGGTAAGTTTACAACATACATTGAAGTCTTTAAGTGAAGATTTGCGTGATATTGCTATAACAACCAAAGATAGTGATACAAAAGATATTTTGGAGTTTTTGGTATATAGTAAAGACCAAATTGAAGAGATTGTAAAAAGTAATGTAAATGAAGAAAATATAGCATTGATGTTGGACTATAGTGAAACTTTGTTGGAAGGTGCTGACTCTATAGCTGAAGCACATAAATATGAGTTTTCTCAAGGTGAACAGATGCTTATGGTAGCAAAAAAAATTAACTATCTTTTAGAAAGGGTTATGAAGTATTATATCGCTTTACACGCAGGGTATAATACTACAACAAACCAAGAACAGATGAAGCTTGCTATACAAAATATAGAGACAAACTTAGCGATTATTGACAACTATGCTTACCCTGAAGATATGGAAGGTGTTAAAAACAGTATCGATAAGTCATGGAGTTCTAGTAGTGTATATATCAATGATGTAGATAAATTATTTATCCCAAAATTGATGACAATATCTACTGAATATATGGAACAGTTGATTGCTAAGATTGAGATATATCATAGCAAGAACCAGTAAAGAGGGGTAGATTATGAAGTTATTTAGTAATAAGTCTATATTTTTAGTATTAATTATTTCTATGCTAGGACTTGTTGGTTGGTTTGGTTACAATACATATAATAGTTATATATTATATACAAAATCAAAAACCAATACAGAAGGTAGTTTGCTGGTTGAACAGGTTAATGAATTTATAGAACAGTTAACACAAGAAGAGTTAAACAGTGCCATATATTTTGGTACAAGTGGACAACAAAAATTTCAGGAATTAAAAACCAGTAGGATAAATGTTGATGCTAAATTTGCTAGTTTAAAGAGTGCTTTAAATACTAAAAAGTTTAGTAAATATCTCAAAGAACTTGATGGTATAGATGGTGATTTAAAATATGCAAGAGCCAAGATAGACTCTTTAAATGGTACATACAAAGAGGTGTTGGATAGTGTTTATTATCAAAAAATATTTAATGTGTTGTATTCATTAGCTAAAGATATATCTTCTAGTGACAGTTCAGAAATTGTTAAAAACTATCTTAGTACATATTTGAATTATATATCTGTTGATAAAAGTATATCTATGGAAAAAGCATTGATTTTAGATAAACTTTTATCAAAAAGCAAGTTTAACAATACAGAGTTAGAGTTTTGGAATACTTTGATATTAAATGAAAATTTACCAAATATTGACAATCTAAAAGATACTAAACTAAAAGCAACACTAAGAAAACTTGTTTCTCAAGATCATTACAATGAGCTTGTTAACAAAGCACGATTGGATGTTTTATATAATGCCAGACATGGTGTATATGATTTGAAACCAAAAGTATGGAGTGAAAAACTCAATACTTTAGAAGAGTATATGACTGAATCATTGTCTTTAATAGAAAGTTCTTTAAAGAGTCATTTTGAACATAAGTTGTTAGCAAGTCAGGATGAGTTTAAACAAAATGCTATTAAAACAGGTGCTGTATTCTTTGTTCTTTTGATTTTGATGTTGATTTACAGAAATATCAGTAGAAGTACACAACTTTTCGAAAGTACACTTAAAGATATAGAGCGTGTTTTAAATGCTGAACAGCAAGAAGAGTTGAAATACCTTGTTGAAAGAAAAGATACAAATGGTATATATGCCTTTTTGACTAGAACTATAGATGAGTCAAGCAAAGCAAAAGATCTATTTTTGGCAAATATGTCTCATGAGATTAGAACACCACTCAATGGTATTGTTGGGTTTACACAACTGTTAAAATCAACTGAGTTAAATGCAGAACAAGAAGAGTTTATCAGTGTGATTGAAAGTAGCTCTGAAAACTTGCTTATGATTGTAAATGATATATTGGATTTATCAAAAATCAAAGCCAATAAAATTGAGATTGAAAATATCGAGTTTAGTACTATAGATAAGTTTGAATCATCTATTGAGTCATATGCAGCAAGAGCAGTAGAGAAAAATATAGATTTAAGAGTATTTATAAATCCTACATTACCTAGAAAAATTGTAGGAGATCCGACAAAAATATCACAAGTTATAGTTAACTTGATAAGTAATGCTATTAAGTTTACTGATAATGGTGGTGTTATATCTGTTGATATTGATAAAGTTGCTGAAACAGACAATGATGTGAGTATCAAGTTTTCTGTTGCTGATACAGGTATAGGTATAAGTAAAGAGCAAAAAGATAAGATTTTTGAAGCATTTTCTCAAGCTGATATTAGTACAAGTAGAAAATACGGTGGTACAGGTTTGGGATTGGCTATATCAAGCAAACTAGTATCATTTATGGGTGGAGAGTTAGATATTCACAGTGTTGAAGGAGAAGGAAGTACATTCTTCTTTACATTGACTTTGAAAAAAGCAGAAGTACAACCTAAAGACCATATCATAAAGATGGAAAATAAAGTAAGAGTTGCTTTGGTAGTGCCTGAGGAAGATATGGTAGCTAGTGTAGATAGAAACTATAAAGCATATGTAGAATATACTGGTGCGAAGTTTGAAGTAGTTCCATATGCACATATATTAAAAATGCATACATTGCCTGATATAGTTTTTATAGATCACAGATATTGTGACAAAGAAGAAGATATACAAAAATGTTTATCTTTGGATACTAAAAAAGTAGTCTTTATAGCGAGTGATCATAAAAAAGATATAGAAAAATTTGAAAGTGATATAGACAGTATCGTTTATAAACCATCAAATTTAAGTAGAACAACTAAAGCACTTGAAGTTTTATTTGAACCTGAGAAAAAAGAGGATGTTAAAGTTGAACAGCAAACTCAGCAGATGAGTTTTGACAATGTAAAAGCACTTGTAGCTGAAGATAATGCTATCAACCAAAAACTAATTAAAAATATTTTAAATGCACTTGGTATAGATGTTGTATTTGCCAACAATGGTCAAGAAGCATTTGAACATAGACAAAATAGTGAATTTGATATTATATTTATGGATATTCAGATGCCTGTAATGGGTGGTATAGATGCTACTAAACATATCATAGAGTATGAAGAGAAAAATCGTAAGCATCATATTCCTATCATAGCACTTACAGCAAATGCACTCAAAGGTGATAAAGAGAAGTATCTAAAAGCAGGTATGGATGGGTATCTATCTAAGCCTATTGAATTGGATGCTTTGAAAACAGTTTTGATGCAGTATTTTTCAAAGTCATTAAAAACAGACTATATAGAAGACAAAAACGATAGTGATGATTTAAATAACAATGTTGAAGAAGATAATAGCTCAAATGAGATATTACACTTAAATGATGAATCTTCTATTGAAGATGTAGTTGAGACAAAAGAAGATACACTTACAAAAGATGAATCAGATCAGATGATACAGAGTTTGAATGAAGAAGTAGAAACAGATGAAAAAACTGTTGAAGACAATATAGAGTTATCAAAAGAAAAGAGTGCAGATATACTTTTGTTTAAGTCTACTAAGTTAAGCTCTAATCTGTATGCTTCATTGTTAAAAAATCTTGGATACACACTAGAAGTTATCAATAGTAGTGATGAGTTTATGGATAAAGTAGAAAACCAATATTATGATTTTGTACTTTTTGATGTAGATTCTTTTGAAAATATTTACTGTTTGATTGTAGACATCATAAAAGACAGAGGAGCGAAAGCTTTTGTTTTTGAGTCTAAAAAGATAAGTGAAGTATGCTGTGATGTTTTATCTTCAAAACCTGAAGCACAAGAGTTGAAAGAGAAACTTCAATAAATAATCTTTGCTAGATATAGCCCCTCTGGAGGGGCTAGTTTGGTTGTGTATTGGTGTTGTGTAGCTATCTGTTCTTGTAATTGTTTGACAGATAGAGTGTTTTGGGCAACTTGCATAGCTGCATTGACCATCATCCTTACTTGAGATCTTAAAAATCCGTTTGCTTCAAAATATATAATACAATAATCGCCTTTTTGTATAAAAAAACTTTTATATATTTCTCTTACTGTAGTATGAACATTTGAACCTTGTTTATGAAAAAATTTAAAATCATGTACACCCATAAAACAGCTTAGTGCCTCTTGTAGCTTATCAAAATCAAATTTGGGATAGTATGATATATAGTTATGTTGAAATACACTAATAGGTGAAGTTTTAAATATATATCTGTATAGACGCCTTTTAGCATCAAATCTAGCATGGAATGTATCTTTTGTTTTTATGATATGTTTAAATCTGATAAATTTGAGTTTTTGATTTAATATATTTTGTAGTTTGTTTAAGTCTTCCCAGTATGTAGGCAGGTCAAAGTGTATAATTTGGGATGAAGCATGAACACCTCTATCTGTACGCCCACTTCCAACGATAGAAGTATCTATGTGTAAACTTTTTAAAGCTAATTCTATTTGTGTTGTGACAGTTTGATTTGTACTGTTTTGTTTTTGAAAACCATAAAATTTACTACCATCATAAGCTATAACTGCTTTTATTCGCATTAGAAATACCTTGAAACTTTGTGTTTAAAAAGCTGTTTTGTTATGATAAATATCAAGATAACAATTGATATAAAAATAGATATACTACCTTTGGTATCTAAAAATGATGCGATAGCATATAGGGTTACAATGCTAAATAGTGTTACTAAAAAAGAGTGATTTTTATGGTATCTTGGATTGATCATAGTAAAAGATGCAATAAAATATATGGTTAAAAGAGGTATGATGCTAATAAAAATCATAAACATAACTCTTCTTTGCATAGACAAATCTGTTTTTGCTTTTCCCCAATATCTGATAATGTCAAAAGAGGATGCTTTGTTGGATTTGACAGATTCATAAACGATAAGATTTTGGTATCTTGCTTCTTGTAAATAGTTATGATTGTATGTATATCCATATCCGTCAGTAAGTGTTAAAACAGTCTCTTTGTTTTGATGTGAAAGTTTACCTTTTTTTGCTGCAAAAAACTCTTCTTTGTTATTTTGAGATTTGTTGTATATAACTATATTGTTAAAAAGTTTATTTTTATCTAATGATTCAACATATATATAGTATTTGCCAAATTTTTGTCCTAATTGGCCAGGAACAATATTGAGTTTGGCTTCAGCTTTTTTGTGTGCTTTGAAGTTTTTATATGCTTGTTTGCTAGATGGCATAAGTAAAAATGATATACCAAGAAGAAGTAGTGTAAAGAGTAGTGCAATTTTATAAATATGTTTGATAATATGTTTGGATGAGTTACCTAAACTATATAGGGCTATAAGTTCATTTTCAAGAGATAGTTTTGATAACATACTTGATACAGATGCGACAAATGATGTAGGTATGGTATAAAATATAATACTTGGAATAGAGTATATATACAATAAAATCAATTCATTAAATGATAAAGATAGCTGAGCTGTCAATGATGATATTTTGACTAGATATATAAGTGATATAATAACAAAAAACGGTACAAATATAGTTAAAAATGACTTTGTAAAGTTTAATGATATATATCGGTTTATACTAACCATGTAATATCAACTCCACAACTTTTGCACATTCACTGTCATATAGATATACTATCAAAGTGGCCATAGCCAAAAACGGAACAAACGGTACACCACTTTCTCTGTTGATAAGTGAAGGTATGATAGCTAAGATTGCTGAGAGAAAGATAGCTATAAAAAAGTTTGGAAAACCAAGCAATGCACCCATAGTACCAGCTACTATCACATCAGCTCCACCCATAGCTTGTTTTCTAGCTATAAGTGAAGATATAAATCCTATCAGCCACAATCCTCCTGCTGCGATACTTGCATGTATGATAGCATCTATGTAGTTTGGTTGCACTAGTGATGTAGCAAGAGCAAAAAAGTTGATACTATCAGGTACTGCCATATACTCAAAATCTATCATCACAAGAGCTAGTAGAGCTGAGAATGTTGCTAGTACAAATGGTAAGTACCATACAAGTCCAACTTTATAAAAAAGCAGTAGATAAATCATAGCATTTAAAAGTTCTATTATGGGGTACTGTTTGGATATAGGCTCTTGACAAAAGGCACACTTACCTTTGAGAAATATCCAAGATAGTAGTGGGATATTGTGATACCACTTAAGTGGTGTTTGGCAACTTTGACAATGAGATGCAGGGAAAGATATACTTTGAGCTTTTGGTACTCTAAATATAACTACATTGAGAAATGAACCTATAAGAAGTCCAAATATAAAAACAAATACCTCTATGATGATACTATCCATTACTTTAATCCTCCAAATTTTCTTGTACGAGACTTGAACTCTTGTATGATACTCTCTAACTCATCGGATGTAAAGTCAGGCCATAGGGTATCTGTAAAATAAAGCTCAGCATAACTCAACTGCCAAAGCAAAAAGTTTGAGATTCTTTGTTCTCCACTTGTACGGATAAGCAAATCTATATCACTGTATGGTGTTTGCATAGCTTTGGATATATCATCACTTGTAACTTGGGATTTGCCACTTGCTAAGAGTTTGTTAAATGCATCTGTTATCTCATAGCGTGAGCCATAGTTTAGTGCCATCACTTGTGTCAAAGATGTGTTGTTTTTGGTCTCTTCTTCTATATGAGCTATCATCTCTTGAAGAGGTTTTGAAAATGCTTTTATATCTCCTATAGCTTTAAATCTGATATTGTTTTTTTGATAAGTTGGCAACTCTTTTTGAAGATATTTTTTAAGCAGTTTCATCAAAAAATCTACTTCATATTTGGGGCGTTTCCAGTTTTCGGTACTAAAAGCATAAAATGTCACACTCTCTATCTCTGGATGGTTTGCACAGTAGATAGATATATCTCGGATAACTTCACTGCCTTGTTCGTGTCCAGCAGTTCTTTTGAGTCCTTTAGATTTTGCCCATCTACCATTACCATCCATAATGATAGCTAAGTTTTTTAGTACATTACTCATCACTTAAAGCCTTGGCATTATCTACTATCTTTTTAGCTAGATTAAGTTTAGTATCTCTACCTAGTGGTATATCTATCTCTTTTGTGATAAATGTTATCTCGTTGCTATCTCCACCAAAGCTAGTAGCATCTTTAAGCAGGTTGTAGCATACTGCATCTACCTCTTTTTGCTCCAAAAGTTTTTTGGCATTGGCTAATCCCTCTTTGGTATCCATCTCTGCTTTGAAAGCTATAGTTGTGATACCATCTTTGTTAAGGTTTGAGAGTATATCTGTTGTTTGTTTTAGCTCTATAGACCACTTATCTCCTAGGATTGACTTTTTGAGTTTGCCATCTTGTGGGAAAGCAGGAGTATAATCAGCCACAGCTGCTACCATAAAGAGGTACGGGCGTTTTTGTATCAAATGAGGTGTTTGAGTGTTGTTCATAGAGGCTTTTGACATTTTGCCCTTTTTGGCTACTCGTATGGCATCTGTTGTGTACTCATACATCTCTTGGGCATCTTCTACATCTATAGTGTATATATCATTTGGTAGTTCATCTTTGTCTTTAGTGGTTATGTAGC
>Ga0256828_1002447_pt1 | contig 11056 bp, 7 predicted proteins | sample CV88metaG_FD_185993 | JGI IMG/M metagenome (GOLD analysis project Ga0256828, IMG submission 185993) | Hydrothermal vent microbial communities from East Pacific Rise, Pacific Ocean - CV88 | ecosystem: Environmental > Aquatic > Marine > Hydrothermal vents | place: Pacific Ocean: East Pacific Rise... | reverse complement strand
CTTTGCATATTGAACCGATACATGGGTTGTATTTAAATAGCTCAGTTAAACATTCAAATAAAACTTTTTATAAATTGAACCGATACATGGGTTGTATTTAAATCCATTCAGGTATGAAACAGATAAGTTTGACATAACAATTGAACCGATACATGGGTTGTATTTAAATATAATGGGTCTTATTCCCTTGGTAGCTTTATCTTTACTAATTGAACCGATACATGGGTTGTATTTAAATGAGCATTTTTCAACGTACGAAGTGTACTTATTATGAATATTATTTTATTTAGGATATAATTATAAAAAATAACTTAAATTATTATAAATGGCGTGATTTGGCGTAAAAGGAGAGATGTTGCATAGAGTTGAAAAGAGTATCATCGAGAGTTTTAAGAAGCAGAGAGAACAGACCATATCTGAACTTTCAGATAATATTAGTATACCTAAAAGAACACTCAATCGTTATGTTGATAATTTAATTGTAGAGAATATACTAGAAGCCTATGGAAAAGGTAGGGGACGATACTATCAATTAAAAGAACAGATGATAGATGACCGTATAGCTGTTTTTAAAAGTGCTTCATTGGTCGGTTATCTTTCTTACCAAGAGGGGCGTTATGGCTTTGAGTATGATAAAAGTTATAAAGGAAAAAAGCTAGATGGATTGTTAGATGATAGTCCTTTTTATAGTACAACACTCTTTACAATATTTGAAAACCTAATTCCTGAAAGTGATAGACGAGATGCTTATGTCGCAGAGGGTAAAAATCTTGTTCAGATACTTTTGGAGTTAGAGAACACTCATGGAGATTTTGATTTTGTGGCTGTAGACAAGCTTCATGGATATGAGAAAGATTATACTCAGCGAAAAAGTTGGATGAGTGTAAAAGAGATGATTTTAGAAGAGCAGATTTTCCCAAATATTTTAGAGGTATCTATAGATATTGAGAAAGCTATTTTGGAAGATAAAGGGAAACACTCTTCCCTTAGTGGGTATCAGAATAAGATAGATGTAAGTGTTGATTTTGAAAACAAGAGAATCATACAAAGTACTGAAGCATTGTATTTGTTAAAACCGTATAATGTAGAGAGTGCTGTTTATGACTTTAAAGATAAAAATCAGACTTATTTGCCCTATTTGGGGTTAAATGAACATCTTTTTATGAGCTTTGCCAAGAACACTTATGGGTTTGATGTGCCTTGGAGTGGTATTGTAGTAGGAGAAAAAGATTTTCATTATGTTGTGAAACGCTACGATAGGTATGATGGTTATAAGTATGAGCAGAGAGATTTTGCACAAGTTATGAACATTAAAAGTGACCAAAAATACTTTACCACAAGTGAGAAGCTTTTTGATGCCATTGCTACGGTGGTTAAATCTAAAGAAGAGAGAGTGCTGTTTTTGGAGTTTTATATCTTCTCTTTTGTTATTGAACATGCTGATTTGCATGTTAAAAATATTTCTATTATCAATATGGGAAAAGATAAGTATAGGCTCTCTCCTCTTTATGATTTGATATCGAATGGAGTCTATAGAGGAGACAGTGATGAGCTTGGCTTACCTTTGGCTGGAAAAAAGCACAATATTACGATGAGTGATTTTTATGATTTGTCTTCACGATTAGGCATCAGTAAGTTACAAACAAAAAAGAGCCTGACAAAAATAGTCAATACTTTTGTGGAGGAGTTTCCTTCATACATTAAAATAGCTCAAGAGATAAAAGAGTTTGAGGGTATGAAGATAAAGAAAAATAGATACAGCTTTGGTTCATTTTCTGAAAATTTAGAAAAGTTTTATGATAGAAGAGTTAAGTGTCTAAAAGAGAGAGGGTTTTTATAATGACCCCGAATTTAAATCTTAAAGTGTAATTTCACCTCTAGAACTGAGAGATTCGCCAAAGTCACCAGAAGTGTAGTTTGAGAAGCATTGTAAAAAGGGTGATTGTGGAGAGTATCTGTCTGTAAAATTTAGTAGTATACTACTAATTCAGCTTCGCTTCAAGGGTTCAAATATGCTGTGCCTTTTGGCTTTTTGAAGTAATTTACCCCAAAGAGCAGTTGATTAGTGCTGATTTGACCATTATGCATAATCATAATTACTGTACTATAGTGCATACTAAAACTTGGGGAAAACCTTTTATGTTAAATATTCAAGATACACTACTTTTTATACTTTTAATCGTTTTTTTAATGAACTTTCAGACCATAGTCAGTGGGTTTGTTCTTTACTTTTGGAAACTACGTGATTTGGTCGTAAGAAGCATATCAGTAGATGAGATAAACGACTCGGTTAAAGAGATTGTTCGTCCACAGGAAGAGTTTTTGTACTCAAAAGGTTTTGTCTATAAAAGTAGTCAAGTTTATGACAATGTTTGGGAACGTTTTAATGAAGAGTTGCATACCTATTATTTCTATAACGAAGAGTTAGATGTACATGCGTTTATAGATACGACACCTTACCCTGGTGCTTTGTCTGGGTCGATTATAAGTTTTACAACATTTTATGAAAGTTATAAAAGAGCAACTACCTTTGACTGTTTTGCATACAATATCTTCCCCTCTGATGAAAGTTATGTTTTTGACCATTATTATGGCTCATATGAAGAGGCGTTGGAGTCACATTTGCATGACAGAGTAATAGAAGGTGAGGTAATAAGCAAAGGTGCTCTTAGTGAAGAGGGAGCAAAAGACTATCAACAGTATATTATAAATGAGAACTTTGATGAGATGATAAAACGTAATATCCTTAAAAAAGTTTCGGGAGGGTATCGGTACTTGTTTACTTCTGCGTACATGCAGTATATTTATGAGGGTTTAAAAAAATACAAAGAGGTAAAAAAAATCTATGCCTCCAAAGGCGTAAAAGTTAGAGAGCAACAAAGCCCAAAAGAGCATCAGCTCTATAAAACGAGTGAAGAGCATTCATTACTGGCTATGTTGACACATAAGCCCAATGAAAAAAGTAGAGAAGGGAAGATTAGAACCTTTCTTATTTCTGGTGCATTGTTTGTTCTTCTCTTTGGGTTTATAGGTATTCCTTGGACGAGTATGCCTATTATTGTGGCTGTTTTACTCATACATGAGCTTGGACACTATTTTGCTATGAAGTACTTTGGCTATAAAGATACAAGTATATTTTTTATCCCTCTTTTTGGTGCAGCAGCAAAAGGAGAGAAAGAACATACGAAGCCATTTGAAGAGTACATTATACTTTTGGCTGGACCTTTACCGGGGATGATTATATCTTTAGCTATAGGATTCTTTATGTTAAAAGATCCCAGTTTAGCAGCTAATACTTACTTGCAAGAGTTTGCTATCATGTCCTTTGTATTGAACTTTATCAATCTTCTTCCTATTTACCCTTTAGATGGTGGACGTATTGTCCATACCTTGGTTTTTTCACGCTATCCTAAGGTACAGTTTTACTTCTTTTTACTGAGTTTACTTGTTATTATTATTGCTATGTTGATGCTTAAAAGCATTCTTTTAGGACTCTTTGCTGTGGCACTTTTTATGGGGATTAACCATAATTATAACTTGTCACTGCTCTTGTCAGACCTTCAAAAAGTACAAAGCGATGTTTCGGTTAAAGAGAAGATTGCTCATTATCTTACAAGTAATGAAAGATTTAAAAAATTAACAATTGATAAAAAATTACTTTTGGCGAAAGAGGCATTGAAGCTGTTAAACACAGAAGTTTCTAGTAAACTTCTTATGTTTTCAGGCATGGCTTTTTATCTTTTTTTACTTATTAGTCCGTTTATTGTCTTGTTCTTAACAGCACCTAGATAGAGACTTTTATCATTTGTATCTGCTACTTTTAGAGTAAATATACGTTGAAGAGAGTTTCATGTTATGAACTGAGGAGTGGGTAAATATAGCATAATCTATAAATCTTAAAATATAGGCTATAATCACGCATTAAAAACAAGGTTATAGCATGTCAAAACGTCCTACACTTCTACAACATTTTCGCTCTTTTTCTTACCAAAATAATATTACAAACTTTGATGTCGCATTAGAATATTTTACCGTATTTGGTGGAACAGGATGGGATATAGATACCTCTAAAAGTGTTGATGAACTCATAAAAGAAAAGGTGCTTTGCAACTATGAAGCTCTACATAAGGGTGTTGTAAACTTTACGCATGGAAATGGTTTGTACCATATGATGCTGACGATTATTGCTTTAGGTGTAGAGTATGAAGATGATGTCTTTAAAAAAGCTGGTGTGGGTAGAGACAAAGGTGAAGATGCTGTTGATTATTTGGAGTTAAAAAGTCTGCTCAAATTTGATACATCTATAGCAGAGCCTCGTAATGAACGTTATAAACAGTCAGACAAGTTGTTGTTTGAGTTTCCTTTTATGCGTTTTTGGTTTGCGACTATTTCTCCTTATTATCAGAGTATCTCTACAGGAGACTTTTCTGAGTTTGAAACAAAATGGAATGTGTTAAAAGGAAACTTTTCTATTTCACTGAGTAATCTTTTGGCATTGGAGTTGGTAAAAGAGTGTTTTGCGACCAAGTTTGAGAGTGACCCTATTGTCTCTATGGGTTCTTATTATGACAAGAAGATAGAAATAAGCATTTTAGCTAAAAGAAAGTCAGGAAAAATGTTGGTAGGTGAGTGCAAGTACTCAAAGACCGAAGCAAAAATGCACATGCTGAGTTCCGTAAAAGAGAAGTGCGAAAAAGTAGGACTAGAGGCAGATGAGTATGTTCTTTTTTCTAAAAATGGGTTTACTTCTGAACTCAAAAAGCTTAATGATGATAACCTTATGCTTCTAAGTAATGAAGACTTTTCTAGTCTATTAGAGAATTTGAGTGAAAAAGATTTATTGGTCTATAAGAATAAAAAGTATTAGATAAAAAAGCAATATCTAAATATGATTAGTTCTCTTTTGAGTGTAAAAAATCTTCAATCATCTTAAGACCCTCTTCATGTAAACCATACTTTTTAGCGACAGCTACGGTAACGGATTTACTTAGCCATTTAATCTCCCAGCGATTATTTAAAAAGTCATCAGCAATAATAACACTCTTGCCTCTTCTTTTCTTTCTATAGAGTCGTAACTCTTCTCGTTTGTGCCACCATGCATAGCTAACAAGTTCGGTACATGAGAATGCACCGTCATACGCTCTTATGTATCTTTGGCTTTCGATTAAATCTCTTTTTGCTTTTACTTTGTCTTTTCCTGTATAGTACTGTAGCTCTTCTTCAATATCGAACTTGAAATTAACATCATATTTTTCTCCAATAACATGTTTTGCTTTTTTACAAGCTCCTTTTCGTTCATTGTCAGTAACATTTTTTGGGCTTAAAATAATGCTAAAGTCTGAAAAGATTGGGTAAATGGCATTTCTAAGTATAACTCCTTCGCTAATAGCCTCTGTAATTTGAGGATTACTTGTGCCATCTTGAACATGAATCCATGCATGTTTCATAAAACCAGGAATAGCAAGGTTTGACAAATACCCTGAGTCTCTATGAATACCAACATCACCATAGGTAATAAGAGGTAATGCTTCTAAAGCTTCATCATAGTCAACTTTATGCTCATGTACCGACCATGTTATATAGGGAAATGTATTTAAACGACGAATATCACCAAAAAAGAAAATGAGTTTTCTATAAAGTTCTTTAAACATTTTTAATCCTCTTAAATTAAGTCTATAATTTAATTATATAGAAAAATTGTTTTAGAGGTGTTTCATTTATAAATTTTCTCAAAATTTAAATCACTAAAAATACAATTAATTTTTCATTTAGATTTTGTAAAAAGTATATTTATTCTCTTGAATTAAATTTATAAATAAATAATAATATTTATAGGAAAGTAATATCTTTGGAACAAAAGAGCTTAAAGTAAATTTTACTAGCTTAATTGAAGAGATAGATGGGTTGTCTTTAAAATTTTATGTATAATTAATTGATTGGGAATATTTGAATAGAGAAGAAGGGATAGTTAGGTAAATGAAGAAAACAGCACTTATTATAATGCTTATCGTATGGGGATTATTTACACTTTTTACAGAGCATGATGTAGAAGAAGGTACTTATAGAGAGAAAGCCTTAATCTCTTTAAAATCTGATTTTAAAGATTTTCAATCGCTTCCTTCTTATTTAAAAAATGATGAAAGTTTTTTAAAGGAAGCACTTAAAGTAGATGCCAAAGTATTTCAATATTTTCCTAAGAAGTACAAGGAGAACAAAGAATGGGTACTTTTAGCTGTCAAAGAGAATGGTTTGGTTCTTGAGTATGTCAGCAATCTATTTAAAAGTGATGAAGATGTGGTTACTGAAGCTATAGAAGAAGATGGATATGCTTTTAAATTCGCTCATGAGTACTTAAAAAAAGATAGAACTTATGTTGAAAAACTTTTAAATGAGAAAGAATTTATTTTTGATCATATTGATAAATCATTACAAGAAGACCAAGTGTTGATAGAAAAGGCACTAAAATATGATGGAAGTGCATTTGAGTATTTACCTGAAAATTTTAAAAAAAATAGAGCATATATTGTAAAACTTTTAAAAAAGAATGGTTGGATTTTTAGTTACATTGATGAAAAATTTAAAAAAGATAAAGAACTTATAGCTATAGCCATTGAAAATGCTCCTGCGATTTTGGAGGAAGATGTCCCTGAAGAAGTAAAAAAAGATAAAGATTTTTTATTTTCATTAATTAAAATAAATAAAGAAGTTGTAGAGTATATAGATAAAAAAACTTGGGAAGATAATGACTTTCTTTTAAAAGTTTTGAAAGAGACAGGGTATGGTTTACAGTATGCAACAAAGCAGCAACAGAACGATATAGAACTTGTAGTAAAAGCAATAGCTAACGATGGTTTTGCTTTAGCCTATGCAAGTGAAGAGTTAAAAAAAGACAAAGCTTTGGTACTTAAAGCCATAGAGAGTTACTCTGACCCATTAAAATATGCCGATAGTAGTTTACAGAATGATAGAGCATTTATAAAAAAGGCTATAGAGGTTAATGCATTTGCTATAACCAGTGTAGAGAGTGCATTAAAATCGGACAGAGAATTACAAAAAATGGCTGTAATGCAAAATACGTATGTACTTGACTATTTACCCGAATTAAAAAAAGATAAAGCATTTATGCTTGATATGATTAATGAAGATATTAATGTTGTACCTTTTATAGATGAGAGCTTAAAAGATGATAGTGATATAGTAGGGGCAATAGAACATGTAGCTGATAAATATAAGTATATAGAGGAGTTATTTACATGGATAGCTCTGGCTCTATTTATGCTCTTTCTCTATTTGTTGTTGATGAAACATAAAAAGAATTATAAGCTTTTAATCGCTTCAATTTTACTTTTGATAGTTGTAAAAATTTTACAAATATATTTTGTACATGGTGTTTTTAGAATTCCTTATGAAATAGTAGACAAATCTCATAAATTTGGTTTAAAACAGACCCATTGTTGGATGGGAGAAGAGCCAACCCTTTCAAGCTTGGAGTGTTACGATATGTATGTACCTGAAATTTATAATGACATTAATAGTAATATTATTAGCTTTCCGGTTCGGGTATTTAGAAGTTCTGAAATCTTTTCTACTAAAGCGCCTCTGCTTCATTTAGGAGGAGGGGGACCAGGTGCCCAGATGGCTTTAGATAACGTTTATGCATTAAGCTTTCATTTACTAGATCATGATGACTTTTCTTTAAACCAAGGTAGAGACTTTTTTATAATAGACCCTAGAGGTGCAGGGCTTTCTGAACCTCTTTTAACCTGTGATACCTTCGTAGACAATTTTTTACTCAATATGAAGAAAGATTTAACCTTAGAAGAGAGCTATAGAGAATCAGAACAAGATTATGCAAAGTGTATTCAGAAATTTAAGAAAGCAAAGATTAATTTTAATGGTTATAACAGTGAAGCTCTTGCTGATGATATTCATACTTTAAGCCAAGCAACATCTGTAGACAAATGGGTTTTGTTTGGAGTCTCATACTCTACTACCTATGCTATGTTTGTAGCTAAAAAGTATCCTGACATTGTCAAAGCGATGATTTTAGATAGCAGTTGTTTTCCCGATTTAAAACGGGATTATAATTACCGTATGCAGGTTATGGACAGATATAATGCACTCTATAAGTATAAAGATAAGGTTAAAAATAAAGCCTTGCTACACCATCCTGATATGAATAATAGTCAAGAGAGGATATGGTCACTTTATGAAAAGCTCAATAAAAATCCTATCGAGATAGATTATTTAGATTTAAAAGTAAATGGAAACTATTTTATATCCTCATTATTAAATGGGGTTTATGGAACAAAAATTTTTGAAGATTTAGAAGATATTATACTTGAGATGGAGCAGAATAATACCAAACACTTTTTACCTTATTTTGAGAGTTATATTGACTTTTTAATGGACAGAGAGTATGCTGACGTAAGTGCTATGGCACATTATTGTTATGAAGATAAACCATTTATAAATTTTTCTAAAATAAAAAAGGCTCAAGATACATTACCAAAAGGGTTTATTAAAAATAATGCTATTTTGGCATTTAAGAGTAAAGATTTCTGTAAAGAGATGAACATAAGTTCAAACAACAAAACTCTGGCAGAACCCATAAAAACTGAGATACCTACACTTTTCATTCATGGTGAGTTTGATTCTGTAACCCCTTTGCGAGATGTAAAAAAAGAGATGAAAAATTTTAAACATTCAAAACTTTTGACCTATAAAACATCTCACGCTACACTAGGTACAGAGCCAAAGATTGAAAGAGATGTGGCTAAATTTTTGGAGGACTTTTAGACCTTATAGTGCTTCTGCTATAAAAGTCTCTATGGTATCTGTTCCCCAGTGAGAATTAAAAATAACTTTCGTACCATCGGGACTTGCTCCACCGAAGGTTGCACCAAAATTATTGTCTATGTATGTTTCTGTAAAGTTTTCTACATTTTCATCACCTGTATTATCCAGTTTTAGTGCAAATATACGTTTTAGTCCATTTCCATTTGAGTCGGTGTTGGCTGTGACATAACACCAGCCTTTACGTTTTGTGTTTCTACAGCTTACATGTCCACCACCATAAGGTGAGCCTAAAAGCTCATGACCCAGTTCATCTGGATGGTCAAGATTAAAAGAGTAGACACCCAGACCTGTTAAAAACTCTACTATTACTTCATTTTGGTTTTGGTCATATCCCATGTCTCCATGTCCACCTTCACTGTAGAGTGAACCATTGTAGTTATATTTTAAAAAAGCATGATTTTCAAAGTTGATATCATATCGACTTAAGCCCTCTGTATAGTTGGCTTTACTTCTATTGTTAATGACAATATACCTTCCTGATGGTGAAACCGATATCCAATCCATAACAGCAGGTACCCAGCCTTCGTCATAAACCCAATGGTCATCGGGTAGTATTTTTGTCCAAACTCTTGTATGCTTAGGTATGTCATAAAGTATGAGGTAAATAGTTGTATCATTCTCTTTTTTAGCAGAAAGGAGTAAGTGTCTGTCGTTCTCGTCAATATTTCCTTCATGTGGACCTATATGTACGATTTCATAATCTGAAAAGGATTCTAAAACATTTGTACAATCTACACGGTTATTGTTGTTTAGTTGACCTTGAATCAAATGATTAGAACTGTCAAGTACAAAAAATCTATCAGAATTGTTGTTTGACCATCTAAAATAGTCACTGTTTCTAGAACAAAGGGTTGCATAAGGGTTGTCACTGTTTTTTGTATAGAGACTCTCTTCTAAAGTTTGGGCATCATAAAGTCTGTTACCTATACGCATAAGCGTCATATTACTGTTCCATGTCTGAACTTTAGGATAACTACTGATTGCAGTATCACTTTTATCTAGCATTTCTATGCGTGTGTTAAAAAGCGTATCTATTGTTGGGGTATTAACCGTAGGTTTTAAAAGCTCAGTGTCTCTCTGTATTTCTTCCAATGTCACTGTCTCTGGATAGTTTTTTATACTTGAATTTGTATTTCCTCCACAACTTATAAATAGCCCCATTAATAATACTAAGCGTAACTCTTGAAGTTTCATTTAATTTCCTTTTCATAGAATTATCAACTATTATATCAAAGTATGATTTAGTGAATATTATTGTTTGTTATTAGTTTGTAGTTGCTGAGGATAGAAGCTTTTCCCCCTTTCTAAGGAAAGGGGGGGATGAATAAGATAAGTTTATTTACCTTTACTTTTACCAATAACAAAAGAAATTTTTGCATTGATTCTGTATTTTACAATTTTACCTTTTTCTACTTTTGCATTCATGTTTTGAATGTTAATAGATTTAATATTGTCGACAGACTTACTGGCTTTTTTAACAGCTTTTTTAGCTGCATCTTCCCAACTTTTTTCTGATTGAGCTAAAATCTCTATTACTTTTACTATTTGTGCCATTTATTATCCTTTTAAATTTAATATTACCATAGTATATAGTTATTTTTTTAGAATAAAATTAAACATAAAAAAATTATTAAAAATAATAAAAAACCTTTAATAGATTATTTAGACTCTACTTTTAGGTTTTGAACCTCAGCTCTTAATTTGCTTAACTCTTTTAAAATAATGTCTAACTTTTCATCTTCATTTTCTTTTTCTTCTTGGTCTCTTAGTTTTTCCATTTCACCAATGATAACAGCAACAAAAAGATTAAAGAATACAAATCCAGCAATAATGACAAAACTCACAAAGTAAATCCAAGCCCAAGGGTGAATCTTCATGGCTTCATACATAATATCTGTCCAGCCCTCAAAAGTAAGAATCTGAAAGAGGGTTAACATTGCAACTAAGAAGTCTTTCCATAAACCACTAGGAGCAGAAGCAAAAAGAAAGTTACCTAAAATAGCATAGATATAAAAGATAATAAACATTAGTAAAACAATATCTATAATAGAAGGAATTGCTCCGATAAGCATGTCAATAATACGTTTAAGCTCAGGACGTGAAGTAATAAGTCTCAGAATTCTGAAGATTCTAAAGAGCCTTGCTACAGCAGCCATGGTTGTATTTTCTAGGGGAATAAGGGTAACAACGACTATAA
>Ga0256828_1002446_pt1 | contig 11057 bp, 7 predicted proteins | sample CV88metaG_FD_185993 | JGI IMG/M metagenome (GOLD analysis project Ga0256828, IMG submission 185993) | Hydrothermal vent microbial communities from East Pacific Rise, Pacific Ocean - CV88 | ecosystem: Environmental > Aquatic > Marine > Hydrothermal vents | place: Pacific Ocean: East Pacific Rise... | reverse complement strand
GAGAAGAACGCATAGAGGTCGATCCAAGTGAAGTATATAAGCGCTATGACCTGCATATCCATGTTCCTGAGGGTGCCACACCCAAAGACGGTCCTAGTGCGGGTATTACCATGGTTACTGCGATTGCATCCATTCTTAGTGGAAAGAGAGTAGATAATCGGGTTGCTATGACAGGAGAAGTGACATTGACCGGTAAAGTACTGCCCATTGGTGGACTTAAGGAGAAGCTTATTGCTGCCTACAAAGCAGGTGTAAAAAAAGCACTGATACCTAAAAAGAATTATGAAAGGGATCTAGAAGATATTCCTGATGAAGTGAAAGAGAATATTAAAATAATCGGAGTGTCAAATGTAGAAGAAGTGTTGAAAGAAGCACTTCTCTAATCTAAAGTTGTTTTGCAATCCTCAGACTAAGTCTGGGGATCTTTCAGATACTGAAAGAAATACCCCTGACTGGGTATTAGTCTGATTAGTTTGACCACTGATCGATTTTCTCGAACAGAGCCTCTTCTTTAACTGGTTTTCTAATGAAGTCATTTGCACCGTTGTCATAGACTTCTGTTTTTCTTGTGTCGTCTGTAGAAAGTACAATTACAGGAATATGCGCAGTACCCATATCAGCTCTAAAAATCTTTAAGAACTCTATACCATCTACAATGGGCATCATAATATCAAGGAGAATTAAATCGAAGCTTGAATCCTTTTTAAGTATATTCAATGCATCTGAACCATTTTCGGCTTCTGCAATTTCCGAGACTTTCGGATTTTTTTTCAGAAGTGTCTTCAATAGCATTCTGTTGATCATGTCGTCATCAACTACCAGTACTTTAAGTCCCATCTTCATTATCCTCTATGTGCTTTTATTGCTGTTTCGATCTCGTCTTTAGCTTTGCTTTCTGTTACAATCGTGATACCGTCTGAGTGCTGTATTCCAGCTTCTAGTCCCGTATCGGTGAAAAGTATGTCATAGTCTCCCGAAACCAATCTGCTTTCAAGTTCGTCCATCTCTTCAACAACATCGTAATCATACCCTAAATTATCAAGTACTTTGGTTAGAACCCTTCTTTCCAGAAGGAATTTTTTTGCAACTAGGATCTTTTTTGGATCTTTGTCGTCGATTTTCTCTAAAAGAGGTTCATCAATACTGATCTCATCAAGATTTACAATATCATTATCTTCTTCACTAATTGTAATAACAGGTTCATCTGATACTTCCTGAATACTTAGAGTATCTTCCTCTATATCAGATGCTCCTGCCGTTTCCGGCTCTTCTGTTGACTCTTTTGTATTTTTCTGTTTTGCTTTGTCTGAAAGGAATTTATTCAAGACATAAAGCAGTTCTGCTGTTTCGATCGGTTTGGTGATATACTCATCCATACCTTCGGCAAGGAAGCGCTCTCTGTCTCCTTTAAGAGCATTAGCTGTCAATGCAACAATAGGAACATGTGGTACTTCTTCATCCTCTTCATAATCTAGAATTTCGTGGGTTGCTTCAATACCGTCCATTACAGGCATTTGAATATCCATAAAAAGAAGATCGTAATCATTATTTCGACGTTTTTCAAAGGCTTCAAGTCCGTTATTTGCGAGCTCGACTGTGATACCGTGATCTTCCAGGACACGTTTGATCAGTTTTTGGTTAATTATATTATCTTCTGTAACCAGTACTTTTGCATCGAATTGTGTTGCCTGCGTCTGCAGTTTTTTCTCTGCTAGTTCAGGTGTGGTCGAAGCAGTTCTGACAAGTATATTTTTCAGTTTAGTAAGGGTGACAGGCTTGAAGATGACATTGTCTTGGTTGACCCCTAGATCATCGATCTTTGAACGGCTTGTAACATTGGCAATAACGATCAGTTTACTTTTGTCTATATTGGCAACAGCATCAATAATGTTTTGTTTTGTCTTGTCAACATCGATCCAAACTGTTTTACAGATCCCTTTTTCATTGAGCTCTTTTAAGTCATTAACAGACTCAAAGCGCTTGACTTCCGGACCAAAGTATTCAAAGTAGGAAGCCAGATAGGTATCAAGAACAGTTGGGATCTCCTCCTGGTATTTACAGAGTGTCATATCATCAAAGGCATGGTTATAGTTAGTTTCGCCCGATGCTACCTCTTCAAGTGGAATAGAGAAGTAGAATGTTGTGCCATGATCTTTGGCACTTTCAAGTTCAAGTTTACCACCCATAAGCTCAACGAACTGGCTGGAGATAGTCAATCCGAGACCGGTACCACCATATTTTCTGGTAACAGAAACATCAGCCTGAGAGAAGGCATCAAAGATACGTTCCTGCTGATCTTTTGTCATACCTATACCGTTATCCTGTACGGAGAACATGATACGAGGATTTGGTTTGCCTTCATCCTCTTTGACTTTTTCAATCTTAAGATTGATAATCCCGCCATATCCTGTAAATTTGATAGCATTGCTAAGGAGGTTAATAATGATCTCTTTGATCTTTGTAGGATCCCCTTTGAGTTTTGGGCTGATGGTCGGATCCATATAGAAGTTAAGATCAATATTTTTTTCAGCTGCTCCGACAGCATATGTTTCCACAGCACTTTCAAACTCTTCGGCCGCATCAAAGACAACGTTTTCGATCTCGATTTTGTTACTCTCAATCTTTGAAAGGTCAAGAATGTTGTTAATAATGCTCAGGAGGTTTTCTGAACTTTTGTCAATGATATTTAGGAATTCACGCTGTTCTGAATCTAGATCCGTACTTCTTAGGATCTCTGTAAATCCGACAATACCGTTTAGTGGTGTACGGATTTCATGAGACATGTTAGCGAGGAAAAGAGATTTGGCTTCATTTGCCTGAAGGGCGATCTGCTTATCTTCTTTCGCTGTTTCAACCAGAGTTTCGAGGAATTTGTACGCCTCTTTGGTTCCCTCCGGTGTATCAAGGTCAATATTCTCGATATGTGCAGTATCTGAAGAAAGATACTGATCACTCTCTTTCATATCAGCAACAGCTTTGTTTAGAACATCTTCGAGCTCTTTAATGTTTCTTGTCATGTCTCGGGTTGTAGTGTATCCCAGGTAAGCAAGGAGTAAACTCAATAGTAAAATAGCTGATGCGATAGCAAGTTTGATAAGTTGTTCTTGAAGATAGGTATCTGCTTTTTTCCACAGTACATTGGAAACAATGAGCTCAGCTTTGCTTAGGAGAGCGATTTTTTCCGTCTGAAGCGTAAACCAATCCATCGGGTCTTCCGCATAGTCACCATTATCAACATCTGTCTGGATAGCAGATGAAGTCTCTGCAAGTTCCTGCAAAAGCTGTTTGGATTTAGGATTGCTGAAAATAGTTTGAAGCTCCGCTTTTATTTCCGGATTAGTGACCTGTTTGAGGTCAAAAACATTTGCTTTTGTTTTAAAGTTGTCCCAAAGTGCAATTTCATTAAATGCCATAGATGCTTTTCGTACCATATAGTAAGAGACAAATCCTCTTTCAAGCCCGGCATTTTCTTTTGCAGTATAAAGTTGGGAAAGTGTTGATATCAAAGAAGCAATTTCTGTATCCAGTGCAAAACTGTTGATCTGTAGAAGGTTTTGCATGATCGGTGAAGAGAGTTTTTCCGTATATCCTTTAAAGAAGACCTGCTTGAAATCACTGCCCGGAGTGTCAGCTTCTTTACGTATAAAGACAATTCTTCCTGTATTATTCAGAAGTTTATGGTAAAGATCAGAATCAAGTTCCGTATTTTCACCAAGAAGTTTTGGAAGGAAAGGAATCATATTACCATTATCGGTAATAAGGTGTGCCCTCATCTCTTGTAGTGATTTGTCTGTAGCTAGACGCTGTTTCCTGAGAAGATCCCCAAAAACTTTTCGATCACTTCCCATATAGAGTGCGGTCAAACCACGTTCTTTACCAATTTGTGTCAGTGTTTTTCCAAGATATGCATTGTTATTCAGTGCTGTTTTCAGTGCTTGTGCTTTTTCATAGTTGATGTATGAAGTTACAAAAAAGTAACTTGAAAGCAGAAGAAGCAACAGGATTGGTACAAGAGCAATCAGTTTGAGTCTGTTACGTATAGTCATGTTCTGTTTCCTTTTTTATTTTGATATGAGTTTAATTTGATTTTCAAGTGAGAGGAAGTGTCCCCAATAGTTTCTGACAAGATCAGGAACTTTATTAATATCATCATTGAACTGTATTTCATAGAGTGTGTCGGACAGAGGTGTAATACGCAGATTGCTTGATGTCCCTTTCAGTAGGTGTCCGATTTTCTGGATAGTTTCAAGATCACCTTCTTCATATGCGGCAAGCATTTTCTCTGTTTCTTCATGTGCTTGAACAATAAAGTCATTGACAAACTCTTCGATTAGTTCTACCGGGAGACTGAGATCTTTTGCTGCTTCTTCAAGCTGAAAGTCAAAGTGGATAGGCTTGACATCGCTAAGATCAATGGGCTTTCTCCCAGTTGTTTTGGCAGCTATCTCCTCTTTGATCTCTTTCTGTTCTGTTTTTTCTATGGCAGGTTTTTCTTCTTCAAAACGTGCAGTTGTCAGTCTGGCTAATGTACTAAAGAAAGATGAGATGTGTGTATGACGTTCATCTTCCGAAGCAGTGTCGATCTGTTTCAGAATCTCTTCAACATAAGGTAGGTGCAGTACATTGGAGAGATGAGAGAGTTTATGCAGTGCATCAGCTTGTTCTTCTTTATTATTACTTTGTAGAGCCTCTTCCAATGTTAGTGCAGTATCGATATATTCATCAAGGAAGAGGTTATAGTCTTCAGTAGAAATACCAATTTTCTGGCTGATAGTTTCAACATCGATATAGATTGGTGTTGTCTCATTTTCAGCAGTGTGTTTCAGCTCATCATCAATGGTTGCAATGGCGTTATTTGCATCAGATGGGATAACAAGGTCGAAAAGTTCATTTTCTATTGTATTGTCAGTAACAGAGATCTCTTCTCCTTTCCCGATAGAAAGAGATTCATCTGTTTCTCCAGTATCATCTTTTAGTCCAAACAATTCGTCATCTAAAAGCAGGGCTTCATTGTCTGGAGATGTTTGTGTCTCATTAACAAGAAGCTCTTTTTCTTCACTGAAGCCGAAGAGTTCATCCTCTGAGGCAGTTGATTCAGAAGAGGTTACACTGTCTATATCGATGGCAACAAGTGTTAATTCTCCTAATATACCGGTAAGAGGGTACTTGCTTGCAGTAAAAGTACGTATTTGGTTATTCTGTGTTAATCGTACTTTGTCCTCGTCAAGTTCAATACCAACCTCTTCAAGAGATAGTTTCTTATAGAGTTCATCAACATTGTCAATAGCAAGCTGTGATAACAACTCCGGATCCACGGCAACGATCTGTCCGTTTTGGTTTAAAATATAGTACATAGTATGAAAAACTCCTTCTTATTGGTTCTCTTTTTCTATGAGTTCTTTATAGAGAGGGATACACTCTTCGACCTCACTGGAAGATGCGGGACGTCGTGCAGCACTATAGCCTGTAATCGTACCATTAGTATCGAAAACAGGTGCTATGTGAGAATAAACCCAATAGTATTTTCCGTCTTTTCTAAGGTTTTTGACAATCCCTGTCCACTCTTTTCCATTCTGAATAGTATCCCATAACTCTTTGAAAGCAGCTTTGGGCATGTCTGGATGTCGAACTATATTATGATTTTTCCCGGTTAATTCTTGTTTTGTATAGCCGGCAATTTCGCAGAACTTACGGTTAGCATAGGTAATAATACCTTTGATATCCGTAGAACTAACAATTAATCCGTCAGAAAAACGGTATTCTTCATCTATCGGTTCCGGTCTTTTCATGATGATCTCCCTCTCCTTCTTACTTGTGTATTTGATAATACACTGATGACAACGTACACTACTGTAGAATAAACTTTATAATAAATTTACTAAAACTCAAATGAATTTGTTTTGATTATCGCTAAAATATTACAAAAATAGATTATAAATTATTATTTTGATTCATTATATCAGACATTTTTTTGTTGGTTACTTTTGCTATCTCTTCACTTGACGCCTGATAAATTGCTTCAAAGGTACCGAAATAGTCGAGTAACTTTTGTACCGTTGCCTTTCCTATACCTTTTTTGTTAAGAAGAGATATCTGAGAATCCTCTTTACGTTTTTTGTTTTGATGATAGGTAATAGCATAACGGTGTGCTTCGTCTCTTTGTCTCTGTATCCAATGAAGTCTTTTGTCATTGGGTTTGAGTTCAATAATACCGTTTGATGTGTAGAGTAAGTCTTTTGCTGCACCTTTGGCACGGTGTGCTTTGGCATCGAGCTTCTCTTTGGCGATGGCGATAACATCAAGATTGACTTTTGCCTCTTTGAGCAGTTTTTTTGCAAGATTCAAGTTTGCCTGTCCACCATCAAGTATCCAAAGGTCAGGCGGAGGTGTCTTCTCAAAGTCTGCAATACGTCTGGAGAGCATCTCTTTCATTTGTCCGGTTTCATCTTTTGCATGGAGCTCGTAACGGCGGTAGCTCTGCTTGTCCCATGTTCCTTCATCCCAAACGATCATACCTCCGACAGTGGCAACCCCCATCATGTGTGAATTATCGAAGGTCTCAACGCGGTAAGGGAATGAGGTGAGGTTAAGAAGATCTGCAATCTGCTGTTCTATGAGTCCGTCATTTTCTTTTTTACGCAGAAGCTCTTGACAGTTTTGCAGTGCAAGTGCTGTCAGTTTGGCTTTGGTTCCGCGTTTGGGGTGGGTGATGGTCACTTTTTTGCCAAAGCGTTCCGAGAGTGCCTGTGCTGTTTGTGCGGCATCTTCAAATGCATGGGCTACAAGTATCTTCTGCCCCACATGAGGTGAGTCAGGAGAGTAGAATGCTAACAGTGCCTGTTTGTAAGCTTCATTCTCATCAAAGATATGGGTCTGCCTGAAGTAGTTGTGCGAAGAGGAGATGATCTTTCCGTTACGCATGAAGAGTTTGATGATAACACCCCGCTCATCCCCGTTAAGAATAGCGAAGATATCCATATCGAGCTCATTGGCAAGATCGATGGAGGAGTCGATGGTCAATGATCTAATAGCCTGTATCATGTCGCGCAAAGAAGCAGCCTCTTCGAAGCGCTCCTGCACAGCAAGCATTCTCATACGCTCTTCAAGTTTATCAGTAAGCTTTTTTCTTTTAAGAAGTGCCTCTTTTGCTTCTTGAACAATTTTTCTGTATGCTTCGGGAGAGACTTTTCCTTCGCAAGGAGCAAGACATTTGTTTATCTGGTAAAACAGGCATGCTTTTCCTTCTCTGAGGCAGGACTTTTTCTGTACGAGCGGATAGGTTTCGTAAATGGCATCGAGCAGTGCCCGTCCACCGGTAGGAAAGGGACCGTAATAGGTAATATTTTTTCCTTTGATCACTTTACGGGTGATCTCAAAACGTGGGAATGGTGTAGACTCATCGATATAGATATAGGGGTAGGTCTTGTCGTCACGTAACAGGATGTTGTACTTGGGTTTGAGCTGTTTGATCAGCGAGTTCTCTAAAATAAGTGCATCCTCTTCACTCTCTACAACAATATAGTTAAGATGGGTGGTCTCTGAGAGCATCTTGAGGATACGGGGGCTTTGCGACGGATTTGGACGCAGTGTAGGTGTGAATCGCCAGTAGCTTTTGACACGATGTTTCAGGTTTTTGGCTTTGCCCACATAGAGCAGTTTTCCCTGAGCGTCAAAGTACTGGTATATCCCGGGAGATTCGGGAAGATTTTTTATGAGCGATTGCATTTGATCGTCTCTTTGATTTTTTCAAATTGTGATCTGAGTGCTTCATCGTCTGTTTCAATATTGAAACTGCTTTGTGCAAGCTCTTCATAATAGGGGATGGTCTCCTCTTCCTCTTTTGTATGGACAGGGTGATATTTTGTATGAAAAATCACGACCTTCTCAGCTTGTAGCATCCGGCATTTTTCATCAAAAGAAGCCAGCTGGGTTAATACGCTTTTTAATAAATCTCTATTATAATGAAGTTCCATTTTAAAGCCGGGATGTTTTACCGCAACAAAAAGAGTCTGGTTCTTGACGTAAACGAAAGCGATGGCATTTTGCATATGTACGCCAAGCAACGAAACGAACTTTTTATAGCACTCCTGACGCTTTAACATTCTAAATTGAGGTTGGTTAACAAGATGAGACAAAATTACAGACGCGTTTTTCATAAAGTGATTATAGCATCTCTTTGCTGTATGGCATTGGTTGGTTGTGGACATAAAACATCGGTGGTCTATGTACCGGATGATATATCTCAGGGCGATCAGGTACAGCGTGCGAACTGAGACCTGATTATAGAAGGGTATTTTTGAATAAGTATGATGTGATCATTATTGGAGCAGGGATCGCCGGTCTGTATGCGGCGATGAAGCTGCCTGCAAGTAAAAAAGTACTGGTTGTCTGTAAAGATATTCCGTGGGAGTGTAATACCTTTTATGCGCAGGGAGGAATGGCAACTGCCTTGAATGAAGCGGATGTACCCGTACATATTGAAGATACCATGGCAGCGGGTGCCTACCACAATAACCGTGAAGCGGTAGAGATCCTTTCCAAGACTTCCTTGAGAACAACGCCTGAGATGATAGCAGCAGGTATGGAGTTTGATAAAGATGAAGAGGGACATATTCTCTACACAAAAGAGGCGGCACACTCTGTACCACGCATTGTACATGCAGGCGGTGATGCGACAGGGCGTTATATGCACTACTTTGCCATGGTAGAGAACAAGCATCAGCTTCAGCGAAATACACTGGTGTATGATCTGCTGATCCAGAACGGCAGATGTTACGGAGTCAAGGCAACCGTCAACTATGAACCGACAACCATCTATGCAGATGATGTGATCATCGCTTCAGGCGGTATTGGATCACTGTATGCCTATAATACCAACTCACGTACGGTCTCGGCGGATATTCACGGGATCTGTGTAGAGAAGGGGATCGAGCTTGCCGATATGGAGTTTATGCAGTTTCACCCGACTGTTTTTGTCGATACCCCATATGCAAGAAAGCTGCTTTTGACCGAAGCACTTCGCGGTGAGGGAGCGCATGTCGTGGGAGAGAAGGGAAACCGTTTCCTTTTTGATTATGATGAGCGTGGTGAACTTGCAAGCCGTGACATTGTCGCACGCGGTATTTTTGACTACAAGCGTAAAACAGGAGAGAATGTCTATCTTGACTTCTCCATGTTTGAAGAGAAATGGTTCCACGAGCGCTTCCCGAACATTACGCATACATTTGAAGCGATCGGGTATCACTTCCCTCAAGACCGCATCTCCATCTCTCCTGCATTTCATTATGCCAACGGAGGGATCAAGTGTGATACCAACGGGTGTATTCCCGGAATGGAAGGATTGTATGTCATCGGTGAAGCAGCACGCACCGGGGTACATGGAGCCAACAGGCTTGCTTCCAACTCCCTGCTTGAAGGTGTGGTCTTTGCCCAACGTGCAGTCGAGCACCTGCTTGGCAAGGGACACCAAGAGGTTGAAACACCTCTCTTTGAGAAGGATTATGGTAATATTCTGCACAAAGAAAACGACAAGGTTTACAAACAGAAACTACGTCAGGTAATGTGGGATGACATCGGCATTATCCGTACGACCAAAGGACTGCATGAAGCCAAGAATCTGATCTATGATATGAAAAATCAGGAGATCGGACGACTGCTTCAGTTACGCTTGAACACAGCTTCTGCTATTGTTGAAGCGGCTTTGGCACGAACGGAGTCTTTGGGTTCCCACTACATGGAATCGTGACGGTTTGTACCGAATTTTTCAACACTACAGAGATAGAGGAGACGAAATGGAAGCAGCAGCACAACATGTCGCTGAGAACCTGGATCTGACAACGACGTGGGTGGGGATAGCCTCACTGATCATCTTCGTTGTCGGTTATTATTTTATTGCAGCAGAGGATAAGTACCACATTAACAAGGCTAAGCCGGCACTGTTGGCAGGTACTGGTATCTTCATGCTTATCGGTGTCTACTTTGCCATTAATGGACTTGATGGACATCGACTTGAGAGAGAAGTAGAAGAACTGATCTATGAGATCGCGGGTATCTTCTTCTTCCTGATGGTCGCGATGACGTATATTGAAGCGATGATCGACCGAGGGGTCTTCTCTGCATTGCGCTATAACCTTGTTTCCAAGGGCTATACCTATAAGAAGCTTTTCTGGGTAACCGGTCTGCTTGCATTCTTTATCTCTCCGGTAGCAGATAACCTTACGACAGCATTGATCCTCTCGACTGTGTTGATCACGATCGACAGAGAGAACAAGAACTTTCTGGTTCCCGGTGCGATCAACATTGTTGTTGCTGCCAATGCCGGTGGAGCATGGTCACCGTTTGGTGATATTACGACACTGATGGTATGGGTAGACGGAAAAGGGGAGTTTACAGAATTCCTTTACCTTTTCCCTGCATCTATTTTGGGTTGGTTCGTGACCGCATTGCTGCTGAGCCGTTTTGTCCCGGATGGAGAGCCTCCGTTCAATGCTGATGAAGAGAAAGCGGAGATCCAGGAGGGTGGAAAGCAGATCATAGGACTGTTTGCTTTGACCATTGTATTGGCAGTTCTTTCACACCAGGCATTGCATCTTCCTGCAATGTGGGGTATGATGTTCGGTTTGGCACTTTTGAAGATGTATGTCTATTACATTAACCAGAATTCCGGTCCTACAAAACTCAATGCCTTCTCATGGATCTCGAAGATCGAGAATGATACACTGCTCTTCTTCTTCGGGATTCTTGCAGCGGTTGGTGGGCTTCACTTCCTTGGTTACCTTGAGTACTTTACGGCACTCTATGAGCAGTTCGGTGCAACAGCAGTGAATATCGGTGTCGGATTCCTCTCGGCAGTGGTCGATAACGTACCGGTCATGTCAGCAGTACTTAAAGCGGATCCTAATATGGGTGAATTTGCCAAAGAACAGTGGATGCTGGTCACACTGACTGCAGGGGTTGGTGGATCACTGATCTCGTTTGGTTCTGCAGCGGGTGTCGGTGTAATGGGTAAACTCCACGGTATCTATACGTTCGGTGCCCATATGAAGTACGCATGGACT
>Ga0256828_1002445_pt1 | contig 11059 bp, 10 predicted proteins | sample CV88metaG_FD_185993 | JGI IMG/M metagenome (GOLD analysis project Ga0256828, IMG submission 185993) | Hydrothermal vent microbial communities from East Pacific Rise, Pacific Ocean - CV88 | ecosystem: Environmental > Aquatic > Marine > Hydrothermal vents | place: Pacific Ocean: East Pacific Rise... | reverse complement strand
CCATCAATCCATCAATCCATCAATCCGTCAAGTTGTGCTCATTTTAATTGGATAAAATCTTATTTCTTCCATAATTGGGATTTTTTAATCGAACAGTTTAATTTAAAAAATATTTCACTGAAAAAAAATGTTTCACCGACAGAACTTCCTTCCAAAAAAAAGATTCAATAATTAAAAATAACACCCAATTTAAGGGAAGCAATTTTAATGGAGTTGGAAAAACCAATTGGAAAGGAATAAAAAAGTCTCCTTCCGAAATGGAAAAAGGAAGGGAAAAAGTAAAAAAGGAACAGGAAAAAGTTTTTTCCACCTATAACAGGACTCTAAAAAAAAGGATTATAAAAACTAATTTACCCTTACACTAATTTACTTTTTTTTAGAATTGTCGTGTTACTTTCCTGTGTCCAATCTTACAATTTTTTAACTGTTTTTGAGTTGATAAATAATCTTTTACCATAATTTCATCAAATCTGCCCTTTCCACCGACCGATACCATTCCCATCTATTACATTTAAAAAAAATTGGGAGAGGGAGAATTTAAATTAAAAAATCTCTTTTAAATTGGAATAAATATTTAAAATTTTCCTTTTCCAAAGGAGATATCCCTAAAAGATATTTTTATATTCCACTGTTATAAACCACTTAATCAGAATCTTCTCTTATATCGACAATTTTAACTATGCTGACTAAATTCTGACTTTTTTATCCAATGTTTTTTTTCAAAATTTTCAGTTCCTGCTGTGTTTATATTATCCAATCTGAGCGGAGGAGGGAATTGGAGACGGGCGAGTAATTTATCCCATTGGGAATTTCCATTACGACAGGAATTTATTTTATTTGCACTCCAGATTTTTTGTTATTCCATATTTAAACACTATTAGAAGTTTCCAATTTAAAAAATTAAACCCATTTAAAAATCTCTTAATATCTTTTAATCCGTTCTTTCTGCTCCAAATAGGTTTTTCGAACCCTTTCAATTTCATATTTTGACCCAAAAAAGCATGGAGTAGTATCGTGGTATCCTTTTACTCCCAATTCCAATAGGTCGGTAGTGCCATCAATTGCCTCTCCTCCCGCCTCTTTAAAAATAAATCCAAAGGGAAAAACTTCAAACAATTTTCGGAGTTTCCCAGCCGGTTTATCGGTAGTAGCCGGATAGCTGAACAAACCTCCACCTTTTAACAAAATTTGATGAAGGTCGGGCACCATTCCACCACTGTATCTAAGCCGGTATCCCTCTCTAAATAGGGAATCGATTAATCCTTTGTGAAATGGAAACCATTTCCCTTGGGTTCCGCCGGGAGCTAAAATCTTTCCCTTTTCTTTTAATTTTATTTCTCCAACCGGTTCAAATTTTCCATTCCGTTCCCTGTAGTGGAGCACTTTTCCCGGTACAGCGGTAACCATTTCCAATCGGGGTCCATATACTATGTAGACTGCTCCCACCAATCGGTCTCCCCGATATTCTCCTTTATAAATTCCAAAAATTGACCCTACACTCAAATTGACATCAATTAAACTACTTCCGTCTAAGGGATCGTAGGCAATTTTAAATCCACCTTCCCTAAACCGAACCGGTTCCCTCTTTTCTTCACTTACAATCTCCCCAACCTCCTCCACTTTTTTTAAAACCTGCTCCACAATTTGGTCACTTACTAAATCCAATTTTACTTGTTGGTCCCCACTTTGGTTGTAGTGTTCCACTTTTCCCGTATCCCCTGTTTTAATTTTTTCGGCAATTTGAAACCCAATTTCCCCAATCCCATTAAAAATAGATTTTAGTTGTTCCATTTTTCCCTCCTATTTCCCTTTTTTAATCCCTTTTTCTTTTAACAATCGACTTAGAATAGCGTTTAGCCGTCGCCATTCCCGAATTGGACGGGCTGGAACTCCACTGTAATCTCCTCCCTTTTTAATAGATTTGGTAACTCCACTTTTTGCAGCAATTCGGGTAAAAGGAGCAATTTCCAAATGACCGGCAGAAGCCGATTGACCAGCCATAACTACATGGACTCCCAATTTGGTAGAGCCCGCCAATCCAGTTTGGGCAACTATTATACAATAATCTCCAATTTGACAGTTGTGACCAATTTGAACTAAATTATCAATTTTAACCCCTTGTCCCAGTCGGGTGTCTCCCAAAACTCCCCTATCAATGGTAGTATTTGCACCAATTTCGCATTCATCTCCAATTACTACCCGTCCCAAATGGTGAATTTTAACCGGTTTATGGTCGGAGGTATAAGCATAACCAAATCCATCGGCTCCGATAACCGCTCCGGCGTGGATAATCACCCTTTTCCCAATAACCGTTCCCCGATAGATAGTTACATTTGGGTAAATTAATGTCCCATCCCCAATTTCCACCTCCGGTCCAATTACACAATTTCCCATAATCACCACGTTTTGACCAATTTTTGCTCCCTTTCCAATTATCACTCCCTTTCCAATTTGGGCGGTCGGAGCTAAATAAAATTTTCCCTCTTCAAAGGGAGGGGGTGTAAAAAGGGCACTCAATTGGGCTAAATTTAAATAGGGATTGGTAGTTACCAATGGGATAACTCCCTCTGGAAGTTGGGATATGTAGTCGGGAGGGAGTAGAACCGCTCCCGCTTTTGTTTTTTTTAGTTGATTGAGATATTTGGAATTATGAAAAAAGGAGAGGTGATGGATGGTTGCCTCTTCCAACGTCTGTAACCCAACAATCTCCCGCTCCTCTGGCGGTGGAGTCAAGCCCAAAAAATTACAAATTTCTGACAATTTTAAGGAATTTTGTCCGGGCTTTAATATAGAAAAATCTTGCACAGCTTTTTCTATAGAGGAATTATGCTTTATATCTCTTTTTTTAAAGTTCTTATTTTTGAGATTTTCTTTTTCGCCTTTTCTATTTCCCTTTTTTTTATTCCCATTTTGTCCCTCTCCAATTTCTCCGTCCTCCCTTTTTTCCTTTCCAACTTCCCTATTTTCAACCTTTCCATCTCCGACCCTTCCGTTTTTATCTCTTCTCTTTTCGAGTTTTTCCTTGTCAACTTTTTCCTTGTCGACCTTTCCGTCTCCTAAATCCCTGTTTCCAACTTTTTTATTCCCAGTGTTTTTTTCTATTTGATTTTTGAACTCCCAATCTTCCGCTGGGACAGCTTTCCCTTTTATTTGCCCATTGTTTAATTTTTTTTCCTCCAATCTATACTCTCCCGTTTAAATTTTTTCCTCTCATCCTTCCCTCTTTTTATAACGATTTTTGTGGTAGGTTTTTATTTTTATGAATTCTATTTCCAAAAGTTGCTATTCCAGAATTTTTACCTCTCATTTTACCTTTTAACTTTCCCGACACTTTCCAATTCTCCAAATTCATTTTTCCCTTTCAAAAATCCCCTTTTTCAACCCCTTCCAAATTTATTGGAGCCAATCTTTTATATCCTCTTTCACTCCAAACCACCTTTTCCACTCCGTCCTTTCCGATTTTTTCCAGTTTTTTCATTTTTTTTCGTTTTTTTTTAGATTTTTTTCATTTTAACATTAAATTAACCGATTTTTAATTTTTCCCGTTTTTTAACCGGTCAATTTAATGACCGATTGTTAAATGCCATTCCCCCTCTATCCTTTCCCAATCCCTTTTGATAACTTTTTATCCTCTTTTTTTTCCTCCCCCTTGGTTCATTTTCTATATTTCTATTTTCCTACTTTTTATTCGACCACATTTTCCACCGCTTTTATCTGCTCTACTGCTACCGATGGGGTTGCCACCTCATCTCCTTGTTTTTTTTTGCTAAAAGATTGACCAAATTCCAATTTAGGTATCGGATTTTTAAGTCGACTCCTCCCTTCGAAAATTCCTCGGGGTTTTACCACCAATTGATTACTGAATACCTCCCCGACAATCTCCCCTCCCGCTTCAATTTCTATCCATTCACAATCCATATTACCATTAAATTTACCACTGACAACCGTCCTATCTCCCCGGAGACGATGTCCCACCTCTCCTTTATCTCCGATAATCACCAAATGGTCAGCTTCAATTGCTCCATCCACCCGTCCGTCGATAAAAATCTTATGGTTTTTAACCTCAATTCGACCATTAATATAAGTTCCCTCTGCAATGATTGTAGCGGCATTAAATTCTTCCTCTCCCCTTCCCCCTTGGGGAACTGTCCTTTCTTGAGGTTTATTGGGTATAGGAGAAGGGGCATTTTTTTGATTTTTAGGTCCCCAAAACATAGCTAACTCCTTTCATCAAATGGTATCTCTTCCTCTTTTTCGGGAGAGGTATTCCGTTTAATTTTACTCTCCCCTTCAAATAACCCTTTCGGTTCAATTACAATTTCCCGGGTGGAGATTTTTCCAATTACCCGTCCTCCAGCCAAAATTTCAATATAGTCACAGTCAATATTTCCCTCGAAATAGCCACTGACCGTTAATTTTTTGGTGATTAAGGAATTGGATTTAACCTTTCCCTCCTTCCCAATTACTACCAGTCCAATTGCCCTTATCTCCCCTGAGATTTCTCCGTCAATGTAGAGTTTTTCATTTTGGACTTCGATTTCGCCGATAATTTTTGTGCCTCTGGCGATGACAGTGGTTTTGTCAGTAACAGGAACATTTGGTGAATCATTGCCGCCAAAGATTGCCATGGGATACCTTTTACCTTTTTAAATATTTTATCAAAATTTTTGGGTCCCCATTTTAAAAAATAGTAGGGATTAAAGGGTCTTGCCAAAAACCGGACTTCATAGTGTAAGTGGGGAGAGGTAGAGAGACCGGTACTTCCAACTTCTCCAATTGCTTCTCCTTTTTTAACATATTGTCCCGGAGTGACGTAAATTTTATGGAGATGTCCATAAAGGGTGCTAAACCCAAAATTATGCTGAAGGATAATTACATTTCCATACCCTCGATTGCTGTGAACCGCACTTACTACCAATCCATCGGCAGTGGAGACGACTTTAGTGCCAACCCGAGCCGACAGGTCGATACCCTTATGAAACTCCCATCGGCGACGGCGGAATGGATGGCGACGGATACCAAATCGGGACCCAATCCGTTTATACCGGACTGGTTTTCCACTGGGAATTTGCCGGAACCAAAATTGCCGTTCTAAAGAATCGTGTTTCATCTGTTTTAAAAGAGTGGAGAGTTGTATATTGGTTTTGGTGGTTAAATTGCCTTCAGGGGTTACCACTCCTTCATCTTCTACACTTGATACCACATTTCTACTGGCGGGAGTTTCAATTTTATACCCTAAAACCCGGCGAATTTCGTCCACCTGGGCTTTGAGGGCGGCAAATTGTTCAGTTTTTTGGTCAATTTCACCCTCCAATTTTTGGTTTAATTGGAGGAGTTTTTGGTTTTCCTGTTTTAATTTATCCTGGATAATGTTTAATCGTTTCATTTCCTGTTGCATATAAAATATAAAAAAGGTAACTCCAATTCCCAATCCCAATACAATTGCAATACCCCAAACAGCTACTTTTTTTACAAAACCCTTAAAATTATAATATTTCGGTTGATTTGTTTCATTGTCCAATACAATTATTGTAATATTATCTTTCATTTAAACCCTTTTTTATAGCTTTAAAGAGAAGTTCTCTTTATCCTTTCCATTGGATTTAGTAATTTTCCCTGTTTGGGATATTGACCGCCTTCTCAGAGGAGAATTTTCCAGTTGGAATAGAAACAGTAGTTGAACCGATTGTACCGGTAGTAGCTTCACCCTCTGTCCTTTTTTCATTTCTATTTTCAATTCCCTTCCGGTAGCCAATCACTTCTCCCACTATTTCTGGAAGGAGTGTAAACCGGTTGGCACACATAAAATGAATTTTGGGATGGAGTTCCCATAGATTGGCAAAAAGATTCCGACTCCACCCTATTCCGATTTTTTGCTCTTCTGTTTCGGTTTTAGCCTGTTGGAGGAGAGAGATTAGGGAAGGTGGGACTTCAACTCCCGGCACATTGTTTTGGAGGAATAGGGCGGTTTTAAGGGAAGTTATAGGGAAAAAGCCAAATATTATTTCTCCCTTTCCTGCCAATTCCCTTGCCCTTTCCACCAATTGGAGAAGAAGTTTCCCTTGTTTTATCGAATAGACCGGTTGGGAGATAACCGCTACCGCTCCTCGGGAAAATTTTTTTTCCATTTTTTTTATCAACCGTTCCGCTCCCTTTTTGCCACCCTTTAAAACTGAACTGGTAACTCCAAAGGGAGTAATTGGCTTGGGAGTAATTTTTAAGGGAGTTCCCTCCCGGTCCATACCTAAATTCAATTTTTCAATTAATTCTAAAAGTTTTAAACTATTTCCTTCAAAAACTCCTTTTACCGGAGAAGGGCTTAATCGGACTGGGTCCCCGGTAAGAGCTAAAATATGGGTTATACCTAAATCGTTTGCTCCCAATAAATCTCCGTAAAGGGCTATCCAGTTTCGATCCCGCATAGACATCGTAGCAATAACCGGTTTTTGGAACTGTTCCTGTAACCGATAGGCTGAAATTATAGAGTTATATTTGGGACGACTTAATGGGGAATCGGTTGTGGTAAAGCCGTCGACCAATTCCACTGCTCCACTCTTTTCCAACCGGTGAATCAATAGGTCAAGGGTCGGAAGATTGGGAGGAGTGGTTTCCAAAGTTAAAAGTGGACCGGTTTCCACTCTTTTTTTTAACATATCACCCCTTTTTAAACTTAATTATAAACCTTTTAGATGAAGATTAGCGGGAGGAGAGGGTAGTTTCTGGAGTGGCTCCCTTTAAAAAAAGTATCCGAGCGGTTGTGGAGCTTCCATCCGAATATTTTATATTAATTTGACTATCGGAAAGGGTATATTTTCCATCGATTATCAACCGTCCTGAGGGATAGACTATTATCTGTCCCGGGCGAAGGTATGCTACCTTTACCGCTGAATAACCTTGGTTGGAAAAATTGACATCGGAAATTGTAGCGGTCGCTCCCTTTCCGACGATTAAGGAAGCCACAATTCCACCGATAATTGAAAGATTAGTATCGGTAATAGAAATGGAAGCGGTTGTAGTATTAGAAATTTTTCCCATTGAATGAAATTTGAGAAGAATTGCTGAAATTCTGGAATTTTTAATTAAAAATTTGGAGAGGGTTCCCTCCAAATAGGAAATAGTGCAACCCTTTTTTACCTCCAAATCGGAATTATAGCTTTTTAAATAGGAGACCCGGTTACTTCCGGTTAAAACCAGTTTGCCGTTGGAAATATTAATTGTGGAATAACCCTTTCCAATTGGCACTTCGACCTCTCCTCCTCCAATTTTTAAATTAAATCCATCATCGGTTAAAGTCGCAAAAAGGGGAGTGCATAGTCCTAATAGAAAAACTAAAGGAAAAACTCCTATTTTTATACCAAATATCCCTTGAGTCGGAATTTTTTTTTCTTTAATCTCCCTTTTAAAATTTAATTTGCCAATTTGCCAATTTCCTTTTATTCCCTTTTTCCCTATTTTAAACTTTTCCAGCCATAAAACCATTTGTTTCCTTTTTTATCTGATGCTTAATCGGCTCAGATATTTGTGCCCTATCTTTTTTTATTTTACGATTAAACCACAACTTTTTGTTTAATTCAATATTCCCGGTCAATTTGGAAACTGAAATTGGAAATAACTTTATAAAATTTGAAAAAGTTTATAAGGAAATTTATGGAAATAGTGCCGTTAAAAAAGGTTTTAATGGAAAAACCCCTTTATTATAAAGAAATAGACCCGACCCGGATGGAAAAAACTTATCAATTGATAAAGGAAGAGTTAACCCTTCCTCCGTTAATTAGAATTGTGGGTACAAATGGAAAGGGCACAACCGGACGTTTTTTAGCCCTACTTTTTCGGCAAAAGGGATTAAAAGTGGGACATTACACCTCCCCCCATCTATTCCAATTTAATGAACGATTTTGGTTGGACGGTCGGATAGCTACCAACCATCAGCTGGAAAGGGCTAATCGGCAACTCCAGACCCTTTTACCTGAGACGGTTTGGAAAAGGCTGAGTTATTTTGAATATGCTACCTTTTTAGCAGTAATTCTTTTCCAATCGATGGATGTAGGGATTATGGAAAGTGGATTGGGAGGAGAATTGGACGCTACCGCTGTTTTTGATTATCGGGCAACCCTATTTACTCCAATCCATTTGGACCATCAAGCTTTTTTAGGAGAGAGAATAGAACAAATAATCGAAACCAAATTGAAAGGGAGTAAAGGGATAAAAATTTTTGGGAGGCAACCTTTCCAAAAGAAGGTAATAGAAGTCTTAAACCGATTTCAACTTTCCCAATTGGAGGGAAACTGGGATAATTGGCTTGATTATACCACTCTTTTCAGTAAAGAGGAGATTTATCAACTCCAAAGGAAGTTTCCCTATCCCGATTTTCTTTTTTCCAACTACCTCCTCGCCCTCGCTTATTTCCGTTGGAAGTTTCAAACCCTTCCCAAATCTGTTCCCAAATTGGACCTTCCGGGACGATGTCAGCAGATTCTACCCAATATCTGGTTAGATGTGGGACACAATCCCTTATCGGCAATGACTATCTCCCATTTTTTCCGACAAAAAGGACAAAAAGTAGACCTCATTTATTTAACTTACCGAGATAAAAATTATAGATTAATTGGACAAATTTTAAAACCAATTGTCCGGAGGGTAACAGTATTGGAATTACCCGAAAATCCTCGGGTTGCCTCCGCGGAGCAGGTTGCCCTTACCTTTAGTCGACTGGGAATGGAGGCGATATCCCCTGCCCAAATCACTCCTCCCTTACTTTTATACGGTTCCTTTTTGGTCGGAGAAGGGATATTGAAAAATAGGATTCATTTTTCCCATTTACCCGCCCTAATAGAAAGATTAAAAGAAATGGGAGGAGAATAGTGAGGGATATAGTAAAAGGAGAGATAGTTTGTTCTATTTGTGGAGTTGCCCAACCACCGGCAGAAGGGTGTCGTTGTTGTGGAGCTCCTCTCCATTCTCGAGTTACAGGGTCAATTGGAAAGGTATGGGGCTATTCCCTAACCGCCTTTTTTTGGCTAATACCTGCCAACCTCCTTCCAATGATGAAAGTCGTAAAACTGGGAAAAGTATACCAATCCACAATTTTAGAGGGAGTTATCAATTTTATCCACAATGGAGAATATTTTATTGGAGGGATTATTTTTATAGCTTCTATTTTAATCCCTTTTTTTAAACTGGGAGTTTTATGGTTTCTCCTTTTAATCCCGATTGTTCCAGCTTTTCGCTCTTACCGAAAGGTTGGAATTGCTCTCTACCGATTTATTTCCTTTATTGGAAAATATTCTATGTTGGATGTATTTGTGGTTGTTTTTATGGTTTCATTTGTCCAATTCGGAGAATTGGTTCGGATAGAGGCGGGACCAGCGGTTGTACCTTTCGGTTTGGGAGTAATTTTTACAATTTTAGCTACTAAACAGTTGGATTCCCGACTGTTATGGGATAGGTAAAGACAGAATAGGACAAAAAAAAGAAAGATTAAAACTATCCCACTCGAATTGGAAAAGGAGGATTTAATGGACAGGGAAATAGAAAAGGAAAGTAAAAGGGAAGAGGTAGAAAGTTTAAAAAGGGATTCACCCAATAAAACCTTTTTGAACCGAATTCCAACCCAAAAGAGACGGATTAATTGGCTAATTTGGATAATACCTTTTCTCAGCGGAATAATTTCCCTTTCAATTGTTTTAAAATACTATTCTAAAGAAGGGTTGTTAATTGAGGTTTCCTTTAAAAATGTAAACGGATTTAAACCGGGTAAAACGGCGGTCAAATACCGGGGAGTAAAAGTTGGAGTTGTCGAAAAAATAACTTTAGACCGGGAAAATTTAAACCGATTTATTGTAAAGGTAAGGATTTACCCCCAATATTCCTATCTAATTAAACAGGGAAGTCAATTTTGGAAGGCTATGGTACAAATTAGTCCCGACCGAATTAGCAATTTGGATACCCTTTTAAAAGGGAGTTATATTGCCATTCTCCCTCCAGCCACTTCCCGGGAAAAGCTGGAACGGTTGCCAACCCAATTCTATTTTAAGGGTATGGAACATCCACCGGGAGAGGAAGGAATTAAAATCGGATTGATTAGCAATAGGGGAGAGTTGGGAAAGGGAGCCGGTATTTTTTATAAAGGTTTTTTAATTGGGAAAATTTATGGGAAAAGGTTACTTCCATCGGGAAAAGTCCATTATACTGCCCTAATCTTTAAACCTTTTACTTATTTATTGACAAAAAATATTAAATTTTATCGAATGAGTCCGGTGGAGTTTAAAGCCTCCCTTCAACGGGTGGAGATTAAAATCGGCTCTATTCGAGTATTGCTATCGGGAGGAGTGGGAGTCTATGTCGGAGAGGGAAAGGGAGATAAAAATCGGAACTATCCTCTTACGAAAATCGGGAGGATATACGATATGCCCTTAAACCAATCAAGTTGGTTACCACCTCCCGTCTTCCCCTTTCCCTTTTGGTTTATAACGATATTGTAGCCGGCAAGGTGATTGATTCCCAATATGACCTCCACCGAAACCGGCGAATTTTAAAAGTAAAATTACAAAAGGAGTTTTATTCCCTTCTCTACAATTCTCCAATTTTTTATATCGACCGTCCAACCCTTTCCCTTTCCAGTCTGAACTTAAAAAAGTTAATTACAGGTCCTTTTATTAGAATGGAAATAACTGGCAAAACCGCACCAATTCGGGAGAGTTATCCCCTTTCTCCTCTCCCGCCGGCACAGGAAGGATATCGGTTGGAATTTACCCTTTCAGAGGGAACGCCTCCTAAAGAAGGAGCTCCAATCCTCTATCGAAGGTTTAAAGTGGGAGAGGTGGAAAGGGTGAAGTTAATTGGGAAAAAGTTCAATATCACTGCTAAAATCTACCAAAAATATCTCACTTTAATCAATAATTCTACCTTTTTTTATTTAATTACTCCTTTCCGATTTACTGCCAGTTGGGAAAAGGGAATTTCCGGAAAAATTGGTCCTATCTCTTCCCTTTTGACCGGTGCAATTGGATTTATAACCCCTTCCCGGGATAAACTAACCCTTCACCGGTTTAAACTTTAT
>Ga0256828_1002444_pt1 | contig 11062 bp, 7 predicted proteins | sample CV88metaG_FD_185993 | JGI IMG/M metagenome (GOLD analysis project Ga0256828, IMG submission 185993) | Hydrothermal vent microbial communities from East Pacific Rise, Pacific Ocean - CV88 | ecosystem: Environmental > Aquatic > Marine > Hydrothermal vents | place: Pacific Ocean: East Pacific Rise... | reverse complement strand
AGAAGAAATGTGATTAAAGTGATGAAAACCGATAAGTCCATCACGGACTCCTTATTGTGTACTCCTTTCCGACTCCATGCAACGAAAAAAGCCCCACAACTCACCAAGGAGTTGCAGGGCTTTTTTTTACACAATAAGGTCTAACCTTTCTTTTTGTCACTGATATTGTAACATTTTTTTGTAAAAATACTATTGAGCTTGGGTTATTTTATTTGATAATTCATCGATTTTTTTCTTAAAATTTTCATCATTTTGTATAAGTTCTTGAATTTTCTTTAAAGTGTGGCTAATTGCTGTGTGATCTTTCATCCCAAAGTACTTTGCAAGTTGTGGCATTGTGCTTTGGGTATGTTCGCGACACAAATAGATAGTGATACGTCTTGCGTAAACAATATTTTTGCTTCTTCCTTTAGAGCGAATCTCACTTGGTTTAAGATTAAGGTCTTTTGCAACTGCTTCAGTAATAGCATCAAGTGTTAAACTAACTCTGTTTTCTTTAATTTGATCTTTTAAGATATTTTTTGCAAAATCTATATCTACGTCAACATGCATCAACTGTGAATAAGCATGAAGTTTTGAGAGTATTCCCTCTATTTCACGTACATTGCTATCGATTACAGTTGCAATATAGTGAACAATATCGTTGGAGAGTTTTATTTTATTGATTTCACATTTTTTCTTAATAATTGCAATTTTTGTTTCAAGTTCTGGGGGTTGAATATCTGCTACCAGACCCCACTCAAATCTACTTTGTAAACGCTCCTCTAAACCAACAATTTTTTTTGGGTGTTTATCGGCTGTGAAAATAATCTGTTTATCTTCAGCTTTAAGTGCTTCAAAGGTGTGAAAAAGCTCCGCTTGAAGTCCCTCTTTATTGCTAATGAACTGAATATCATCAATAAGTAAGATATCACATTTTCTATATTTATCGCGAAATCTATCCATATCGCGTGTACGAATACCGTGAGTAAATTCGTTAAAAAACTGTTCAAGTGAAGTGTAGATTACACTTTTGCCTTGGTTTTGAAAAACATTTCCAGCTGCTTGCATAAGGTGGGTTTTTCCCAGCCCAACGCCACCATAGATAAAAAGTGGGTTATAAACAACTCCAGGATTCTCACTTACACTTTTTGTAGCAGAGTAGGCAAATTGGTTTGAACCACCAACCATAAAGTTATCGAATGTATAAGATGGATTTAAAAGTGAATGTTGTTGGTTTTGTTTTTTAGGTGCACTATTTTGTTGAGGTTTTACAAAAGATTCTTGTTTATTTTTTAGTGTAATAGCAATAGTAACTTTTGCACCTGTTTTTACCTCAAAAAGATGGGCTAATTTTTGGCTATATTTGCTTTTGATCCAGTTTGCTACAAGAGCATTTGGAGCGTAGTAAATTGCCATATCGCTTGTAGAATTTTCTATATCGTATTCTAGGTGTGAAATATAGCGTTTATACTCAATTTCACTAATCTCATCTTTAAGTGTATGAAGCACTTCTTGACCAATATTCACATCTTCACCTATTAGTTGGAATTTATATGTGAATAGTACACTGTTTTGACTTAAAAAGGTGTGAGAGTGTTCAGAGTTTATTTAGAGAAAAAGAGTTATCATAACAAATAGGAACATTTTATATGAAAAAAGGCAATAAAAATGAAAGTGTATAAGATAGCATTGTCGACTCTTTTAGCTGGATTACTATTTGTTAGTAGTGGATGTCAAAGCAGTGGTGGAGATGAGACACAAAGTAGTGGTGATTCATCACAAAATCAAAATGGTAATAGTAACGAAAATGTTGTGATTGATGGAAATGGAGAGAATTACATTATTACAGATAAAACTACAGGGCTTATGTGGCAAGACTCTCAAGAGAATGAAAAAGATTCAGAGCGAAAGAATTGGGATGAGGCAAATGCTTATTGTGAAAATTTAAAATATAAAGGGTATGATGATTGGTACCTTCCCTCTGCTAGTGAATTTCAAACATTACAATGGAATAATTTAAGTGATAGTTTTCATTATCGTGGTGATGAGTTTTGGACACGAAGTACAACAATGTTGAAGTCGAACTATTATGATGATAAGAGTAGTGGATATATAAAAATAAGTGGAGATTGGGCAGATAAGAATAGTATATCAGATGAAAACAATGTTCGATGTGTAAGGGGTAGGGCTCCTCTTGATGTAAAACTTTATGGTCATTGGGCTTTTGTAGATAGTGGAATGACTTTTGATATTGATGCAACAACATTTTTTAAAGAGTATAAGGTTATAGATAATAATCAAATTCAAGTAACAGATGATGAAGGGAAAAAGCATTATCTTATTCGTGCGGGTATTGCAGATGTTGCTATAGAGGGTGAGATTGCACAGGTTCAAGGTGATGAATCAAAAAGTTTACTTGGTAAAATTAAAAGTGCAACAGTTACTTTAAAAAATAAAGTAACGCAAACAAAAAAACAAATTAAGCTTGTAAAAACAGATGTAAAAGAAAAAGTTGGACAAGTTAAAGATGATAAGGCAAAAATTAAAGAGATTTATGCTGAAGCAACAAAAGATGGTACAAGATTAAAAATCCCTAAAAATAAATATTTTACGATGCCAACAGGTCAAACTCTTATAGATATTGAAGATGATTTAAAAAATAAAGCATCATTTGTAGTTTCTTTGCTTGGTGAGCAAACAGATGTTGGTGTTATGAGTGTTACAAACCAAAAGTATAACTTTAAATCTTTTTTAGATAATCAAAATGATTGGATCTATTTTGGTTATAACGATGGGGAAGAAAAAGTAAGTTATACAAAACGTTTAAATATTTGTAATATTGGAACACAAAGTATTAGTGGAGTGAGTTTTAAGATTGAGCTTGATAGTAATGCAAGTGATATTAATAGAACATTTTCAACAAAATATGATGGAAGTGCGATAGGCTTTGAAAAGGATGAATGTAAACAATATGATATATCTTTTGCATTTAAACGTCCACAAAAAGAGCGAGATGTAAAAATAAACATTACAATTACAAATAATAATAATGGGTTGCAATGGTACGATTATGCTTCTTTAAAAGTGAGTCCTTATAAACCTTTAAAACTCTATTTTCTTTCTAATCAAAAAGAGCTTAATGGTTTTTTAGTTGCTCCTGGTCGTCAGCTTATTGGTGTGACATTTAAAGGGGATATATATTATGGAAAAGATAATTTTGTAAGAGTTCCTCTTCAAAGAGATAAATCGTATGATGTAGTTATTTCTACTCCAACAATTGGAAATGAAGATGTTTATATGATAACTTCAGGTAAAGAACCAGATACGACAAAAATGGATGGTTTTACAGCTGTAAAGAATTATGAACCTAATAATCAAGAGGTAAATGCAACAAAAATTCCACTCTTACAAGGTGAAGCTGTTTCATATTTAAGTGTTGGTGATATTGATTTTTATAGACTTACAGATATACCATTTCTTACAACAAAAGCGGTACATATTAATAAAGCTATGTCTATAAAAGCTGTAGCAAATACAGAGTTAAATAGCTCTACGTTAAATGGTATAGAGCTTGTAAATAGTAGTGGAGAAAAAGTAGATGCTACTGTATCGCTTCAAGAAAATAAAAAAACAGTAATAGTAACACCAAAAGATACACTTCAAAGCCAAACATACTCTTTAGTAACTAAAACAACACTTCAAAGTGTAACAGGCTATAGTCTTGCAAAAGAGCAAAATATTCCTGTTCATGCTTATACTACACATATTAAAAAAATAATTTTAGATGAAAATCAAGAATCACCAGGAGTTGATGAGTGGTTTGAATACAATGCTACAAGTGGAATTACAACAGATTTTGCAACGGGGCTTATGTGGCAAGATAATAGTGATGTAAAAGATATGAATTGGAGCGATGCAAATACAACATGTAGTAATTTAGAACTTGGTGGGTATGATGATTGGAGGTTACCTCATATTAATGAGTTAGTACAGGCTGTTACAGTAACAAAAAATGAGTATGGAGATACTACAACCAAAGCTATTTTTACAAATGGTGCGGAAAATGAGTATTTTTGGAGTGATAGTATTCAAGATAATGCTAGACGATATGTTCAATCGTCATTAGAATTTTATTCACAAAGTGATGGGGCTGATAGTAAATATGCTACGCGTTGTGTAAGAGGAGATGATGAAAATAACTTAACAAGAGATGATGATAAGAAAATTGTTATTGATTATGTGAATAACCTTGTTTGGGAAGATGATGCAAATGTAACAGGTACATATGATGATGCAAAAACACATTGTAGTAATTTAGAACTTGGTGGGTATGATGATTGGAGAGTGCCAACACTTTTTGAATTGGAGACAATTTATGATTATAATGGAGTAGATGTTAATGTAAGTGGTGCATTTAAATATTTTGCAAATAGACACTATTATTGGTCATCTACAAAAAATTATTGGGATCAAGAGAGTAACTTTGCAATGTATGGTTCTGAAAGTTCATCAACTCATCAACATTCAAATTCTTCTTATATCCGTTGTGTAAGAGGTGGAGAGTAAACTTATTTTACCAAGCTTAGTGCCTTTGAGGCATTAAGCTTTCCATATCCGTAGTAGATGTTTTTATTATTCACATAAGGGTATGGTCCGATTTTATCTGCACTTTGTTTTAAAATTTCTTCTACTTCTTTACTTGTTAAATTTTTATTTTTTTCCAACATTAAAGCTACAATTCCACTTACAATAGCAGTTGATGCTGAGGTTCCAACAAAGTGGTTTTCATCATTAAAAAAGAGATATTTTTTGTATCTATCTAGTGTTGTAATTCCAAGTGTATCTCCACCAGGAGCGAGTAAGTCAAGGCTTTGTCCATAGTTACTATACCATGCTTGTTGGTTTAAAGAGTTGGTAGAGCCAACCACTATGACTTCTTCTAAACTTGCTTCTGAATTCTCTATTTGTTGTTGTTCATTTCCAGCTGCAAAGACTATAACCATCCCTTTACCATTGCGTGCTGTTTTTGTGAGTTGTATAATTTTATCTTTTACTTTTTGTGATGGATGCAGACTATTCCAACTACAGTTAATAATATCTACATTCTCCTCTTGAGCTTTAGAAAAAAGCTCTAAAAGTTCATCTTCGTTTGAGATAGGTGCTTTTTCTAAAAAAAGAAGCTCTACATCTGGTGCAATGCCACGGATCCCTTTGCCATTATGTTGTGCGGCAATAATGCCACTAATGGCTGTAGCGTGAGAAGATGTTGTTGTATTGGAAAGATTGTAAGTGTGAATATTGTTACTGTTGAGGTCTTCATGCTCAAGAGTAAAGCCGTTATCTATAATAGCAACTTTCACCCCTTTACCACTATATTGGTTTAAAATATTTCCTACATGAATATCTGCTTGGGTATCTATGCCATACATTTTATAAAAAGTTTCATTTTTCTCTAAGTACCATTGTTGGTAACTATAAGGTTCAACTAAAGGGGAATTTGATGAATTGTTACACCCTAAAAAAAGGATGAATATTGCTATTGGTAGAAGATATTTAAACATCCAACTTATCAAGGAGTTTTTGAAAATTTGTAATGTGAATATTTTTACGTGAAACTTCAATAATGCCATCTTTTTTTATTTTTTGTAAGGCACGATTAACAACTTTTCTTACAGAACCAACTAAAGAGGCTAACTCTTCATGGTTGATGTTATCTATAACACGAAGTTTTGCTTTGCCATCTTCTACTACAGTAAAACGTGCAAAGAGTTGTAAAATACGTTGATACACATCATAAAAAGAGAGGCTCACAGCTAAATTTTCCATAGCTTTGAGTTGCGATGCTAAGTATTTGTAAAAGTATTGACGAAATTCACTATCTTGTTCTATCATTTTTTTCACATCTTTTAGAGGTACTTGAATAAGTTTTGCATCCTCTAGCACTTCTGAGAGGTACTCATTTGGTTGTCCATCTAGGAGTGAAACTACATCAAACATATCTCCACGTGAAAGTAAGTAGAGTGTTTGCTCTTTTGATGTTGCAAAGTCGATTTGAAAGATTTTTATTTTACCACTTAAAACAAAGTAGAAGAAGTTTTGAGTATCTGCACTGTTAAGAGGGTCTTCCCCTTTTTTAAAGAGAAGCTCTTTTTGTTGTTTGAGGATAACAGGAGAGTTTCCTACCTCTTTTAAAATAAGTTGTTGAGAGTTATTGTATTTTTGTGTGAGTTCATTCATAAAAAAGATGGTACAAAAAAATTACTTAAAAAGAGGAGCTCTATGAGGGGTTATTTACCCTCATTAGAGAAGATTTTACTTTTAAAATCTACAAGTTTTGATTTAAGTTCATCAAAAAGTTTTTCAGCTTTATTTTTTCCTCTAATCTCTTTTTCAATTGCATCGATTGCATCATTGAGAGTTTTGTAAGTTTCATCTGAACTGCTTAAGTAGCCTAAAGATTCTGCGATAGAAAGTTCATTTTTTGCACTCTCTAGGTAAGTAATAGCTTTTTGTTTTTCACCTTTTTTGGCTAACATTGAAGCAACATGTGAAAGGTCAATTGCTTTTACAAGTGGTACAGGGATAACCTCTACTGTTGTATCAAATGTACTTAGTGCCAATTCTAAAACTTTTTTTGCTTCTTTAATTTTGTTTGCATAAATATACTTGGAAGCGAGTCTTAAAGCACTTGGATATGAAGCAAGTGGTAAAGAAACAACTGTCACATCAATCTCACTTTGGAGAGTGTTAAGTAAAGCTCTCGCTTCTTGAAGTTTATTGTGTTTGATAAGCTCTTTAACTTCATCTACTTTCACTTCAATACTTTGTTTATCACCAATATATTCAATAACTTTAACATCATTTTTGATTGGTAAAAGTTTTGGAGCTTTGTCTGAACTTAAAATAGCTTCAAGTTTTCCTAATGCTTTTTGAATATTTACCTTTGCACTTTTTTGTTTGTTATTTGATAGATCAACAAGTGCTTTATGTGTAAATTCCAAAGAATCTAACGCTTCTTGAATAAGTTCTTTTTGAGCTGCTACTGCATTTTTTTGTGCTTTTACTATGGCACTGTTTTTTGCACTGTTCATATCTTGTGTTTGTGTACTTGCATTAGCACTAAGTGCTAATGCTGAGGCTACGATTGTTGAGAGAATAACTTTTGCTTTCATGGTTTAAGTCCTTATTTAATTTCGATTTTTTTAACTTTTTGTACTTCTTCTTTTAGTTTTGGAATTACAACTTCTAAAACACCATCTTTTGCTTCTGCATGGATGTTTTCTACATCTACATTTTCTGGTAATGTAAATGAGCGTGAAAATTTACCAAACGCACTTTCGATTTTGTAATAATCATCCTCTTTGAGTTCCTCTTTGAGTTTACGCTCACCAGAGATTACAAGTGTTTTATCTTCAAGGCTAATTGAGATATCCTCTTTTTTCATTCCTGGAAGGTCAATCTCTACATGGTATGCAAACTCACCTTCACGTGTATTTACAGCTGGTGAAAAGTCAAATTTTAGTGTTGAATTTTCTTCTTGTGTAAAGTTATCTAACATTGAATTAAGTAGGTCAAACCCACGGCGAAATTCTCTCATATTTGGATTATATCTTGTTACTAACATGGCAAACTCCTTTTTATCTTTTTTCTATCAAGGTTGTAACTTTTTTTAATTACGGTGTAATTGTAGAGTATTTTAAAAAAGAGTTCTGCCACCTAAGTGGCAAAAATAATATATTTTTTTTTGTTTTATTCAGATTTTATTTAGAATATTAGTAGTAAAATGAAGTACGAAAAATAACAAATAAAGGTATTATTATGAAAAGTATGTTTTTTAAAAGCTCTGCTTTATCTTTAGCTGCAATTGCTGTTTTGGGTATGAGTGGATGTAATTCATCTTCAAGTGATTCAAATGACACATCATCGGTTGATAAAAATGTGAAAAAAGATGTTCCTGTAACACAGGAAAATATTTATAAAGGAGCAGTTTCTTTATCTGGTAGTGTAGATGTTGGTAATGTTGCAAAAGCACCATCAAGAAAATCTACATTGATTAAACGTGCTACAAATTTAGGTGGAGATGAAGTTGTTGAATTGTATGTTTTAAATAAGAAAGGGGAGATGGAAGATACAAATATTTCATGTCCTGTTGATGCGACAACACATGAATATCAGTGTAGTGATATAGCAGCAAATCAAGATTATATTGTACGTTATATGAAAGATCTAGGTGATGGTCGTATTTATGAAATGAAAACAAATGTTGTAGTAGGTGATTCAGATGTAACTGGAGAGAAAGTAAATAAAGTTACTTCAGTTATTGCTGATGCTATTTCAAAAGCTATAGAAAATGCTTTAACTTCTGTAACAACTATGGATGATAAAACAATTAAAACTTTAATGGTATCGATTAAGCAAAGTGTTGTGAAATCTGTAAGTTCTTTAATTGAAAAAGGGCTTATCCAAATTCCAGATGATAGTGCAATGATTGTAAAATTGGAAAAGGGTAAAACATTTAGTGACTATAAAGCATCAACACAAGAAAATGAAAATCTCCAGAAAGTAAGCGATGTTGTTGTAAGTGATAATAGTGTTGTAAAAGTATTAGATAGTTCTAAAAATGAAGCTAAATTACAATCATATGCAACAATGACACATAAACAAATTATTGCGGAAATTTTCAAACAATTTGGTGATGGTGATGTACCAGGTTGGATAGTAGAATTTTTATCTGATAAATATAGTACACAGTTAGATATAGCTGGTGTGGTAAAAGAAACAACGTTTACACCTACAGATTTAAATCATAATCAATGGGTATTAGATGATTTTAAACGTCTTGGTGTAAATCTTACTCAAGATCAATTGACTACTATTTTAAAAGATATGACTCAAAAATTAAATGAAAACATTCATAATGGTGATTTATTGAAATCTTTTAAAGCATCAGGTGAAGAATATTTAAAGGCAAAAGAGACAAATAATGTTGATATTCTTGCAAAATTTCCACCAATTTTAGGATTTTTATTTGGTAAAGGATTACCAACAGAAAAATTTGAAAATGTTGGACAAGGTGTTGTTTTTGCTCTTTATGCAGAAGATGTTTATGCAGCTGATTTTGTAAAAAAATATCTTCAAGAAAAATATCAGTTTGATGATACTATTGCTGATGGTATTTCCCAAATGGATCTTATAGATTTTAATCCTGGATTTATTTTTGCTCAATTAGGTTTAGATTCACAAACTGTTCAAAAATATAATAAGCCAGAGATTCAAGATATTGAGATTAAAACAGATATCTTTTGGGATGATAGTCAAAATAAAGAAAAAGAGATTATGACTCTTCATGCTGATATGACAAAAGCTGTTTGGCTTCTTACAGATACAACATTTAAAAAAGATGATTTGAAAAAAGTAACATTGACATATCCTACAGCTAAAGGGAATGTAACAAAAGATTTAAATTTAGAGGATATAGGCTTTAGTGGTGATAATGGTGATGGATTTGGGATTGAGTATTCACCTTGGGCTCAGCAAGATGGTACAGAAAATAAAGCTGCAGCAGATATTACAAATAATATTAGTGGAGAATATACTTTAACAGTTCAATATGGTGAGGATACTTTTACAAAAACTGTTAATAAGGTTGTTTTAAAAGGTTTACAATCATATTATCCTGAACTTGAAACACCTTTGGCATCTCCAAGATATCCTGATATTTTAAATAATATAGATTGGGCGTCTAATCAAACATTGACAAAAGAGCAAGAAGCTGCACAACAACAATTTGATAAAGAAGAACAAAAATTTATGGAAGCAACAAATGGTAATGGTTATACAACATTTGCTCCAGATGCAAATGGAACATTACAAGATCTTGTAATTACTTGGGATGATAGTGCTATTCAGTCAAAAATTGCATCATTAAATCTTCCAAAAAATATTATTCCAGCATATGAGGTTGGTATCTCTTTATATAATGCTGATTTAGATGGTGATGGAAAGGTTTCTCAAGAGGAAGAAAAACAGTGTGATGAAAATTGGGATCAATGTAACACAGAGATTTTTAATACTTGGTGGGATAATAGACCTTTAACAACAACGTCATTACTTCTACCAATTTCATTGCAAGCAAATGTTGGTGATGGAAGATATCAAGTACATACAGATTTAATTTTTGTAGATACAAATACAGGAGAAGAGATTGCTCATGGTGGACATAGTGATGCAGAATTTAAAATTGCAAAAGTAGCAGATTTAAGTGGAAATGAAGTGATAGATTTTAAAGGTCAATTAATAACGGATAGCCAAGATATTACTTTACCAGATAATATTAAAATCGCATTCGTTCAAAATAGTTGTGAATTTGATAAAGATACATTAGAACAAATTTGTCAAGATAAAGTTGTAAATGTAGCAGATGTTTCCTCTAATGGAACTTACAGTTTAAGTGTTAATGCAAAAACTATAAAAGATATGTTCTTGTCTAATTCTGGAACAGATTTTAGTTTAGTAGCATTTCAAGATTTAAACAACAACGGTAAGTGGGATAATGATTCAGATGCTGATCAAACGGAATATGAACAAGAATGGTATCCAGAATCTACATGGTTTAATTTTGAAACATGGGGTGGATTTAAAATTGGTGTAACATATGGTGATGAGGATAATAAATATGAATCTTTCTCTATTACTCCAGATAAAAATATTAGTATTTCAGGTATTGATTTTCAACTTTATGGCTTAAGTAACGAAGATAATGAGAGTGAATAGATAATTATAGAAGGAGTCAAACTCCTTCTATTTATTTATGCTTTTTGAAGGTTCGAAGTTTTACGTTTAAGTCTCATTTGGAGTTTTGCAAGTTCGCGCATATCTGCAGTGGAGTCACTTTCATCGACAATCTCAACACCTAAAAGTGTTTCAATACAATCTTCAAGTGTTAAAATTCCCTCTGTTTGATCATAGCTATCTTGAACTAAGAACATATGCTCTTTACGTGCAATAAAAAGATCAAGTGCTTTAGATACAGGAATATTTTCGTGGATTGTAAAAATATCTTTCATAATAGTTTTTACAG
>Ga0256828_1002443_pt1 | contig 11064 bp, 17 predicted proteins | sample CV88metaG_FD_185993 | JGI IMG/M metagenome (GOLD analysis project Ga0256828, IMG submission 185993) | Hydrothermal vent microbial communities from East Pacific Rise, Pacific Ocean - CV88 | ecosystem: Environmental > Aquatic > Marine > Hydrothermal vents | place: Pacific Ocean: East Pacific Rise... | reverse complement strand
TGCAGCAACAGCCCTCTCCATCATGTCACGGATTTCATTGACATCATTTACATCAACTACTTTTCCCTTATATTTGATGAAGATAGGTTTATCAAGTTTTGCATCTTCTTTACTAATCTGCTCTCGATATAAATCATCTAAATTAACATCTGAACTGTCATTGTTTTGTTCTGAATCTGATTTACCATCTTCTTTCGGAAGGGTATCAATCGAAGTCATGTCAAAATCTTCTGACCATACATCAACAGTATTTTCATTACCAGTAGTATCGTTAGTTTGTTCATTATCTGGTAAAGTAGGTTGTTCTTGACTCACTGACTCTTTCGGAGTAGTGTCCATCAATATTGTGTTTTCCATCGTTATTGTTCCTTCATCATAATTTTAGCATTATTTATTTGCTCTGTAAACCAGTCTTTAAACTGCTTTACACCCATAAGTTGTTCCCTTTGTGATTGATTGTCTTCAAACATATCAACAATCTCTAAGGGTAATTGTACCGTATATGCTTGAAGAAGCAGTTTGAAGTCAGAGTCACCCTCTAACCTCTCAAGTGCCTTTCCAAGCTTAATTGCATCATCTCTATTCATTATAATTTAGCTCCAGTCATCAACATAGTCTCGATACGAGCTTTATCTGCATCAGCCGACTTCTTATCTGAATCTGCTATCTTATTTTGAGTATCTGCATACATCTTAGCTATCTCAGCTTGAGCTTTTGCATATTCAGCTTGTTGCTCTGGAGATGGAGATTTCTTCATTTGATTAAGGTTCATCATAACTTGTTTCAGTTGTATTTCAACCTTTGGCATTTTCATTAAATCTGCCATCTCAGTTAGTAATCCCATCAGAACTTCTGGACCAATAAATTCAGTCATAGGTGCAAGTGCTTGTATCATACGAACAATATCAGATTGTCTCTTCTCAGATATACCAGCAGTTGGAGTACGAAGTGTTATACCAATTTGATCTGAAGGTAATTCATATCCACTTAAGTCGAGATAACCTTCAACAGTTGGTATTGTAATCTGCTCAACAAGTTCAGAGTTGAATCTTGCCCATTTTAAAAATACACCTCTAAAAGCAGATGCCATGTGTCTAACGATATAAGTTAATCTTCTTTGAGACATAGAATTAATCATACTTATTCCAGTAGCTGTCTGATTAAGACTTCTGCTATCAGATCCTACTGCATAACGAGTAATACCAGTTATATTTTCCTGCTCCTTCATTGTATCTTCAAGCATCTTGTAAACATCAGCAGGTAGTGGATTGAAGTTACCATCCCATACAACATTACCAGCAGGTACATCTTTTCCAGAGTTTATCTCAACAACTCGTTCTCCATTAATTAATCTGTCAAAGTTAGTTGCATCTAAAGCTCCCTTCTTAACGAACTTTTGTCCATTGTTAGAGTTAGCCATATTGTCAATAATTCCACGAGTAATCGAAGTACGAAGTCTTTGATAATCTCCAACAAGATCATTGATTGTTGCTCCATAGATTGAGAATGGTATCTTTGCATAGATAGCACGATCAAATGGAATAGGATTGTTTGTATAAGGAGATGTAGTTGCTCTAAGAAGCTTTCCGCCTGCCCATATACATAGAACTGGCTCAGTTCCATTACCTATATCTGCATATCCATAGTATTCAAATACTTCTACATTTTCAAGCATTCTATCATCAGGATTGTATGTCTCTTCACGACCAATTTGTGGAGATGGTTCATACTCAGTATTAGTTGAAGGACTGATAACTGCCAGTTCTTCTGCTGTATGAGAACCAAACCAGATAGGATTATCAAGTATAGTTCCAACAGTAACTCTTCTGCGATGAATGATAAATCGTAAATCTTTCATATCGTAAGCTGCTGCATCAGGGATAACTGATTCAAATGGAACTACCGATACTGTACTGAAACCTTCAGGATTCCACCCCGACAACAACCAAGCAGTTCCATCAACCATAGTATTGAATGCAAATGTTTCTGCTATTTCCAATGGATCGTGTTTTTTACTCCATTGATAATTTATTAGTGCAGTTTGCTTTTTAGCACCTTCTTCTTCGATAGGATTTTCACTAAATATATCAACTATAGTATCAGTATCAAATGGTTCTACCAGTGATGGCAATGCTCCATTTACCATTCTTGCTACATCTTTCATAACAAGACGTGATCTGTTTGCATCCTCATTGCCATATAATGCTCCATCATAAGCATCACGGCTATCAAGTACACGACCTAAAGCTTCTGTATGAAAGTCAGAACTTTCACTTAAACACGATTCCAAGTAACTTACAATTCCTGACTCATCCATTATTTACATCTCCCAGTATATCCATATAATTCTTCAGCAGATTCCCTTGCTGAAATAGCATCATCTAATTCATTGAATGAACCAAGATGCTTAAATTGTCCTTGCATATCAGTAATGTAAGCACACCATTTATTTCGTCTTTTGTCTAACCTAACACCAGTTTTACCAGATGTATTATTTGATCTTCTTTTACTATTTCTAGCATTGATATTAACCTCAACTTCACGAAGATTTTCAAGTCTATTATCTAATCCATCTCCGTTAATATGGTCTATCTCGAAACCTGCTTCTGGAAAATATCCATTAACCATACACCAGATTATTCTATGAGTTAGAACTCTTCTATTTTTGACAGATGTAACATAATAGTCAGTTCCACGAGGTCTTTTATTTAGTTTAAAAGCATAATCCCCAACAGAATGTTTATTTCCATCAAGCTTATGATACAACTTACCACTATCTTCATCATAATAGAACATAGCATTCAGTAAGTCTTGTGAAACTACTCTGTTTAAACCAGTAGCTTCCGATAAACAACCCTCAAGGTAGTTTAATATTCCATTCTCGTCCATGTTTATTCCTTTTTATATAAAATTGTATCATAATTTAGTCATACGGATTTCGTCTTGTACTTCTAAACCTTGATTCGTAGTGTTCACGAGTTGGAAGTTGTCCACCATCGTGATATAGTTCCATCATTATCTGATATGACAAACTGTCTAGTAAATCGTCATGAACTGCCATACAAGAGTTTGAATCTGTAAGCTCCATCTGCTCTACCAAGTCCTCAGAATCAGTCTCTCCATCAATATCTATTATTACCAACTTGTTTAAGCTTACAACTGGCTCAAGAGCAGATATACGACTAATCTTACTTCTACCACCATGCTTTAATTCACTAACACTAAAGAATGTCTGATAATCAAGCATAAGATTATCAAGATGCTCTTTAACTGCTATAAATGAGCTTCCTTGTTCTATTCCAACTTCTAATATATTAAATTTGCTTACAAGCTCAAATATCTTACCTGCTGTTTCGCTTGGCTTCCACTTCCCTTGAATTGGATATATGTGCCAGTTTCCATTGCTATCAATACCATTACATATTAAGGCACTATAATCTGCACTATCATTCTCGCTGAAGGCAAGGTCACAAGTCATAAACCAAGTCAAACCAGATGGTATTTCATACTCAAATCTAACTTTATTCATATCGAATAATTTTGATTCATCATCAGTAAGTATAAGCTCCATCTCCCTTTTCCAATCTCTCATCTGACCGAGCTTCATATATTGAGATTTTTTTCGTTCAATATATTCTGGAGTAAATCTATCTGGGAATGATGTTTCGCTTATTGGTATATTAAATGAGCCGAAGTTTCGACAAAGTGTTACAAATGGATCAGATGAGTGTAGAGGTGTCCCTGAACCATAAACCTTGCCACCAGGAACAAGTGTAGGGAATAGAGCAGATGTAAGCCATCTATTAGCTCTATCCATTCGCAGTCTATTCATTACCAAATCATCTGATACTATATCGTCAAGTATAATCGCAGTTGGTCTCTGTCTAAGTTTACCTTTTGCTACACCACGAAGTTTAGAACCAGTTGATTTCGCAACAAGATAAGCAGGAACACCATCTTTGTTTATTATCTCAAGTACACCCTCAACTGCCCTTGTAACTGTTATGTTTCCAACATCAAGAGCAAGCTCAGAAGCACTTGCGACTAAATCATTTGTTAAGTCTTGAGTACCACCAACGAATAGAATATATGCTTCAATCCCCTCACATATACAAAATAATGCAAATTCCATACTAATCTGCGACTTACCAAGACCTCTATGACATTGAATCATACCTATTCCATCAGGTTCTACTCCAACATAGTAGTCAACCATCTTATAATGAGTAACTGGTGTTTTGTTCAGGTGCTTAGGAAGCCATGTATATCTCCATATCATAAACTGCACTGTTAGTTCGTTTGGTTTATACATTGCTAGATCTTCTCGCCCTCATAAATGATCCATAGTGATAACCTAGTATTCCACAAGCTTTGTAGAATGACATATCCATAGATTCAACTTCTTCTATAACTTCTTTTGTATATTTTAAAGAAGCTCTTTTAACATTTTCACTATGAGGAATCCACCTGCAATTATCTGGAGAGTATCCTAAACTGCTGTCTATTCTATCAATAGTTAGTTCATCTGAATACCCATTATTAATTGCCCATTCTTTAAATACTGTATAACTGTGTTTCCACTCTTGACATACTGTGATGCCTTTAGAACCATACCATTTATAATCTTTGCTGTTTTTATTGTAGCATCTTGTTTTTATTGCTTTCCAGATACGATTAAGTCGTGCACCAGAATCACCATGCTTTGTATTTCGTGAAGATCTTGATTTATCATTGCATATACTGCAAACATTCTGCTTTAATCCGTTTGATATGTTTAAAATAGTGTTAGTTCCACATTCACACTCGAACAATCCCAAATAGCTATAGTATTGTTTTGTTTTGTCTCGCCCTAATTTTTTGATTAACTTCATGATAAATCTTCAATCACTTGTTTAGCTGCATCAGTAACAGATATTGATACATTTGTTGATTTATCTTCAACCAAAACAGAGTCGTCATAACGAGCAAGATACTTAAGTGCAACAGTAGCCATATCTTTATCATCTGCGATATTCATAATTCGTTGTAGTGTTGTCTTGCGAAGCTTAGCTATACCAGCAGATCTAACTACTCTATGGTCAATATCAAGCTCTTTAAGTCGCTTGTGTAGTGTATCTTCATCAACATCAAGTTCAATAGCAATAGCAGCTACTGACATCTGCAACTCAAGCTGCTTCATCACGAAGCTAAGTCTCTTCTCAGTTAACTGCCACTTCTTACCTTGTCTTGCCATACTGGTCTCCGAAATTAAATCGCTAAAGCGATTATAACGAATCTGCTGTATGTTTAGCAGCAGCTTTAGAAAGATTTTCATTCATCTGCTTCATAACTTCCGATGTACATTTAGATATTGCGAAAGATATAAATGTATCCAATGACACCAACTGCTCAGTATCAAGTCCAGATTGCAGCTGCTCCATAGCTGCCATAGCTTCTTTTTCTGTAATCATCTTCTTCTCCTAAGTTTAATTATCTGCCTTCAAAATAAAAGCACATAATTAAACTAAGAACTAACTGCCATTAACTCAGGAGGTGCAACGACAGTTAGTAATGAAATTTGGTAACCACTTAGGGTTGATGGCATTATACCACACCCTAAATTAATTACTAAAATCGCAAGCAGAACAACTCACTATTTAATCTGCCAGCAATACAAATGATGTAAATACATTTCCTTATGGTATCCATTAAGGTTACCATATTGCTTCCATAATACTTCCATAAGTGATTGTAAAAACTTTAAAAATATAGGTAAGTAGGGGTAAAATTTAATAGGGGTAAATAGGGGTAAAAAATATTGCTTACCCCTTTTAAACAACCTAAATTACGGACTTTGAAAGGGGTAAATCAACAATAGGGGTAAACTGGCTTCATTACCCCTTTTAAACCTCGTAATATAGGGCTTTCTTAAAGGGGTAATAGGGGTAATATATAAATATATAGACTTATTTGAAGTCTTTTACCCCTATTGCTATTTTTTATTACCCATATCACAGCAGATAATTACTAATATTAGTTTAAGCATACTTATATTATAATATAACTATCCAAACAAGGAGGACACAATGAAATACGAAACTGGCAAACAAAAACTGGCTTGGTTTTCGCCAGCACAACTTGAACAGTTAGACTTTTTTAAAAAAAGATTTCCTAACAAATCTCAAGGGCAAATAATAAGAGATGCTATGCAGGTATATTTTGAGCAAGTAGTTGAACAAGATAGAGGATCAAGATAATGAACATAAATTTAAAGGCAGATGAGCCTAAAATGAATAAACCAGTTGTAAGAATGTTCTTAGAACGCAATATAAACAACATAAATGAGCTTAGAAGCTTCAAACAAGCTAATCCTGACCTAAATGCTTGGGCAAAGATAAAAGAGCTAAATAAAGCTCCTGAGAGCCATTTTCACAAAAGACTATATTTTGTTGCTAAAGCATATCAATCAAGAGAAGCAGATAAAATAGCTCCATCGAGATCAACAAAATTAATATTCGACAAAAAAGCAGTAGAAACAAGAGGTTATGCTTCACTTCATAAAACAAATAAAAATGTTGTAATGAACTCAAGTGCTATGTGGTATGGACCAGCAAAAAGTGGAAAAACTAGAATGCTTATAAATGCTTTTAAAGGTTCTAACTTTATATTTTTAGATATGGATTATAACTATGCTGATGTAGTGTCACTTGTTGAACAAGCAGGTGGGATATATATAAATGGTGAACAAGCATTTGATGTAGCTTGTCAGTTAATGGATAAAGATATTACAGATACAGTTGTAATAATAGATGCTCTTAATGATGTAAAAACAAGACTTCTAAGACATTATATATCTAACCTTAATGAAAGTATTGATAAAGAAGAGATAAGCTCTTGTGAAGCAGCTATGAGCAGAATAGGTATATCTCAGGAAGCAACAACTATTTGGTTTGAGAGAACAATTAAAAAAATGATAAACAACTCAAACTCTATAAACTTCATTCATCACACAACAGAAAATAATGGTGGATCAAAAGTTGAGGGTAATGCTGGAGCTTGGGCTGCTAAGTTTGATATTACTTACAAGATTGAAAAAGCTGATAATGAATCATATTTTCATCTAACTCATCAAAGAAGTAATATAGCACCTGAAAGAGTAGAACTATCAAAAACACTAAAAGATCAGATTGAAGTAATACTTGAAAGATTGCCAGAGAAGATTGGATCAGAATATACTGGAAATGAATTGAAAATACATCAATTAAAACCTGCTAATCTTCCAAATTGGGTAAATAAAGATGCTGTATATTCCGAAATTTTTGACATTGTTAAAATTGGAAACAGAACAACTTACACACTTAAGGAGGAATATTTATGATAACTACAGCAGTAAAAGACCTGCCGTTTACAGAAGCAGTTATAGATGAGATTATTTCAGGAGATGGATATACATACTTTAAAGTTGTATCTAAAAACTGCTATGGCAAGAGGTTTAAGATAAAAGATCCAAAGAACAAACAGTGGTTAGATAGTGATGCTTATAGTCGTGGTTATCCACTTGCAGTTAAGGTAATAAGAGAAGAGAAGTTGTGGATGGGAACTCCACGAATATACGGCAGTTTAGTGCCAAACTACATTAAATCAGGAGATAACAATGAGTAAAATAATAAAAAAACATAAAAAAAATATGTGGGATGCAGAAGAGCTTGATCGCTATTACAATGCAGCAATAGTTGAAGGTCGTAGTGCGAGTTATATACTTGCTCACAGTGGTAAAAACAGAACACTTATGAGTATTTATACTAAACTATGGAAAGAGTTTCGTATAAGTCGTAGAATGGACTCTAATGGAGAGATATACTTCTACCTAGATGATGCTCCTAAAAAGATCCTGAAAAGGAGAGCAAAAGTGAATAAATCAGTATCATTGGGAGATGTAAAATATACATCTGAAATATCAGAGTTAGAAGCATATTATTCTAAGCTTGATAAAGATATAAAAGATGCTCAAGCATTTATTGAGAAGAGTAAAGAATATCAGACTATCATAAAATACAAAGTCAAGCATCTTAAAGCAGCAGTTCCAAAGAGTTTAATATGAGCACTTTTCAAATAAGATACAACAGTATCATAGCAGATCGCAATGAAGACGGAGATACTCTCCGCTTCAAGAGACAGATGTCAAGACTAGAAATTGATATTACAAAGCAGTTGAGATTAGATAACTACGACAATCCAGAGCTTGAGGAACTGCTTGATAGGGTTTGGGAGAAGTTAGATGCTACAGTTCAATGAATTTAATACTTTTATAGGACAAGTGATCTCAGTTGACTTACAATCAAGTTCAATGTTAGTTTTAAGCCTAATGAAGCCATTTTATGGAAAGACCTATGCCTTACCATTACCAAAGGGTAGAAAAGCTCTAAAAGGTTCTACTATCTGCCTCTCACAACACGATAATGAAATCAAGTTTGATAAAGTATTATCTAACTATAAAAAGGATGTGTAATGAGATATGATAACTGCCAGATGTGCAATAAACCAAAACCACTGTCTCCAAAAGGCAAACCTTGTTATGACAAACCTTTATGTAAGAGTTGTTCTCGTAAAAAACACGGACTAAGTTATATGAGAAGTTATCATGCTTATCGAGATCTGCGAAGACGAGGTATTGATACTACATTCGAGGAAGTTAAATCAAATCATGAACAAAATAAGGTCTATTCACATCGTTATAACCGATGGGTAAATCGAGGGGATGATAACAGAGCAACAGCAGTTGCGAGTGGTGGATATGTAGGTGTTTATCACAACAAGAGACGAGATACTTACTACTGGGATATGAAAGTGTATGGTAAGCGACACTTCTCACAGCAGTTTAAATCAGCATACGAAGCAGCAGCTGATCGTGATAAGTATATACTTAAAAATAATATAGTTGCTACTTTATCTTTAGATACTCTATAAAAGCATCAGTTAGCTTATCATCATTAACGATGATGGCTAACATCTTTTTCAATGCTCTATCACAAGCACCATAAGCAGCAGATTCAGATATACCAAGACACTCAGATATTTCACGATAACTCATCAAATCATCTTCAAGCCTTGATATACCCTCTTTATTTACAAACCAATCAACTTGTGAGCGAGTACACTCAAGCATCTCACACAAGTCTTTTATCTTCATAGCTGGATAGTAAATCCTAATTAGATTTTTTTGTTGTTCAGTCAGTCGTGCCATCAAAAATCCTTTTAGGAATTATATCTAATCTCCAAAAAGTTCATTCGCTACTGCACCCTTAGCAGACTGTTTAATAATTGGATCATTAAATAATCTACCACTAGCAGATGCCTTGTCTAAAAATGGTGTTTCAATTTTTAGTTCTTTAAGTAAATCATCAGCTATAGCATTAGCTTCTTTTTGTGGAATGCCTTTATCCATAAGGCTTCTCATAACTCTTGTTTTATACCTTACTGCAGCTGCTTCACTGATAGGAGCTGTAATTGGATCTACTACTCTATCTAATGTATTTTTAGCTGATTTAGCAATACTACCAATTCTGCCACCAAATAATTTACTTACAGAATCTAATCCCTTACCAGCCATTTATTGAGATTGAGAAGATGCTTCTGCAAGATTATCTACCATTGTTGAAAGATTAACTGGTGCACCTCCTTTAGTAGCAGATTTTGTTTTATTTAAAGCAGAAGTAGTTGCATCTTTTACTCTATTTCCTATCATACTTCTTCTAAAAGCTGGTGCTACTTCAGTAGCACCTTTTATTAAACCTCCAAGTAATACATTAGTAAGTGGATCAAGAACACTACCTTCTAATGCTTCATTAGGCTCAACTGCTTCGCCAGCTTTAATAGCTGAAACAGTTGTATCTGATTCTAATCCTGATTGATTAGTAGTAAGACCATACTCCTCTAACATACCAGCAGGTAAATCGCTAATTGGAACTTCATCTCCATGTTCCTCAGATAAGTCATCAGATGGAACTTGCCTAGAGTTCATAATGTTACGAACTTCTTCACGGATTATATCTTCAACTAATGTATTTCTACTTTGCATATCTCCATCTCCCATTCACAAAAATAATAGGCTTACCACTCTTAGATACACTTCTAGTATCTACTTCAAACTCATTACCACGCTCACTTTGTTGTTCCATCATATTCCCAGTTTGTTTAGTAAGTATAGCTTTTATATTATCAAGCTTGCGTTTAAATACAAGTTCAGAGTCAGCAGTTGATGGGAGCATATCTTCAATCATCTGTAAATCTCTATCAGATGGAACACCTTTGATTAGTGCATCAGTTAGATTAGCTTTAAGATTTTGAATAGATTGATTCAACTCTCTATTTTTAGCTGCTCTTTTAGAGTTAATACCTAAAAAGTTAGCACCTGCAGATATAGTGTTGTCAACTGGTCCTACTATACTTGGGTCATATTTACTATCTATATCACTAATAGCACTAAAAGCATTTTTAGTAGCAAGAACTGCGTCTCTATCTGCTTGTGATGTTGTAGGTCTTTTAACAGTCTCAGGCAGTGGGACTCCTGTATCAATACCATTTTCAACAATATTTCCAGTAGTTTTATTTACTGTGTAATTCTTTGTTATTTCGTTACCTGCGCTATCTTTAATAGTAGCAGTTTCAAATGTTATATTCTTTGGTGATACTCTACCATTACCAGCATTAGCATTTCTGATACGTTTATACTCCCCAGTATCTTTATCGTAGATATAAGTAACGCCAAAATCATCTGTAATAGCACCATAACCTTTTGTAGTTACTGGAGAAGAACGTCCAATATGTATGTCATAAGTTTGTGTCTCAGGATTCCAACCAAGTCTTTGACCAGTTCCAGTATTGATAGCTGCACTGTTTCTTTCGAATGCTTGTTGGTCAAGAGTATTTTGCCACTTCTGTTTTTGCATAGAGTTGTTAACTGCTGCTGTACTGAGTCCAAGTGCTTCACTTGCTGTTACACCAGGTATTTTGCTTATCTCTCCGAATAAAGCACTGTGAGCTGCGAATGGATCACTTACATCAGTGTTTGTGATTATCTGATTA
>Ga0256828_1002441_pt1 | contig 11065 bp, 13 predicted proteins | sample CV88metaG_FD_185993 | JGI IMG/M metagenome (GOLD analysis project Ga0256828, IMG submission 185993) | Hydrothermal vent microbial communities from East Pacific Rise, Pacific Ocean - CV88 | ecosystem: Environmental > Aquatic > Marine > Hydrothermal vents | place: Pacific Ocean: East Pacific Rise... | reverse complement strand
TGTTTCACAGCTTCAATAACTGCTGCTTCTATCGTTTCATCTCTATGACCAAATAAAAGAGGTCCCCAAGACTGAACAAAGTCTACATATCTGTTTCCATCTATATCAACGAGGTAACCACCCTCACCTTTTTCTATAAACAGAGGCGTTCCTCCAACACTACTAAATGCTCTTACAGGTGAATCAACACCACCGGGAATTAGACTTTGTGCTTCTTCAAATGCTTTTTTTGATGCTTCTATGCTCATATAACAAACCTTATCAAATATTTTTTTTATTATAGCCAAGTTGTATTAATATTGATTTGCTATAATCCTCTTAAAAACGAACAGGTTGCTATTTGAATAGATCATCTTTTGCATTTTTTGTTGCTCTTTTAATCCATATAGTTATATTTTTGCTCTTTTTCTTTTTGATGAGCTATGTACCTCCTGTAAAACCTCATACTAAACCTCAAGAAAAAAAGATAAAAATCTCTTTAAAAGAGCTTCCTAAAAAATACAAAGAGTCAGGTACAACAAAAAAGAAAATCAAACCACCAAAAATAGCACCACCAATGCCAAAAGGTTCACAACTTAAAAAAATTGTTAAAAAACCACCTGTAAAATATAAACCAAAACAGCCAAAAAGAAAACCCAAACTGAACAAACCAAAAGTCTCACCCCATAAAACTGTAAAAAAAGTGGTCAAAAAAACAGCACCTATTCCACCTAAAAAGCCTTATATTCCTCTTCTTGAACCAAAACCAAAAAAAGAGAAAAAACAAGAAAAGAAAAAAGATCCCTTAGCATGGATGTATGAAGACAAATCAGATGAAGAGAAACAACAAACACAGAAAAAACATACACAAGGGAGTAATCTTTCTCAAAACATAAAAGAGCTCTATGGGGAAGAGTTTGGTAAGCTTACCCCTGGTCAACAACAATACATTTTAGACAACCAAGAGATTATGCGTCGTATAACACAACAGGTACTTACCCGTGTAGCAAGAGTGAATATCCCGCGAGATTTGCGTGTTAATCGTACTAATGTAATAGAGTTTAAACTCCATCCAAATGGAGATATGACAGATTTTCGGTTTTTGAAAAAAAGTGGTTATTATGTGCTTGATGATACAACAAAAGAAACTATAGAATATGCCTATAGTCGTTACCCTCGACCAAAAGAGACAACACTCATTCGCTACAATGTTTTTTACAATTTAGCGTACTAAAACAATGAGTCTTTTGTCTATAAAGTAGCTTTGAAAGCCATACGCTTTGGTGATATACTCAAAAGTTTTTCTATGATATAAAAAAACATGTGTAGGGTCATTTTTATAATACCACGATGCAAAATCTCTCTCATCATAAATATCTGTCATAAGATACAATCTTCCCCCTACATGTAACATCTCAAAAAGTTTCTCAAACTCTTTTTTTGGATGGTAAAAATGTTCTATCACTTCACACGAAGTGATAAAATCATATTTTTGCTCCAATAACTCTTTATGAGGATGAAAATAGGGGTCATAATTTTTAATATTGTATCCTTCCTCCTGAAGAACACAAGAGATGATGGCAGAAGTACCAGCTCCATAGTCTAAACCCTTTGTATTTAAGGGAAAATCTTTGCTTACATGTAAGGTTATAGGAGAAACAAATTTTCTATACCCTTCATCTTGTGTATCTGTATCATGCAGCTCATAGCGTTGTTTCTCCTCTTGGGCTTTTGGTAAGTCTTTAGGAGCAACAAAAATTCCGTAACATTGTGGACAACGATGATATGATTGTGTATCTTTATAAAAAAATGGTGATGGTGTATCACAAAGTGGACAAATTATTTTCATAAGCTAATGCTAACATATCAAGCATAAATAAGCAACATCAAGGTACAATCTCATCATAAATTTTATATGAGGAATCTTATTGCTAAACTTACCAAATTTTCTCGCTTCTTTACGCATACTACTTGCACCACTTATGTTTTGGATTATACTCAATCCTCAGGTTTTTACTGAAAATGGATTTGACATAACTTGGAACTATTACTTTGCTTCTTTACTTTTTGTTCTTGCAAGTGTAACAGACTTTTTTGACGGTTATATCGCAAGAGAATGGAACCAAATGACAATGCTTGGTGCCATTTTAGACCCTCTTGCAGATAAGATGCTTACACTCGCAGCGTTTTTAGGTTTAATGGTTGTAGGGGAAGCTTCTCCATGGGCTATCTACATCATCATTGTTCGTGAACTCTTTATTACGGGTATTCGTACTGTTGCTGTTAGTGAAGGTATCAGTGTTAAAGCTTCATGGGCTGGAAAAGTGAAAACTGTTTCTCAAATGATTGCTATTGGGTTTTTACTTATGCACTGGCCTTTTGGAAGTGCACTTTTATGGATAGCTGTTGCACTGACAGTTTACTCAGGTTTAGAATATCTTTGGGGTTTTAAAACTGCACTTTTAAAGGATGATAAATAATGGGCTATCTTGTTTCTATACTCGTTCTATCGGCACTTATATTTTTTCATGAACTTGGACACTATACTGCAGCAAGACTCATGGGTGTTTATGTAGAGGTTTTTAGTATAGGTTTTGGTAAAAAACTTTTTTCATTTACAAAGTTTAATACGCAGTGGAGCATCTCTGCCATCCCTTTAGGTGGTTATGTTAAAATGAAAGGGCAAGATGATTCAGACCCTACAAAAAAAAGTTATGATCCTGATAGTTATAATACAAAAACACCTCTGCAAAAGATGTTTATTCTTGTAGCTGGTCCTTTGGCAAACTTTATACTTGCTTTCATCTTATACTTTATCATAGCATTAGGTTCCCCTCTTGCTATTGCACCTGTTGTGGGTGACATTGTTCAAGATTCCCCTGCTGCACATGCTGGACTGCAAAAAGACGATACTATTACAGCTATCAATAATACACCTGTAAAAACATGGAAAGAGATGGCTAAAATCATTTCAACATCACAAGGTTCTTTAGATGTTGAGGTACAAAGAGGTGGTTATATAGAGCACCTTGTTTTAACACCAGAACTCAAAGAAGCGAAAAATATGTATGGAGAAACTATTCAGAGAAAAATGATTGGTATCTCTTCAGCTGGCAAAACATTCCGTCAAAATTTAACTCTTGGAGAATGTTTTACATATGCTACACAACAAACTATTTTTGCTTCTACTATGATTTTTACAGGTTTACAAAAACTTGTCACTGGTGATGTACCAGCAAGTGAGATGGGTGGTGTTATCAGCATTGTAAAAATCACTTCAGATGCAGCAGATGCAGGCTGGATGAGTGTACTCTTTTTTGCAGCACTCATTAGTGTGAACCTTGGAGTTTTAAACCTTCTTCCTATTCCAGCACTTGATGGTGGACATATTATGTTTAACATTTACGAACTTATCTTTCGCCGTGAAGTTAATGAAGCTATTATGGTAAAACTTACCATTGCTGGTTGGGTGATTCTTTTTGGATTGATGGGACTTGGTTTATTTAATGATATTAACAGATTAGTAGGATAAAAGGAGAAAAAATATGGATACAATCGAATATAAACTTCATGTAGATGATGTTATAAGACGAGTAGAAGCAGCTCGTTTAAAAGTAAGTGAACACCACATAGTAAAAATCGTAGCTGTTAGTAAATACTCAACAGCTCAAGAGATAGAAAAACTTTATAACATTGGGCAAAGAGCTTTTGGAGAAAACAAAGTTCAAGACCTTCGTCAAAAAACACAAGAACTTCAAGAGCTTCCCTTAGAATGGCATTTTATAGGACATCTACAAAAAAACAAGATTAATAATCTTTTAGATATTCGCCCTTCATTGTTTCAGGGACTTGATTCTTTAGAACTTGCGCAAGAGCTTCAAAAAAAGTTACATGTAAGGGATATGAAACTTTCTTGTCTTCTTCAAATCAACTCAGCAAAAGAGGACTCAAAACATGGTGTAATGCCTGAAGATGCTCTTAGTATTTATAAGCAAATACAACAAGAGTGTCCAAATATTGTCCTCAAAGGTGTTATGAGCATAGGTGCACATACAGAAGATAAAGAGCGTATAAGAGAAAGTTTTGAAACAACTCACCACATCTATACACAACTTGAGGGTGCAATGATCTGTTCTATGGGAATGAGCAATGATTTTGAACTTGCCATTGAATGTGGTGCAAATATGGTACGTCTTGGAAGTATTCTTTTTAAACACTAAGTTCTTTTGACGTTATAATTAACTATAATATCAACTTAAAGCGTTAAATTAATTTCTTATCATTTATCATCTTATAATAATTATTAGATAAAATTCTAATTATATTACATTATTATAAGGTGTTAGCGTTATGACAAAAACAATTTTAATGGACAAATACCCTGTCTTTTCACTTGAAATCAAAAAAGAAGAAACAACATTTTCTAATGTTGCAGAAATCATTGACTACTTAAAAGCTAAGGTTGAAGCACATCCTATAGCAACTTTTATTGCTCAGTTTAACCACTATGAACATACTTCAAACCTTGAAGAGAGTGTCATTAACCCAGATATTAAAGATGCTCAAAATCTTATTTTCTGTTTTGGAAAACAAATCCCAAATACAAAAATTTTAGCAGCGAGACCAAGAAGTTTTGGTGTAAGTGAACTTAATGATTCATTTGTTATTGACTTTTTAGAAGCGCCTAATGAACAACTCCATAAAGTTATGGAAGATTGGGCAAAATCTGTAGCAAATAAGTAAGAGTTTTTCTCTTACTTATTCCTCATTCTTTATTCCCTCATTATCACTCTTTTTATACTTTTTAAATCTTACAGCATGACTTTTTGGATTGTTAATTAATTCTTTTTGATACGCAATCATTTTATGAAATGGTTCTAGAAAATTTTCTAGTGCATAAGCAGGTATCTCTTCAATTGTATGCTTTTGTAAAGCTTCTAGTACAACTAATGTTGACTCTATTGTTGAGAGATAATTTTCTTGAGGTTGTTCTTTTATCTCGTAAGCTGATTTTTTAGTTGTTGTAAAACTCATATGAGGTAATATTTGTAAATTTTTACTTCTATAAAAAATCGGTTTAGCACATGCCCAAGTAGAGTCTATCAAAAAAACAGCTAAAGGTTTTTTTGTTTTTTTTGGATATGTTGTAGTAATATTTACAGCCTCTTCTGAAGGAAATAAAATATAACTTTCATGTGTTGCAATGATATCATTGATTTTTTGATGATTTGAAAAATCAATTCCTACAAATAGTTCCGAATTTAATAAGCTTTGATGTGTAAAATGCCCAGTATTGTTTTTTACTTTTTTAAACTCTTTTGGATGCATCAAAATAACAAACTTTGTAGAAGTTTCTATCTTTTGACAATAAGCGCACATACAGGAGCTCTTCGGTCTATAACACTTATAACATTTTTCTCTATCACCATAATATGTCTGTTTCATTAGTGCAATTATAGTACAATTATCTTATGAATAATGAAATAAATTACGATGTTATCATAATTGGTGCAGGTGCAGCTGGTATCATGGCTGCTATTACTGCTGCAAGAGATGGGAAAAAAGTACTTCTTCTAGAAAAACTTTCTAAAATCGCTTCCAAACTTAAAGCAACTGGTGGAGGTCGCTGTAACCTTACTAACACTCTTAATGATGATGAATTTATGGCAAAATTTGGTCGTGATGGTCGTTTTATGCAAGATGCTCTCAAGCACTTTAACCATAAAGATCTTGTTATCTTTTTAGATGAACTTGGTGTTCAAACACATGTCCCTGATGGTTTTCGTATTTTTCCAACTTCACACTCTTCTCAAACTATTTTAGATGCTTTTGAAAAAGAACTTAAAAAACTTGGAGTCACTATTGTATGTAACCAAAGGGTTCAACGTATACTTTTTCATGCGAATTCTATTGCAGGTGTCAAAACTCAAGAGCTTACATGTAAGGCTAAAAATGTCATTATAGCAACAGGTGGTATGGGCTACCCTACTCTTGGAGCAGAAGGCGATGGCTATACACTTGCTAGTGAAGTAGGACATAAAATTACAGAAATAAGTCCAGCGATGATGCCTCTACAAACAAAAGAAAAATGGGTTGCTAATTGTCGAGCAGACACTATTGCAAAAGCACATCTAAAAGTTGCTCTCAAAAAACATAAAAAACTTCATGCTGTTGGAGATTTGATTTTTACAAAAAATGGTATTAGAGGTCCTGTTGTCCTTGATTTTGCAAGAGAAATCACACCACTTTTACAAAAATATGGAGAGGTCCCTCTCCTTATCAATTTGACAAAAGGTCGTAATGAACAAGAGATTCAACACCATATACAACATGTATATCAATCTAATCCAAAACAAACTATTTTAGAAATTATTACAACCCTACTTCCAAAACCTCTTGCTCAAGAATTACTCAATCTCGCTAGTATAAAAGGTGAAGAAAATTATAAAAAAATAGATGGTGCAAAAAAAGCAAAACTTTTCTCACTTCTTACATGGACACCACTTACTGTAACAGGGCATGACGGTTTTAAAATGGCGATGATTACACGTGGAGGTGTTTCACTCAAAGAGATTGACCCAAAAACTATGCAAAGTAAAAAAGTAAAAGGTCTCTACTTTTGTGGAGAAGTGATGAATCTAGATGGACCATGTGGAGGTTATAACCTCCAATGGAGTTTTGCAAGTGGCTATCTTGCTGGAAAACTACTTTAATTTTTTATACTAAATAAAATAACGTATAGATGCAAAACCATATACATTTGTTGTTGCCACTTCTTTGACTTGCTCTTCTTGTGTAATACCACCAAGAGCAAAAATAGATATATCATACATTGCAACAACTTTTTTTAACTCTTCTATGCCTTTAGGTATTCCTTTATTCGGTGTGGAAAAAATAGGACTATATGTAACATAATCAGCTCCTAGTTTTTGTGCTCTCTCTATTTCATCTCTTGTATGTGTACTTATAATAACCTCAAGTCCCAAATCTTTTGCTGGTTTTATATCGTCAAACTGTTGTGATGTAAGATGTACTCCATCTGCTTGAAGTTTCGCAGCTAGTTGATATTCTTGATGTAAAAAAGCTTTCATCCCATAAAAATTTTTACACACATCTAAAAAGTGCTCCGCTTGCGTCGCATAATGTGGATTATGTTTATCTCTATAAAGTGCAAACTCAGGAAGATGTTTTTTAAAACTTTCTTGTAAAATAGCACGAAATACAGCAGGTGTGTCTGTATAATGTTCACGTGAAGTTATAAGATACTTTTTCATCTACTATTTTCTCAAAAGTGGATTTTGAAAATCAATATGTTTGACATCAACATCTTTTTTATAACGCTCTGCCATAGCACTTACATGATAATCTAACCTATCTAAAAGATAGAGCTCTGGTTTTGTATACTTTGCCTTTGATGTCGCTATATACTTTTGTAAAAAATCTAATTTTTCTAGTTCATCTTCAAATGTAAGTGATGCTATCATCTCTTGCACACGAGCATACTCCTCATCACCACATGTTGATAAAAAATCATAACTTAAATCCATTGTTTTTAGATTATGATGTGCTTTTGAAAAAGCGAAATGGTTATAGAGCATACAGCCTACAAAATACTCAATATCTGAAGGTTCAAACTCACTGTAGTGATTTTCTTCATCTTCATAATGCTTATGCCATATATCTAAAACTGTTTCTATTTTTTTTTCCATAAAATTTCTCCTTAATAAAAAAGATTTACTATATAATTATTTATATAGAGGTGTACCTCTTTTTTTATGCCATGTTTGTATATAGTCCCAAGCCTCATCTGCATTATCAGCAAAATAAAAAATATCCATATCTTCAGGAGCAATAACCCCTTCCTCTTTAAGAAATTCAAAATTAATAGACTTTTGCCAATACTCTTTTCCTATAAGAACAACAGGTATTTCATCTGTTTTATGTGTTTGAATGAGAGTCAATGTTTCAAAAAGCTCATCAAAAGTTCCAAAACCTCCCGGATAAACTACTAATGCCTTAGCCCTATTTAAAAAATGAAGCTTTCTTATAGCAAAATAGTGAAATAAGAAACATAGATCTGGAGTAATATACGGGTTTGGATACTGTTCATGTGGTAACTTAATGTTAAGACCTATACTCTTCGCACCTACATCGTAAGCACCTCTATTTGCAGCCTCCATAATACCTGGACCACCACCAGTCATAAGTGTTACACTACAATCTTCTACAGCTTTACCACTTTTTCCTACCAATGAACCAAACCTTCTTGCATCATCATAATAGATACTTTTTCCAACCATTCTTTCAACTATATAAAGTTCACGAAGCAGTGCTCTATTTTGAGGATCTTTTGCTACTTTTTTTTCTATATCTAAAAGTTTTTTCAGAGCTGTTTTTGCTTCAACTATACGAGCACTACCAAAAACAACTATAGTATGTTTAATGCCATACTCATTCATTTTAAGTTCTGCTTTCAAGTAATCTAACTCGAGTCGAATACCTCTAGCTTCATAAGAACCAAGAAAATTTGTATCTTGTTCTGCTAAAACATATGTTGGACTTTGCATAATATCTTGCACAAGTGAAGAGGATTGAGGATCTTCCTCTTCAAGCTTTGGATGTTCCCAAGGAAAATTTGTATCTTTATTATTTTTCATATTAGTTTATCACTTTTGATTTTGCAAGAGCTTCTTGAATCTCATCAACTGAGATATCCCCTTCTAGTGATAATGCTACATCACCATCTTGACCATCTACTTGCATATCTTTTATTTTTGCTTTTGTTGCATCACTCATACACTCACACTTTCCAGTAGAGCAATTTTGAACCATAGATACAACTTGTTGTTTTTCAACACTTCCTAAAAAGTTGATTTTTACACCTGTTGATGTCTTACTAACATTTTTCTGCATTGGAAGTTTATCCTTTTTTCCAGATAGTATAACAAATAAAACCCTATCTATTCGTAAAATTAAACTGATACTTAGCTATAATTGTAAAAAACTTTTCTAAAGGGTAAATATGGGATTAGCAATCGGCTTAGTCGGACTTCCAAATGTAGGTAAATCAACAACTTTTAACGCACTCACAAAGGCACAAAACGCAGAGGCAGCAAACTACCCGTTTTGTACTATAGAACCAAACAAAGCAGTTGTTCCTGTTCCAGATAAAAGACTGCATGAACTTGCAAAAATTGTTAATCCTGAGCGTATTCAATACTCTACACTTGATTTTGTTGATATCGCAGGTTTAGTAAAAGGTGCTTCTAAAGGGGAAGGTCTTGGAAATAAATTTCTTTCAAACATTCGTGAAACAGAAGTTATTTTACAAATTGTTCGTTGTTTTGAAGATGAAAATATTGTTCATAATGAAGGAAGCATCGACCCTCTTCGTGATGTCGAAATCATCGAAGGTGAACTCATTCTTGCAGATATAGAAGTACTTTCAAACCGTATAGAGAGACTTAAAAAACAAGCAAAAGCTGACAAAAGTGCAAAAGTTGTTCTTGAAATGGCTGAAGAACTTTTAGAATTTTTAGGTGATGGTAACCTAGCGAGAAATTTTGATAAAGCAGATACTGATGAGTATCAACAACTCAATCGTGAAGTAAGATTTTTAACTGATAAAGAGATTATGTATGGTGCAAATACTGATGAAGATGGTCTTTTAGAAGATAATGAGTATGTAAAAGCACTTCGTGAACATGCTGAGAAAAACAACTGTGAACTTATCAAACTATGTGCAAAAGTAGAAGAGGAACTTATAGGTCTTGAAGAGGATGAAGCAAAAGAGTTTCTTGACGAGTTAGGTGTTGAAGAATCAGGACTAGAACAAATCATACATAAAGGGTTTGAAAAACTTGGTCTTATGAGCTACTTTACTGCTGGTGTTAAAGAGGTTCGCTCTTGGACTATCAAACAAAACTCAACAGCACCACGTGCAGCAGCTGCAATTCATAATGACTTTGAAAAAGGGTTTATTCGTGCTGAGGTTATTGCTTATGAAGATTTCATCAAGTATGGTGGTGAAGCTGGAGCAAAAGAAGCTGGAAAAATGCGTCTTGAAGGAAAAGAGTATATCGTACAAGATGGTGATATTATGCACTTTAGATTTAACGTATAACAGAGGTCAACTTTTTTAAGTTGACACTCACTTTAAGCAGAGTGTTAATATACTTTAGCTAAAATCTCCCTTATAAAAGCCGGTGTGGTGAAATGGTAGACACGACGGATTCAAAATCCGTTGCCTTCGGGCGTGGCGGTTCAAGTCCGCCCATCGGTACCACCTACTTTTTTAAATTTTCTATTCAGCATCACAATATTACACTATTATTAAAATATTCCAATCGGTGTAATTATACCTCAAATAGAGCTTTTCAGATACAAGATTCTCTTTAGATGCAAAATAGTTATTTTTAGTTATAAATTATTATATATTAATAATTTTTCCTTTAAATCAAAAAATAATATATTTAAAGTTAATTTATTCTCTTCTTCTATCTGATACCAATATTCTAAATCTATATAGTTGTTATTATGTGGATATATTAAATAAACTTTAGAACAGTTTTGATACTTTGTACCATAAGCATACAGTTGATACATATCAGTTTGCGAAATATCTTTTTCATCTTTAATGATTTTCCACTTTGTATCTGCTACTAGCTGCTCATTCTCTTTTTGAATGACAATATCAGGTCGTAGAGCAAACTTATTTGGTTCTTCTACTAAATATTTTCCTCTATCCTGTAAGCTAACATTGTAACCACTTTTCTTTAGATAGTACCCTACATAGGATTCAAAAAGTAGATTCATATCAAACAGCAGTGCAAAAGCAATCTCATTACCCTTGTAAGGGGTAAATGAGTTTTTTAGCAAAAATGTTTTACACCATAGCAAGGTTTTTTCATAATCTTTCATTTGTCTATCTAGTTTTATTTTTGAAAAATCATTTTTTATATTTTGTGATTTATTAATATTGTCAAAAACAAATAAAAATTCTCTAATTCTCTGCTGATTCTTATTTGATTTTGCTTTTTTATATAAAAATTCTAATGTCGTCTTTATAAGTTTGTTTTCTACTCTA
>Ga0256828_1002440_pt1 | contig 11066 bp, 10 predicted proteins | sample CV88metaG_FD_185993 | JGI IMG/M metagenome (GOLD analysis project Ga0256828, IMG submission 185993) | Hydrothermal vent microbial communities from East Pacific Rise, Pacific Ocean - CV88 | ecosystem: Environmental > Aquatic > Marine > Hydrothermal vents | place: Pacific Ocean: East Pacific Rise... | reverse complement strand
CTTTAGGGATGTTAGAAGAGTTGGACAAAGAGGGGCTGCACTTTATAGAGTGGGGTGATGATGACCTGATAGAGCTTTTGGAGTCTGTTGGGATTGATGTGATGGTAATAGATATAAAAAAGATTTCAGATAAAGCAAGAGAGTACAAAATATGCACACATTAAAAGCGGTAGATTTAAAGAAAAAGATAAAAGATTTAGAGATAGTCAAGGGGATGAGCCTTGAGGTAAACAGTGGTGAAGTTGTTGGACTTCTTGGACCAAATGGGGCAGGGAAGACAACGACTTTTTATATGATCTGTGGACTTGTTGAAGCGAGTGACGGAAAGGTCTTCTTTGATGGTGAAGATCTTATCGGTATGCCACTTCATCAGCGTGCGCGCAAAGGTATTGGCTACTTACCGCAAGAGGCTTCTATCTTTAAAGATTTGAGCGTTGAAGACAACCTTATGATAGCTGCCGAGGTTGGTATAAAAGGGAAAAAAGAGCAAGAAGAGCGCATTTTAGAGCTCTTGGATATGTTTAATATTGAGCCGATTCGCTATCGTAAGGGTATCAGCCTTTCAGGTGGAGAGCGTCGTCGTGTTGAGATTGCCCGTGCACTTGTAAACAAGCCAAAGTTTCTACTGCTTGATGAGCCTTTTGCAGGGGTTGACCCTATTGCGGTGATGGATATTCAAAAGGTTATTCATCAGTTGGTATCGTACGATATTGGGGTGCTTATAACAGACCACAATGTGCGTGAGACACTTGATGTTTGTGACAGAGCTTATGTTATTAAGTCTGGTGAACTTCTTGCAAGTGGGACAAGTGAAGAGATAGGAAAAAATCCTGATGTTCGTAAGCACTACCTTGGCGAGAGCTTTAAGCTGTAGTAGGATTAGAAAAAAATATGGGAGCATTAAGGCAGACACAGGCAGTTGAGACAAAACACAAACTCTCAAACACGCTGCGAAACTGGTTGCCGATTTTACACACTTCTCTCTCTGATCTTCCCGAAGCGATGGCTCCTTTTATAGAGGCAAATCCGGTTGTCGAGGTAAAAAACGGCTATGAAGAGGATTTTGAGAAGAAGATACCCAAAAAGATCATTTCTGGTACTATCAGCAACTCAAGAACAGAGCAGATAGAGGCGCTTACCATTCAGTCTCGCTCGCTCTTTGAAATCTTAGACGAACAGCTTGGCGCTCCACTTTTTCCTACACCTATCTCGCAAGATATTGCCCTCTACATCGTAGAAAATCTTGATGAAAATGGCTACTACGAAGGGAATACGCAAGAGTTTTGTCAAAAGCATTCTATTGATGAGGATGTTTTTGAGAAAGTTCGTGCACGGTTTGCTTATGTAGAACCGGTTGGTATCGCTGCAAAAAATCTTTCGGAGAGTTTTTTATTTCAGTTGGACAATGCAGAGATAAGTTCTGAAGCTTACAGAGTGGCTGTTACCATTATTGAAAATATGCAAGAGATTCATAAGTTCTCAAAAGAGCCCCATTTTAGTGAAGCTATGAAGGTTATCTCAAGTTTTAAAAACCCTCCAAACATTGAGTATCAAGAGGAGTCTGCACAGATTGTCCCTGACTTGATGATATACTTTAATGATGATAATGAGATAGAGGTGAAGCTCAATGATGCCTACTATCCGACAATAAATATTGATACATCCTATGGGGTAGAACACGAGTTTGTCAAAGAGAAGATAAAAGAGGCAAAATCGCTTGTCGATGCACTTGATATGCGTAAAGCAACGCTCTATAAAGTAGGACTGATGATCGTTGAGTATCAGTATGAGTTTTTCTGTGGTGGTCAAATTATGCCACTGACACTCAAGACTCTAGCAGATGAGTTTGGGCATAACCCCTCAACTATCAGTCGTGCAATAGCAAACAAATATATAGCTTGTGACAGAGGTATTTTGGCTATGAAGGAGTTCTTTACGACAGCTATTGATGAAGATGTAAGTAATGCTGCGATTAAAGAGTATCTTATCTCGCTTGTAAAAGAGGAGAGTAGGGTCAAACCTCTTAGTGATATGAAGCTTCTTGAAAAGATAGAGGAGAAGTTTAAAGTCAAGATGGTGCGCCGTACGATTGCCAAGTATAGAAAACAGCTCAATATCGCAGGCTCCTCAGAGAGAAAAAAACTCTATCAGTTAGGAAGTTAAAATGTATAAAATAGATAATCATTCAGAATCTATTCAAAAGATTGATCCAAAAGATTTGATGGCAGTTGAGAGAGCAACGACTGCATTGATGGGAACAGCAATTTCATTAATAATTTTAGGCTTTATTGTTGAGAAATTTGAACTTTTTTTACATATAATTGCAGCAGAGCTAAAAGGCGATGCTGGAGCTAAAATACCCCAACTTTCGCATATTGCTTTTTACAACTATCTTGGTATTGCCATTGTTGCTGCGGGAATTATACTCTCTCTTTATACCTACCGATATTATGTTTCGTGGATTGAGCATTTAGAAAAAAAAGAGATAAATACAGATAAGCGTATCTATCTTATACTTGCTATATTTATCGCTATTATAGGGTTTGTATTGGTTCTTAGTATGATCTTAGTTTAAAACTAAAATCATACTTTACCAACTTCATAGAATTTTCTTAGCCATCTATCAAATGGATTGATCAGTTTATACATAACCGGAACCACATACAGCGTAAGAATCATAGAGCTCACAAGCCCTCCAATAATTGAGATCGCCATAGGTGCTTTTGTCTCGCTTCCTACATCATCTCCAATAGCCAAAGGAAGCATTGCAAAGATCATAGCAAAGGTTGTCATTAAGATTGGGCGAAGACGCTTCTCTCCGGCTTCGGTAAGTGCTTCATCTGCATTTTTGCCATCTTTAACGGCAGCATTCGCAAAATCTACAAGCAGTACGGCATTTTTTCCAACCATCCCCATAAGCAGCATAAATCCAACCATTACAAAGAGTGAGAAGTGAAGATGTGAGAGAAATAGTGCTATCATCACACCAATAATACTGAGTGGCAGTGCCATCATAATAATAATTGGTTGAATTAATGACTCATAGAGAATTGCCAAGATGATAAACATTAAAATCACACTAATACCGATAGCAGCCGCAAATGCTTTGTTTGTTTTTCCCATCTCCTCTGCAAATCCTGTAAATCGGTAGCTTACGCTCTTTGGCAGGAGCTTGTCGAGTGACTCTTGCGCATATTTTACAGCAGAACCGAGATCAAGGCCGTAGAGGTCAGCATAGATACTTACCTGACGCTCTCTGTCATAGTGATAGATGGTTGCTTGAGAGAAACTTTTTTTAATTTTTATAATGCCATCAAGATATACAAGCTGTCCATTTCTTGCTCGTAGTTGTAACTTCTTAAGATTTGCAAGCTTTGTTCTGTCACTGTCTGAGACACGAAGTGTAATGTTATACTGCTTTCCATTCTCTTGGAAGTGTGATATCTCAATATCACTTGAGAATGCAGTAGCAATAACTTGAGCAACCTGCATAGCTGTAATACCGAGGCGATTTGTATTCTCACGCAAGATAGTGATCTCATATTGTGGTTTAGGATCATCAAGGTTTGTATCTATATCCATAAACCCTTTTTTCTTCTGTAGATGGGCAACAAGATTTTTCTTGGCTGTTTGCAGATCTTTAAAGGAGTCAGATTTCAGTACGATTTGGAAAGGAACATCTGCTCCTGCACCTTTAATATCTGGAATTGCCGCAACGGTTATAAACATCTTTTTTGAAAATGTTTTGAGCTTCTTACGATATTTTTGAATAATCTGCTCTTGCGTGAGAGAGCGTTTGTCTTTTGGTGTGAGTTTTACATAGATCAATGCTCTGTTTATCTCGTGAGCTGCATTATAGGCTACATTAAGCGTTGTGAAGAGGACATCCTTATCATCTTTGAGTTTTGCTTCTACTGCTTGAGAATCCTTGATCATTGCAGCCAAAGAGATACCTGTCTGTGCTTTTATCTTTATCTCAAACTCACTTTTATCTTCTTTTGGTAAAAAGTCCATACCAATCTTTGGAAAGAGTGAAAGTGAGCCGACAAAGATAGCGATGACAAGTATTAGTGAGATCCATTTAAAACGGAGTGTGACAGCAAGTGTCTTCTCGTATGCTTTGTCTATGAGTTTAAAAATAGGTTCTGTTATATTGTAAAAACGGCTCTCTCCTTTATGCAGTACTCGAGCACTGATACTTGGGATGAAACTAAGAGCGATAGTATAGGAGATGATAATGGCAAAACCGACTGTCATAGCAAAGCTCTCAAAGAATTTTCCTACAATTCCACTCATATTACCAACAGGTACAAAAACCGCCAAGAGCATAGAAGAGATAGCTAAAATGGCAAATGCCATCTCTTTTGTTCCCTCAAAGGCCGCTTGAAATTTATCCATACCTTCTTCCATCTTTTTGTAGATGTTCTCAATAACAACAATAGCATCATCAATAATAATCCCAATGGCAAGTGTAAGACCGATAAGGGTCATTTTGTTAAGATTAAATCCCATATAGTTCATCAAAGCAAAGGTACCAAAAATTGATGTTGGAATAGCCAATGCCGAGACAAAGGTAATCGTAAAGTTACGTAAAAAGACAAAGATGATAATGGCAGCTAAAAAAGCACCATAGATAAGGTCAAATTTAACATCATTAAGTGAGTTGATAATAAATGGTGTTGTATCTTGAAGTGTTTTTACTTCAAAACGATCACCTGCTATCTTTTGGAGTTTTGGTACAATGGCTTTTACTTTGCGTACCACCTCTATGGTATTTGTTCCTGAAATCTTTTGTACTTGAAGTGTGACACCCTGAAGATCATTGTATGAGGCATAACTCTTGGCATCACTGAGTGTATCTTTGACAGTTGCGATGTCACGCAGACGAATCTCATTTTTTATCAAAATATTTTTAAGCGCATCAATGCTCACTGCATCGGATTGTGTTTTTAAGATAAACTCATTTTCTTTGGTGATTATTTTCCCACCACCGATCTTTACATTTTCTCGCGCTATAGCACTGTTGAGCTCCAAAATAGAGATACCGTACTTGTTGAGTGCTGCAAGATCCGGATAGATTTGAATCTCTCGGTCTCTATAACCAATAATATTAACAGCACCAACGCCCATAATCTTCTGTAGGGCAGGTTTAACCTTCTCATCGGCAAAGAGCATTAAATCTTTGAGGTCTCCTTTTTTTCTACTTAAAAAGAGGTTAATAACCGGTGCCCCACCAATATCAAGCTTGCTTACAAGCGGAGTACGAGCATCTTTTGGAAGTCTCACGGCAGATACTTTGTCCCGAACATCATTGGTCGCTTCATCAATGTTACGCTTGAGAAAAAACTTAACAATAATAATACTCACGCCATCACTGCTTGATGATCGGATACTGTCCACACCACCAATGCTACTGATAGCTTCTTCAAGTTTATCTGTCACCTGTGATTCAATAGTACTCGGTTCTGCTCCAGGGTAGATGGTCTTAATGGTGACAATTGGAAAATCAATGTTTGGAAAGAGTGATGAGGGCATATTTTTAAAACTCATATATCCAAAAATGATAAGTGTCATCACATACATAAGTGTCGTGATAGGTCTGTTTATGGCTATTTTATACATACATTTACTCTTTATCGGTTATGATAGTGCCATCGCCAAAGAGCCCAACGACAATATCTTTTGCCTGAACTTCAGCACGGATCTTTCTGTTGTTAAAATCTGCATAAGGGTAAACTTTTGTAATGATACCGGTGTGCACTGTTGTGTCACCATCGAGTTTGTACTCAAATTTATCACCTTTTTTGACAACGCTGTGGTATTTTTGATCAAACTCCAAGATCAGTTTTCTTGCATGTTGACTTTGAATTTTAAAGACAGTTTTGAGCATCATACCACTGACAGCATCCCCAACTTCTATATCTTTATAGTAGATTACACCGTTAAAAGGTGCTTTGAGGTAGGTCTTTTTATAGAGTGCCTCTTGATAGGCAACGGCATTTTTTGCTTTTTCATAGTTGCTCAGAACTCGGTCAAATTTACCTTCATCAATGAGTTTTTTTATCTTCTCTTGACGATCGAGACTTCTTTTGGCAAATTTGAGGGTTGTTTTTGCACTTGCTAAGATTGCTTTTACATCATCATTGTCAAGGCTTGCAAGCAGCTCATCTTTTTTAACAACCGAGTCAATACCGACATTGACCTCTTTGACAATACCTCCCGCAACAAAAGCAAGTTTTGCATTTTGTGCAGCGACAACATTGAAGGTTGCATAGATGTTCTGTGCTTGCGTGAGCGATACGAAAGTTATTAATGTTAGTAGAATTTTTTTCATTATAGGTACTCCTCTAAATTTTTTGCGTTGTAGTAGTAGAAAATCGCATAAGCAATCTCTAAATCATTGAGTGATTTTTCATAAAGAGCTTTGGCCTCTGTGTGAGAGGAGAGGGCATCAAGATAGGTTACATTGTCAACAATACCGGCCTGATACTTTTTGGTAATTGTCTCTAAAGCAGTTGTAGCGGCTTTGAGTGCACTGCGTGAGCTTTTAATGTTGAGCTGTGCTGTTTGAATGCGTTTGCGTGCGAGTTCAAGTTGCATTATCTGCTCTTTTGATTTGTAGATTATCTTTTCATAGAGTGCATCGGCTTGTAGCTCTACTGCCTCTTTTTGCTCACGCAACCTGCCAAAATCAAAAAGTCTGAGAGTGAGTGTTGCCATAATGTGGTTTTGTGTATCTAAAAGAGGAATGGGTTGCCCTGCAAAGTAGGGTCTGTTTGCATAGCCAAAAACGGTATAACTATCTTCAACTTTAATGTTTGGATAGTAGTAACTGTTAATTGTTTCACTCATATTTTGAAGTGCGTTTTTGTTGTAACGCAAAGCTGAAATAGCGTCGAGCTCTTTACTCTGTTCTTGAAGTGATTTTTTAAATGTAGAGTTTTCTATGCTCTTTATCTTTTTCCCCACTTGTAGCTCAAGACTCTTTTTAAGCGAAAATGCTTTGAATTTGAGGGACTCTATGGCATAGACTCTTCTGTCATAAGCAGATTGGAGTCTGTCGACATCATCACTTGTTGCAAGGTTCGCTGCAAAAAACTGTTGCACTCTCTCAAGCTGTGCCTTGACAGCCTTTGCAGCCTCCTCTTGTGCGGCAATGGAAGCATAGAGACTTTTGAGCGTAAAGAACTCTTTTGCTATGGCAAGAAAGATTGACTTTTTGTTCTCTTTATAAGAATATTTTGCGGCACTTAGTTCGTCATTTTTCTGTTTTTTTGTATGTGATCGTTTTCCACCGTCATAAATATCAAATCCGATTTTTGCTGTTGCCCCATAGGTCGTTCCAGGGTAAAATGGGGTAGGGTCATCATCTCTCTCATAAAAAGCGGTTGCATCGATGGTAGGGTAGTAGCTGCTTTTTGTAGCATCTAGCTCTTTTTCTTTTGCCTGCATAGAGATATTAGAGGCGCGAAGAAGATTATTGTTCTGTTTTGCAAGCTCTAGGAGTGATTTGAGATCTTCTCCAAAAAGAAGAGCCGGCAGCAGTAGTAGATAGAGTCGTTTCATTTTTTCTCCATTAAATCAAATAAAGTATCTATAAAGGTGTCAAGATCATTTTGAATATCGGACTCTTTTCCGGTCACACTGTTTTGGATAAACATCCCATCACCTATGACAAAAAGACCTTTGGCAAGTTGCAGTGCCTCAATTTTAAGTTCTCCCTTTGTTATACCATCTTGAAGTATTTCACAAAACCAAAGAAAATAGCTCTCATTACACTGTGCGTGAAAGGTAACCATTTCACTTTTTGGTGCGACCAAAGAGAGTGATATAAACTCTTTATAGAGCTGTCTTAGATCTCGCTCTTCATCAGAGTAGAAAAAACGGGAAAATTCACGAATCTTCTCTTTTGTAGAGCTCTGTTTCTCTAAAGCACTTTTGAGCTTTTGTGAGTGTTCTTGCATTAAGATGTTGACCAGTTCAAAGACAATCTCATCTTTGTTGGAAAAATACTCATATATGGTACCTTTTCCTACACAGGCAGTTTTTGCAACTTCTGCAACAGTCAGGTTGTTAATGCCCTTGGTAAGAATCAACTCTTTACAGGCGAGTGCAATATCTTGTTTCTTTTGCTCTTTATCAACGATAATTGCCAAAGATACTCCTTTAAAAATAAATGACCGACCATCAGTCAATGAAAATTATAGTGAAACTTTTCTTAACTTAGCTATAATTTTATCTTTAGGAGTCCAATGTTTACCTTATATATAGATGGAGATGCATTTCCAAATTTACTCAAGCCCATAGTTTTAAAACAGATAGAGCGTTTATCCATAAAGAGTGTAGTCGTTTCAAATAAAAAGATAAATGTAGGAAAGAGCTCTTATATATCTTATGTTATCGTAGATGCGGGTGCTGATGAGGCAGATAATAAGATAGTAGAGATGCTTCAGGCAGGTGATTTGGTCATTACAGCTGATATTCCTTTAGCAGATAGAGTCATCACTAAAAATGCTCACGCAATAGATCACCGCGGAGAGCTCTACAGTGTAGATAATATAAAACAGTACTTAGCTATGAGAAATCTTATGGAGAGTATACGTGAGAGTGGAGAGATGACCAAAGGACCTAAACCTTTTTCAAAAAAAGATGCAGAGTCCTTCGCAAATCAGCTTAATGCTTTTTTATCTAAAAATTGTACATAACACCTAAGTAGATAGAGTCTCCTCTTGGACCATCAATTGTTGAGTGTTCGTACTCTCCAATGATTTTATACGAATCGTCAAACTCATATTCTACTCCAGTACCTATGACAGCACCATCTGAAGTCTTATCAATGCCATAATCATCGATTTTTTCTATCTCATACTCATATCCGACTTTTATAAACAGTTCTAGTTTTTCAACAATTTCATCTCCATAAACAAGATCAATCGCATGGGTCATATAGGTTGCATCAGCACTTTCAGGCTCTTCACCTTCAACTGTTTCTGTGACTGTGTTTGTTGAGTATGAAAAGTCGTACTCCAAAGAGAAGCCATACTCAAGTCTATAACCTAAATCAACTCCAATACCATATCCAGCATCACCGGACAAAAGAGCTTCACCATGTTCTACATCATCCCCTACGATATAGAGCCCCTTCACAACAGCATAATATTTACTCTCTTTGTGATGCATACCTTTATTATCTACACCCTCATGCATCTCTTCTGCCATCAGTTGTGTCGTAAAGAGTAGTGCCGCTCCGATTAATAAGATTTTTTTAATCATGTGATTCCTTTTTATTTTGTTATCAGTATAATATAATTTTATTTCTTAAGAAATTAGTAAAATATATTTGAACTCTATTTAAAAGAGAGAAGTTTTAAAACTCTGCTCTTTTTAGATATAATCCATAAATTAAACATTTTTACTTACAAAGGACATTGTATGGAGTGCGAATTTCCAACTGTAAATTCAAATTTAGATGAGATTAAAGAGATTTTTGACACAGTAAAGACTATTGCCGTTTTAGGGCTCTCTCCTAATGAGACAAAAGCGAGTCACAGAGTTGCTAAGTATCTGCAGGAGCAGGGGTATAAAATAGTACCTGTCTATCCAAAAGAGGATGAGATCTTAGGTGAGAAGGTCTATCGTTCTTTAGCAGAGATTCCATTTGAGGTGGATATGGTAGATATCTTTAGAAAACCTGCTGTTTTTGATGCTGTAGCTGATGTTTGCATCGCACGTGGTGATGTGAAGGTTTTTTGGGGACAGGTTGGACTTGTAAATAATGCAGCGGCTGAGAAAGCAAAAGCTGCGGGTATGAAAGTAGTTCAAAATCAGTGTGCTATGGTTGACCATAGAAATATCTATGCATAGGTTGTTACTTTGTTACATTTAAAACAGATTCAAGAAGCCCAAAAACGCATAGAGGGTGTAGTTGCTCAAACTCCTCTCGCTTATGCTCCCTATCTTACGGAAATAACAGGTATCAATGTATATCTTAAAAAAGAGAATCTTCAAGTTACGGGTGCCTTTAAAATCCGTGGTGCTTACAATAAAATAGCCTCGCTCACGCAAGAGGAACGCAATGGTGGTGTTGTCGCTGCAAGTGCGGGTAATCATGCCCAGGGAGTTGCACTCTCTGCTAGTCTTTTTGATATTAAAGCGGTGATTGTGATGCCTGAATCGACACCACTTACAAAGATAAATGGTGTAAAACATTATGGTGCAGAGGTTATCTTAGCCGGTGGTAACTATGATGAGGCCTATGCCTATGCTTTAGAGTATGGAAAGAAGAACAACCTTACTTTTGTGCACCCTTTTGAAGATGAAGAGGTGATAGCGGGACAGGGAACTGTTGGTTTGGAGATCTTAGATAAATGTCATGAACTTGATGCTGTTATTGTCCCTATTGGTGGTGGTGGACTCATAGCCGGTGTTGCGACTGCCATTAAAGAGAGTAATCCAAACATAAAAGTAATTGGTGTCAGTGCAAGTGGTGCACCGGCTTTTAGAAACTCTTATGAGCTGAAAAAACCGATTGATACCACAAGTGTACGAACGATTGCTGATGGAATTGCAGTACGTGATACCTCTCCTGTAACACTAGAGTATGCACTTAAAAATGTTGATGAAGTTTTAAGTGTTGATGATGAAGAGATAGCCAGTGCTATTTTGTATTTGTTAGAGAAACAGAAGCTTGTAGTTGAGGGTGCAGGATCAGTCGGTGTTGCAGCACTATTGCATCATAAACTCGATGAGCTTAAAGGTAAAAATGTAGCTGTTGTTTTGAGTGGTGGAAATATGGATGTAACACTTCTCTCTGTCATTATTGAAAAAGGGCTGCTTAAATCTCACCGTAAGATGAAAGTAACAGTGACACTTGTTGATAAACCGGGTTCATTAATGCGATTTACTGAGATACTTCAAGAGCTTAATGCAAATATAGTCCATATCTCTTATGACAGAACCTCCATCTCGCTTGATTATGGTGATGCAAATGTTACGGTACATATGGAGACAAAAGGCAAAGAGCATCAAGATGAGATAAGAGAGGCTCTGAAAAAAGAGGGATACTT
>Ga0256828_1002439_pt1 | contig 11072 bp, 9 predicted proteins | sample CV88metaG_FD_185993 | JGI IMG/M metagenome (GOLD analysis project Ga0256828, IMG submission 185993) | Hydrothermal vent microbial communities from East Pacific Rise, Pacific Ocean - CV88 | ecosystem: Environmental > Aquatic > Marine > Hydrothermal vents | place: Pacific Ocean: East Pacific Rise... | reverse complement strand
AACTCTCCACCGTTGTCATCGTATCTTTTGAAGTTTTCTTGGAACATTTTTGCTAGTTTTGCCAAAGATGCATCATACTCAGCTTTGTCACTCCAAGTGTTTCTAGGGTTTAGTACTTCTGTATCTACACCATCTAGTGTTTTAGGGATTTGTAGGTTAAATGTTGGTAGTGTTTCAAACTCACTATCAAGTATAGCACCACTTAAGATTCCATTGATACAAGCTCTAGTATTTTTGATACTCATTCTACTACCAGTACCATAAGCACCACCTGTCCAACCTGTGTTTACTAGATATACATTTACACCGTGTTTATCTATCTTTTCTCCAAGTAGTTTAGCATAAACTGTTGGGTGTAGTGGCAAGAAAGCTTCACCAAAACAAGCACTAAATGTAGCTACAGGTTCAGTGATACCTCTCTCAGTTCCAGCTACTTTTGCTGTATATCCACTAAGGAAGTAGTACATAGCTTGTTCTTTTGTAAGTTTACTCACAGGAGGCAATACACCAAATGCATCAGCTGAAAGGAAAATGATGTTTTGTGGATGACCTGCTTGTAAATTTTCTTGATGATTTTTGATATGCTCTATAGGGTATGATACACGAGTATTTTCTGTCTTGCTCCCATCACTATAGTCAACTTCACCATTATCATCAGCTACTACATTTTCAAGCAATGCATCTTTGACGATAGCTCCATAAATCTCAGGTTCGCTACTAGCATCTAGGTTGATAACCTTTGCATAACATCCACCTTCAAAGTTAAATACACCGTTATCATCCCAACCATGCTCATCATCACCTATCAAAGCTCTGTTTGGATCGGTTGAGAGTGTAGTTTTACCTGTTCCACTAAGTCCGAAGAACAAACATACATCATCATCTTTACCAACATTGGCAGAACAGTGCATAGATAGTTTACCCTCTAGTGGCAACCAGTAGTTCATCATAGAGAAAATCCCTTTTTTCATCTCACCACCATACCATGTACCACCGATAAGAGAAATATTTTCTTCTATGTTAAATACTACAAATACATCTGAGTGAAGTCCGTGTTCTTTGTACTTTTCATCTACTGTTTTACAAGCATTATAAACTACAAAGTCAGGCTCAAAGTTTTCTAACTCTTCTTGGGTTGGACGGATAAACATATTTTTGACAAAGTGTGCTTGCCAAGCTACCTCTGTCACAAATCTAACTGATCTTCTACTCTCCAAACTAGCACCAGTATATACATCTGTTATATATATATCTTTGTTTGAAAGTTGTTCAAGAGATAGTTCTTTTAACTCTTCATATATCTCTTTTTTGATAGGTTTATTGACATCACCCCAAGCTATATGCTGATTTGATGGTTCTTGATCTACGAAGTATTTGTCTTTTGGACTTCTACCGGTAAATATACCTGTATCACACATAGCTGTGCCTGTACTAGAGATTTTACACTCACCTTTGTTTACTTCATGAGCTTGTAGCTCATCATAGCTAAGATTGTAATATATCTCACCGATATTTTTCAAACCTAAGTTTTCAAGTCCATTAGGAGTCTTGGTACTCATTGTATCCTCTTTGTATGATTTGTTTGTTCTGCTAAAAAGCATATATCAAAAAACTTATAAGTTTTCTGATATATGCTTTCTCTAAAACTATAGAGAAAGCATAGCATAATTTATTTGAAAATAGAGAGCAGTATCCCTGCTGCAACTGCTGAACCGATAACTCCTGCCACATTTGGACCCATAGCATGCATTAGCAAAATGTTTCCAGGTTTTTCTTCAGCTCCTACTTTACTAGCAACTCTTGCTGCCATAGGTACAGCTGAAACTCCAGCAGCACCTATGAGAGGGTTGATAGGCTCATCTATGAATTTGTTCATAATTCTAGCCATGATAACACCAGCAGCTGTTCCTGCTGCAAATGCCAATAATCCTATAACCATAATCCCCAAAGTCTCAGCTACCAAGAAGGTATCAGCTTGAAGCTTTGAACCAACTCCAAGACCCAGAAAGATAGTAACTATGTTGATAAGAGAGTTTTGCATCTCATTACTTAATCTATCAACTACTCCACTCTCCTTAGCAAAGTTACCAAATGCGAATGCACCCATCAATGGAGCTGCATCAGGAAGAACCAAAGCTATCATCATAATGATAACGATAGGAAAGATTAGTTTTTCAAGAGGGTGAACCTTTCTTGAAGTTTTCATCACTATCTGTCTCTCTTCTTTTGTAGTCAAAGCTCTCATTATCGGTGGTTGTATCACTGGCACTAGTGCCATATACGAGTAAGCTGCCACTGCGATAGTACCCAAAAGCTCAGGTGCCAAAGCTGTTGCTATGAAGATAGATGTAGGACCATCAGCTCCACCGATGATAGATATAGCAGAACACTGCTTGAGTGTAAAGTCAACTATACCAGTATATTGAGAAAGCATAGCCGCACCTACTAGTGAACCAAAGATACCAAACTGAGCAGCACCCCCAAGCAGTGCTGTTTTTGGATTGGCAAGAAGTGGTCCAAAGTCTGTCATAGCCCCTACCCCCATAAAGATAAGTAGAGGGAAAAACTCATTGGCTATACCCATGTTATAAATGATACCAAGCATCCCATGAGGTCCAGTCATATTGGCTATAGGTATATTGGCTAGTAATCCACCAAAAGCTATAGGAAGAAGTAATAGTGGTTCAAACCCTTTAGCAATAGCTAGGTAAAATAGTAGAAAGATGATGATAAACATGATAACTCTACCCCAACTTTGGGCAAAGTGACTCATCTCAACTCCAGCACCATTTTTGACACCATCTTTTGGATTGATGATGGCATTGAGTCCTGTAGTCTGAAAGAAACTAACCAAAAGCCCACCAACTGACTTTGATTCATACTCTTTTTGTTCTTTTTGTACATGTACTGTTTGATGTGAAGTTGTATCATTTGCACTTAGGTTTGGTGAGAACAGTGCAAATGCAAAAAACAGTGAGATTAGAAAATGTTTGAGTTTCATCTCTACTCCATTGTTGCTAGTAGTTGACCATCTGCGACTGCATCATTTACTGCTACATCTATAGTAGCTAGCTTACCTGCTTGAGATGCTGCTATATCTATCTCCATCTTCATAGCTTCAAGTATCATGATGACTTCACCCTCAGCTACACTATCACCTGGTTGTTTTAGTATCTTCCATACATTACCTGGTGTTTGAGAGTGTATCTCTACACTACCCTTACCTCCAGTTGGAGCTGGTGTTGAAGCTGGTGCTGGTTGAGCCTGTACTGCTTGAGGTGCATTTTCTTGTGCTACTGGAGCTACTATCTGAACTTCACCACTACCCTCTGCTACTTGCACACTATATGTTTTACCATCTACTACTACTGTATAATTTCCTGCCATATTTCCTTCTCCACAATTATTATTTTTGCCTTTTCTTACTTTTAATGGGCTGTTACCTTTTAAGAACTCTATACCTTTACCATGCTCACAAATCCCTGCTATGTATATGTTCTCATCACTAACTTCTAAACCTTCTTCTTCTAGCTTAGTTTTCCAATACTCTATAGATTTTTCTTCTTCTTGTGAAGCTAACTCTATAGCTGGTTTAGTTGTAGGTTCCAAATCTAACTCTTTTGAAGCTAGTTTTACTATCTCAAGATCTGGTTCAACAGGTGTTTTACCATAGTATCCAAGTACCAATTTACCATAGTTTGGTGTGATTTTCTCCCACTCTCCAAACATTACATTGCTATATGCTTGTTGCCAATATATCTGGCTAACTGGTGTAGCTGAAGTAGCAAATCCACCTTTGCTTACTACATTTTTCATCTCAGCAGCTACTTTATCAAACTTATCATAGTTGCCTTCTTCTTTCATCATCTCTGTGTTGATAACCAAAGCACTTCCTGGCATAGGAGAGAGATTGATAAGAGGAGATACTTGTATAGACTCTAGTGGTATTCTGTACTCTTCTAAACACTCTTTTAGTACTGATTGGTATTTAAGAACTTTATCAAACTTCAAATCACCAAGATTATAATCAGTCCCTTTTATAGCATGAAGCATTGTAAGGATATCAGGTTGAGATGTACCACCACTGACTGGTGAAACTGCCAAATCTATACCGTTAGCTCCTGCTTCAAGGGCAGCTATATATGACGCTACGGCAACACCTGCTGTCTCATGAGTATGAAATCTCAGATGAATGCTGTCACCTAAAAGTTTTCTAGCCATAGAGATAGTTTGATATATCTTGCTAGGATTTGAAGTACCTGTTGAGTCTTTGAAACATACACTATCAAACTCTATACCAGCATCTAGTATCTCACGGATTTTGTTCTCATAGAAAAGTACTCCGTGAGCCTCTTTACAACCAGCAGGAGCATCCATGATAGTGATAGTTATCTCATGATCCATACCGTGTTTTTTGATCATTTGTGCTGGATATGCAAGATTGTTGATATCGTTTAGTGCATCAAAGTTTCTCACTGTTGTAGTACCATGTTTTGCAAAAAGTTTTGCAAAAAGTTCTACAAATTCTTTACTGTTTGGATCAAATGCAAGAGTATTTACACCACGAGAAACTGCTTGAAGATTAGCACCTTTACCTACTACTTCTCTAAACTTACTCATAGTATCAAATGCATTCTCTTGTAAGTAGTAAAAGCTTGTTTGAAAATTTGCCCCACCAGCAAATTCAAAATGGGTTATACCTGCTTTCTTTGCAGCTTCAACTGCTGGTAAATAGTCATCTACCAAAACACGACCACCAAAGACAGATTGAAATCCATCTCTAAAAGTCGTATCCATTACATCGATATACTTTTTTGCCATTTTTGTACCTTGTTATTGTTGATTTTTACGAAACTCACTAACAGCAGCGATGATAGCAGCAACTCTTTTTGCCTCTTCATCACTATCTTCTACGGCTGAAGTTGTCTCTTTTTTGGATTTATTTTCAGGAGAGAAATACTTGTTGATAAGTTTTGCTTGAAGCTTCATAACCTCTACAAGTATATAAAGGAATGTGAAAACGATCAACATCCCTAAGATCATAAATTTTATACTTTCGCCAACTATATGTATTTCCATAATTTGGACACCTTTTTTAAAGTTGTTAAATTTTAAAACATTTTTACTTGTTATTTGTTAAAAAATCAAAATTATCTTCGTTTTTTTCTACGATTTGTGCTTTTTGTAGCTTTTTGCTGAGCTTCATAAGCATCTATCATCTCATCTACTCTATTTTGATCTAAACCTATATTTGAGCCTATATTATCAGACTCCAACTCCATCATTAAAGACACAAATTTAAGTGCCAAATCATTGATATCTTCAAACTCTAACTTATCCAATACATCTACAGCTCTTGAGTCTATCTCTATATGAGATATCACATCTCTTAGATACTCTATATCTTTAGATTCTATATCATTACCATTACTTATAGTAGCCAACTGCATATTGGCACCAACCTCTTTTTGGATGCGTTTTAGCTCTCTAAACTCTTGTGTACTTACAAGTGTGATAGCTTTACCACTTTTTCCTGCTCTTCCTGTTCGCCCTATACGATGTACATAGCTTTGTGGATCAAAAGGTATATGGTAGTTAAAAACATGAGTAACATTTTTTACATCAAGTCCACGAGCTGCCACATCAGTAGCTACCATAATCTTAACTTGAGATCTTCTATATGCTTTGATGATAGCATCTCTATCCATCTGTTCCAAATCTCCATGAAGTCCTGCTACACTACATCCCATAGCTTGTAAATGTTCTACCAATCTATCTACTTCTCTTTTCATACGACAAAAGATGATACACTTGTCTATATCTTCAACTTCAAGTAGTTTAACTATAGCTTCATCTCTTTGGTGTTCATGTATCACATAGTAGTGCTGTTCTATAACATTGTTTGTAGTCTCTTCTTCTCCTATGACTGATATATACTCAGGCTCATAAAGTAACTCTTGAGCTAACTCTTTGATAGGTTCTGGCATAGTAGCTGAGAAAAGTAGAGTTTGACGATTTTGTGGGATATACTCAAATATCTCTTTAATCTCATCCAAAAATCCCATATCAAGCATCTCATCAGCTTCATCGAGTACAACTATCTCTGGATTGAAACCATCAATTTTACCTTTTTTGTACAAATCTTTCAATCTTCCTGGAGTTGCTACTACTATTTGTACACCTTTATGTATAAGTGCTATCTGTCTTCCATACCCTACACCACCATATACGGTAAGAGTCCTAATACCTGCAAATCTACCCAAATGATACAACTCATCACTAACTTGAGTAGCTAATTCACGAGTTGGGGTAATAACCAATGCTCTTGATATCTCACCTTTGGCTATCTTATCCATAATTGGAAGACCAAAGGCTGCTGTTTTACCTGTACCTGTATGAGCTTGTCCTACGATATCCTTACCATCTTTGATCAATGGTATAACCATCTGCTGTATAGGGCTAGGTTCTTTAAAACCTGCTATCTTAACACCCTTTGCAAGATCTCTATGAAAATCAAATTCATTAAATTTCATTATATTCCTTAAAATCAAATAAGTTCATTTTGAACTTAACAAAACCTCTTGAAAGAGGCTTTATAAACTCAAAAGGACTACACCAAAGATGATACGATATATACCAAATGGCACAAAAGTAAATCTCGATAAAAATGCCAAAAATAACTTTATAGTTATATAAGCTACTACAAATGCTACCATAAAACCAATAACAAACGGTATATAATCTATCCCTACAAATTCATGATAGTGTTTAAGCAAATCATACCCACTCACAGCACCCATCACAGGTATAGCCAACAGAAACGAAAACTCAGCCGATACTTTTCTATCAAGTCCACAAAGCAAACCACCTACTATGGTAGAACCTGCTCTACTTGTACCAGGAATGAGAGAAAAAATCTGTGCAAACCCTATGATAAGAGCTTGTTTGTAACTTACTTGCTCTACATCTTTGATATGATAATCCTTTTCTTTATAAAAATATTCTATAATCAAAAATACAATACCACCAACTATAAACATAGTAGCTACTACTTGTGTAGAAAAAAGCTCTTTGATAACATCTTTGAAGATAAAACCTATGATAGCTAGTGGTAAAAAGGATACAAAAAGCTTCATCCATAAATCTATCTTTTTAAATGTTATCTTTTGACGATAAACTAACATCACAGCAAGTATAGCAGCAAACTGTATGATAACTTCATAAGCTTTGTTTACATCACTTTGAGTTACACCCATAAAATCAGATGCAACTATCATATGTCCAGTAGAAGAGATAGGCAAAAACTCTGTAAATCCTTCTATAATTCCAATAATAATAGCTTGTATGATATCCATCTATATCCCTTATAAACTATCTATGATATCAAGAACTTGAGTTAAGTTTTTGGTATCTATAGTGTGTGTTGAAGCTTGTTTGAGTATATCTTTGGCACAAAAAGCTATCTTGGTAGAGGCGTATTTGAACATACTAAGGTCATTGGCTCCATCTCCTACTACTACTGTATCTTTTTGGCTGACTCCTAGTAAGCTTTGAACTCTTTGTATCATATCTCCTTTGGCATCGCTATACATCATCTCTCCACCAACACGACCACTAAGTATCCCATCTTCATCATGTAAAAAGTTGGCAAAATCAGCATCAATTCCAAGTTTGTTACAAGCTGGTTGTGTGGCGTTTCTAAATCCACCCGAGAAACATACAACTGTGTATCCTCTGCTTTTTAGTCCTGCTATAGTTTCACTAGCTCCTGGCATCATAGGTAAGCTTGAACATATCTCATCTACTTTTGATTTGGCTAACCCTTCAAGCAAAGCTACTCTAGCTACAAGTGATTTGAAAAAGTCAAGCTCTCCATCCATTGCTCTTTTGGTGATGGCAGCTACTTGCTCTTCTAGTCCTAGTGGTTTTGCCAAAAAATCGATAGTCTCTCCATCCATCAAAGTAGAATCGAAATCAAATACAGCTAATTTTGCCATTATAGATACCTCTATGTTAAATTTTGGTAGAATTATATCCAATAAAACAATAAAGAGATAAGATATGTTTGAAAAATTTTGTGATTTTCTATGTAACGATACCAAAAAGTTTATAACTGTAGAGGTAAATCCTCCTCATGGTGCATCTATATCACATATCATTGATGATATAAAAAAAGTGGGACTAGATAAAAAGATATCAGGATTTACTTGCACAGACAATCCTCTAGCCAAACTTAAAATGAGTGGAGTGTTAAGTGCTATCAAGATACAACAAGCATTTGGTAAACCAGTTATCGCTACTATGAGTATGAGAGATAGAAACAAACTATCACTTCAATCAACTCTACTTGGGGCGAATGATTTTGGTCTTAGATGTATCCTAGCTCTTACAGGAGATCCTGCCAAACTCTCAGACCAGCCTGAAGTCAAAGGAGTACTAGAGAGAGACTCTACACTGCTTTTAAGTATCATATACCATCTAAATAAGGGGGTGGACTACTCAAACAAACCACTAACTCCTGCTCCAAAGCCTATCTATCCTTTCGCTGTGAGTAACTCGTATGCCAAAGATATGAAACAATTACAAAAAAGGATGATCAAAAAACTCAACTATGGAGCTAGAGCTATCATCACTCAACCTGTATATGACAAAGAAAATGCCAAAGAGTTACTAGAGATATTTGAAGAAGCCAAAGAACTTAGTATCCGTGATACTGCAAAAGAGGCTCAGTTAGTTATCGGTCAGTTTCCTATAGTCAAAGCTAAAACAGCAAACTTCATAGATGATAAAGTACCAGGTATTTGTGTACCCAAAGATATCATAGATGAGATGAATCTAGCTGCTATGGATGGAGATGCTAAAGAGCAAGAGGTAGGATTTGGTATATCTAAGCAGATATTTGATGATATGATGACACTTCATGGCAAAGTACATCTTATGACTCACAATAGATTTGATCTATGTAGTAAGTTGATAGGATAGTATAAGTATGGCATATCTAGCCCCTTTGGATATGCTAACTAGTATGATAAAGTAGCTAAATTTATATCTCAAAACTCCAGCTATAAATGTGATCGGATCACCTATCACTGGCATCCATGCAAGTAGTAACAAAATACCACCATATCTATCAAATCTATTTTTGTAAAGTTGTATCGAGGAGTGCTTTAGGTATCCATTTTTTTCCAGATACTTCTCCCCTTTTGCTCCAATGTAGTAGTTGATAACTGATCCTAGTGTATTGCCAATAGTAGCGATAAACCACAAAAGATATATATATTGTGGGTATGTATCTATATCATATAAAAAGAGTGCTTCACTACCAAAAGGTAACAAAGTAGCAGCACCAAAAGATACAAAAAATAATGTGATATAGATCATGGTGTGATGAAATTGATAGTTCCATTTTGTGCTATGCCTATCTGGTTTTGACAAGCCAAAGATGGCAAAGATATATACTTATCTAACTGTCTTGCTTGATGAAAATGTCCCTCTATAACTAAATCAACATCTTGATAATACTTTAAAATATGAGATACTTTCTTTTCAAATCCCACAAACTCTTGGCAGATAGATTTTTGAGATAACTTGGAGATACGATAATCAATAATCATCTTCTCAAAAGGCTTTAGTATCATCAGTGTCAAAGGGTTTCTTAGTATTGTAGAATATATCTTATAGCTAAGTGGTGTATCAAACTTATCTCCATGAGATAGTGCTACTTTTTGGTTATGGTATGTGAGATGATATGGCTGTTGAGAGTAAGGTATGACTTTGATATTTGTAAATATCTCTTTTAGACAAAAGTCGTGATTGCCCTCTAAGTAGTATATCTCAAACTCTTTTGATAACTCATTTATAAGTGTTATAGCTTTTGAAGAGAAGGTCTTTATATAACTGTTGTACCCAAATAACAAATCAAAAATATCACCCATAAAAAATATCTGTGAGATTTGTATTTTATGGGATTTGATATCAAGAAGAAGCTTTTCTAACTTGCCATTATCATGGTGTGGATAGTGAACATCAGCTATAAAAATGGCATTTTCTTTTATCGTCATATAACTACTTCTTAAGGCATATAAGAGATAGTAGGAAGCCCTACACTCTCATCAAGCCCACACATCAAGTTGGCACATGCCAAAGCTTGAGAGCTTGCACCTCTAAGTAAGTTGTCTATAGCTGAGCTTACAAACAGAGCATTGCCGTTTCTTTGGGCATATATATCACAAAAGTGAGTACCTGAAACACTTTTGATATCTACGGGTTTTTCTCTCACACGGATAAAAGGTGCATCTTTGTAATGTTCTTTTAAAACCTCTAGTGGGTCTATGTCATTTTTGAGTACCCCATACACACTTACAAGCTCTCCACGAGTAGCTGAGATAAGATGTGGTACGAAGTTGACATGCATATTTTTGCCACCAATTTTAGCTATCTTTTCAGCTATCTCTGGTGCATGACGGTGTTTGAGTGGATTGTAGGCAAATATGTTATCGTTGATAGTTACATAGTGAGTTGTTTCACTTAGTTTTTTACCTGCTCCACTTACACCTGATTTGGCATCTACAAACAGTGGAGAGTTTTCATCGAGGTACTTTACAAACGGAAGGATACCAAGCAATGTAGCAGTAGGATAGCACCCAGGACCTGCGGCTAGATTGGTGTTTTTAAGTTCATCTTTGTAGTACTCTATAAGTCCATATACAGCTTGTGGCAGATGCTCTTTGTCTTCGTGTGGGCAGTAAGCTTTTTCATAAGTTTCAAGCTCTAGCCTGTAATCAGCTGAGAGATCAACTACTTTTACTCCCCTATCTAGCAAATCTTTGGCAAACCCCATAGATGTTTTGTGTGGAAGGGCTAAAAATACCAAATCACAACTTTGAACTACTATATCAACTGATGCTTTTTGCACCTCCATACTCACAACACCACTTAGTGATGGATGAAGGGCTTCAAGCATAACATCACCACTACTTGTAGCTACCAAACTAAGCTCAAAGTTTGGGTGAGTTATGAGCATCTTGACAAGCTCCAAACCTGTATAACCACTAGCTCCTACTATACCTACT
>Ga0256828_1002438_pt1 | contig 11072 bp, 7 predicted proteins | sample CV88metaG_FD_185993 | JGI IMG/M metagenome (GOLD analysis project Ga0256828, IMG submission 185993) | Hydrothermal vent microbial communities from East Pacific Rise, Pacific Ocean - CV88 | ecosystem: Environmental > Aquatic > Marine > Hydrothermal vents | place: Pacific Ocean: East Pacific Rise... | reverse complement strand
TCTCTTACAGAGATCAATGCTACTATAAATGTAATCATACAATCAGCCACAGATGCAAGCCAACAAATGAAACAAAATGCTGATGACATAGAAACACTTACAGAGGTTTCAAAAACAGTAGAAGAGCACATAAACATCACAGTAGATACAATGGATAAAACAAATGAATTAACCATACAAAATGTAGAGTACTCCAATGAAATTTCATCTCATCTTACAAGTATGATACAAAAAGTAAATGATATTTATGAGATTTCTCAAACTAATGACACCTGTATGAGTGAACTTTTTGAGATTGTTGAAGAGTTACACAATGCCTCAAGCGAACTCAACTCTCAACTGGAGTATTTTAAGACTTAACAGTATAATTAACGACTGAGTTGAGAAATATTTGAGCCATCAGGGTCAAATATTTCTCTCCAAGGTTTTGTTAGACACTACCAGTTTATTTGAACTTGCCTATCCATTTTTTAGTAATATTTATCATCTCTTTTGTTGTATTTGCATAATCTGATTCTAGTATATTCTCTTTAATTAGCTTAGTTATTTCAGAAGCTGACATTGCTTCACTAAATTGTTCTATTGCTTCTATTAATTCTGATGTTTCTAAATTTATGTTATAGGGATGAACACCAACTTGTTCAGTTATAATTATTGCATTTTGTGCTGAAACAAGAATATTTGATGTTTCTTCATCTAATATAATAGAATTTGTAAGTACAACTTTTTTCATAAGCTCAATTTTTTCTATTCGGTATTTATATTCTTGGTTATATCTATATTCAATATATTTTATAATATTTTCTTCTTCTTTCTCTTTTAAAATTGTTATTGTTTGATAAAACTTTTTTTCTGCAATTTTAAGATTTTTTTCTGCAATTATTATTGATTTTTTCATAATAGTTTTAATTACATTATCAATAGCTTTTGTTTCTTCTTTTAATAAACTCATTAATTTAAGTTTATCAACTAATTTAGTTATTGTAATTGAACCTAATATAGCACCAACTGCTCCACCAACCACGGCAGCAGCAGGCATCCAAATCATTCCACCTAACATTAATAATTGTGAACCAGTAAATCCACCTACAATTCTTGTTGTACTTTCTTCAACTGTTTTTCCTATGGCATTTTCAATGTCTATTTTATTTTGTAAAACTTGAAAAATATTTTTTCCTGATACAATAGCAATTGTAATCAATGGAATTTCATAATCAATTATTTCACTAGCACTCTCTAAATTATCAATTGTTAATTGTGTAATTTCATCATTTCTTACACCTTCAATAGGGAATACTTTATCGTTATTAATGAAAAATTGACCTAATTCTTCATTAACTAATACAGGAATATCTGGATATTTTTCAAAATGTTCATTTATAAGAGATTCACTTTCTCCACATTTTACTTGAAAAGGAATGTCATTAACTAGCAAGTCATATCCAGGTTGATTTGAAAGTTCTGGAAATTCTACTTCATACCCTTGTGATTGTAGTTGTTGAGCAACTAATCTCTCTGCTACATATCCTTTTAATTGACTAATATTTCCTACACTTTCAATGTCTATTTTTTCTGAGAAATAAGCAAAACTAAACATATCTGCTATATCATCTTTTCTAGCAAAATCTACAGATTCAATTACAAGTGGATCAATACGGCTCATATCATATATCAAATCACCGATCGTTAAAGAAGTTATTGAAAAATTTGTTTTATTTAAATAATCATTATCTGACCTATTTAGAATAGATTCTAATCTATCATTTAATGTTGTTTTGATAATTGGTTGATTTAAAAACTCCATTGAACTATCACAAGTTGCTAATATTGATGATGGTATGCTTGATAAGTTAAATACTGATTGTTTTTCAAGTGTAATATCTTTTAATCCAAGTATTTTATCTTGCATCACCTCTCTTTCATACTCATTAGCTTCTTTCAAATCTAACATAATTTTATTATAATTATTTATATATTTTTCACTTGAACATAAATAATTTTCTGATTTTGCAGATAAAACACTTAAAAGTGTAATAATCATAGGAGAGAGTCTATTTCTTATAGATTCATTAGATTTTGAATTTAAGATATAAATTAAAAATCCAATAGAACCAATTAAAAAAAGTGGATTTGATAATACAGCTATTACAGATGTTAATCCAGAGTAAGCTCCAAAAGGCAATCCAATTCCCACTAATCCTGCCATTCAAGCTAAAGCACTTGTCGCAAAAGTATATGCAGAAAAGCCTGCAATACTAATGGTTGCTGCAAAAGCAGTACCAAATGTTCCAGCAGCTATTGCTTTCATAACAATATCTTCTGTAAGTTCATCAACTTTTAACTCTTCTTTTAATTTATCTTGTTGTTCTTTTGGCATTTCTTGAATTGTTTGAAAAATATTTTGAGCAATTTTTTCTTTATCTTCATTATTCTTGTCATTAAATTGTTTTGACATATCATTAAATAATTCTTGAAATATATAACTTATCATATCTTCAAGTGATGTTTCTTTAAAAGATTTATCACTTTTTCTTAAAGCTTCAATTGAACAATTTTCTATTTTAATACCAATTTGTTCAAGTGAATACATATTTAATGTTTTTGGTAATTTAATATCAAAGTATGATGCTAACTGCATAATAATCATTGTTCTTAATTCATTTATATCAACTTTATTTAGTTCAGTTTTTTTATTTTCTAAAATTTGTGTAAACTCATCATTATTTTCTTTATTGATGATTTTATCGTATAAATCGAAACCCTTATATTTTATAATATTTGATATAGTTGATTTATCCCACATAGCAATAAAATTTGCTAATATTTCATTGTCTGCTGTATAGAGACCTGATATAAATTTTGAATGCATTGAGTACCTTTTTATGATAACAGTTTATTTCTTTGTCTAACGGTTGAGTTGAACTACAAGGCGATAATTTCACTTTCAAACTTGAATAACTTAAAAGTTAATTTACAAGATAAAAGCTTAAATTATCGCAACTGTAGCCTTGTTAGTTCCTACGATTTGTTGTACCAACACCACTTAAATACTTGCTAACAAATCAAATAATTGTTTAAAATCTCTAAAATCTTCTTTTTTAAAATTTAAACACTCTTTTGGTAATTCTTTTTTGATATGTTCTTTTATATCTATAAATTGCTTTAGTTGAATAATATCATTTGTCTTATCTTTATAAATTTTTCTACCAAATTGTTTTAGTCTATCTATTCTAAAATAATCTTCAATCTCAAAATCTTTATCCCATTGATTATCTGTTGGAAGAAAATAGATTTTAATATCATTTTTAATATGCTCTTGTATTATATCATCCTGAATTAATGTATAATTTCTTGATTTATTGAAAACATCACGAAAACTATTTTTACCAGCCTTATCTCTATCTAATAAAGCTATAACTTTTTGATTATCAGAAACAGTAAATTTATCAATAAAATTACTTAAACCACTAGCCCCACCTGTTGGAATAATTGTAAAGTCTAAATTTTGGTATCTTCTATTATATGTTGGATATTCTCTCAATTTTGATAAAGCTATTTCTATATACTCTATATCAGTTTTCCCCTCAACCAATAAAATATCTTTATTTGCTATTAAAATATTATTAAGGCTATCAATAGCCCATTTCCCATCTGTAATCTCTTTTAGTAAATCAATTTTATCAGCATCTTTGGCTTGACCATCTTGTATTAAAACTAAATGTTTAGTTTCTATTTCCTTTATTAGAGTTGGTGAATGAGTTGTCATAATAATACTTTGAGTATCAGAGTTTTTTAAAATATTTATTAAATTTAACTTTTTTATTGGATGTATATGTGAGTCTGGTTCATCTAATAAAAATAAACTATTTCGTGAAGCTAAAACTTCTGTGATAAATGTGATTAGTATCTCCTTTTTTTGACCCTCACTAAATTCTGCTATTGTTAAATCATTATCAAATTCAATCTTAATTTGATTGAGTGTTTTATAGTCATCTTCTATTGGCAATAAAGCTACTAATAAAATATAATAAAGTTCTTGTAGTACAGATATTATCTCTGTTTCATCTCCATACTCATTTATGTATTTAGTTGTTTTAAACTCTTCAAAACTAACTTTTTTATTTGTATCCAATTTTATTTTTAGAGCATTAACAACTTTTGTAATATTATTTGGTGAAGTTCTATGAAATTTATCTAAGTTTGTATTATGTATATTTAACATGATTTTATCTATTTTACATCCATTTAAAATAGTAGATATTTTATTTTCATCTTTAATGAATAATAATAAAATAGCAATATCCCAAAAATATTTATTGATATAGTTCATTTTAAGAGAATCTAATGAGGCATTATTTCTAATTACATCTATATAATAATTTTTATAAGGTGTATAATAGCACTCTTCCCAAAGTCTCAACTCTTCACCACTATATATAGTAAATATTTTATCGGGTGTATTGTCATTTAAACTTGTATAAAACATATCTTTTGTAGTTTCTATATTATCAATACGAAATTTTAAACTTCTTATATTATTGATTTTTATATTTTTATTATTTTTCTCGTATTCAATTAAAAACTTAAAATCTAAACTATCTAAATCATCATTATATATCTTATAAAAAATAAGGCTAATAGCTTCAAGTAGATTGCTTTTACCACTTCCATTATTACCTATTAAGATAGTCAATCCATCTTGATTAGTAAAATTCAGTTTAAAATCTATTAGATTTTTATATCCACTTACTCCATCTTTACCAATTTCTATTTTTTTAAGCTTCATTAAAAACCTTATTTTCAAACTCTTTAAGTGCTAAAGTTTTATTTTTTATAGATTGTTGTTTTAACTCTTTAATTTCATCTTTGATTTTTAATATATGGTTTGCTATCTTATTTTGAATTTCTAAAGGTGGATTTGGTATAACAAAATTTTTAAGTTCTTCTGCATTTATATTAACTTGCCCTGTAATTTGTCTACTTATTGCATCAATTTGTTTTCGCCCTATAAATGAATTTATAATTTGAACAAAGTAATTAGGTTCTATTAAATCAAAATTTAATTTAATTTTAATTAAATAGGATGCAAAAGAATATGTCCCATCTAGTTTAAATACAGCACTTTTCCCGACTAATTCTTTACTATTTGTCCTATTAAATAATACATCATTTTCTTTTAAAATATAATTATCTAATTTTTTACTAAATTTAATATATTTAAGAGAAGATATATCCAATTCACCATTTATTATATTATTCATTCTTAGCATAGGAATATCATTTGTATTTAAATTAGCTTTTTCTGAAAGTCCATATTGAGAATTTTCTATTATTTTTCGCACCTTAATAAATTTAAATTTTGATTTTATTTGATTTAAATTAAAAGAGTTAGATTGTGTATCCCATCTATCAAAATTTTTAAACCTTACAAAATTAAGTAAATTTTGATTTTGATTATTTTTAATAATTTTAATTTCTAATTCTTTATAAAGATACTCTTCAATCTCTTTTTCTTTTTCATTAGCTTGTTGTTCTTGCATATTTGCTAAATCTAATCTATTTTTATACTCTTGTATTAACTTTTTTTGAATCTCAACTTTTGGTAATGGGATTTTTAAATTCTCTAAAATATCATAAGATAGATTTTGTCTTACACTTCCTTTTGTATTAGCTCTTATGATTTTATTAAAAATTTCAGTTTTAAATATAAGAAATAGATATTCTGGTAAAAGCTCTTTTTTACAACTAAATACAACATAAGCAGGACTAATTAAGTTATTTTTTTGTTCATTTGTTTTAAGTCCTATTGAGCCTACATTTATTCTATATGGATTAAAAGCTAGAAATCCATCTTTTACTATTTTATAAGCTTGATTTATATCTTTACCCTTTTTTATTTCATTATCAAAAAGACCTATTTTATTGCTGACTCCTAATATTTTAAAATCATCATTTGGGTATTCAAAAGGCTTAACTTTTGTTTTTTCTTCTTGTATATAGTTTCCTAAAGTTACTATTTCATAATCAGAATATATCAAAGATGATAAATTTCGTTTAACATCCCAAATAGTAAAACTTTTAAATCTAGTAAATTGTAATAATGCACTCATTTTTTATCACTTTGCAAACTATCTTTACTTTTTAAAACTTTTTTCACTTCACTGTCTAGTCGTCTTTGTACTTTTTTTACATCTTCATCAGGAGTTACATTTTCAGGTGTTATACCTCTACTTATAAGAGTTTGTCTAACTGCTTTATTGTTTGTAATATGTTCATTTGAAATTTGGTTTTCACTATTCATTTGATGTTGTTTTGCATTGTATATTGTAATCTCTGTTGCAAAATCTTTTGCTTTTAGTAAAAGTGTCGGCATAAAGTCTGCCAATGGTTTATTTTCACTTATATTCCATTTTGCTTTCATTTGTGCTGTTGTATGGTTAAATAACGCTTGATCGCCCTTGCTTCTAATGATTCCAAAGTTTTTATCACTACTTGTTTGTTCATATATCACTTTTGAGAGTTCTTTTTCTGTTTGAGTTAGTTTTACTCTTGCTTGTACTCTTTCATATTCAAGTATTCGTTGCTCTATAAGTTCTGCTTTTCTTGTTTGAACTGCAAAATAAGTTTGGGCAAATGCAATTTGTTCTTTTTTGCTATCTCCATTTTGAGCTATAAGATAACAAGCATAACGAGTTAGCATAATATCATCTATCTCTTTTTTAGCTCCAGATCCAATTTCAACCATTTTCCCGACATCAGGAAAATGGTCTAATATATCATGTCCAGATACTTCACAAGCCGTTTTTGCTTTATTGATTACATTTTTAAAATTATCCCATTTTGTATAGCCTAAAAGATGTTGCAAATCTCTAGCAAACCAAAATTCTATCCCTTCATTGGTTTTATGTGAAGCCTCTTCAAAAGAGTTTGTTAAGCTGGTTATTAATTGCTTTTCCATAACTCTTTTTCCTTTCTATATTTTGTAAAGACTTCTAATAGTTCGATTAATTCATTGTGGGTTTCTTTACCTGTAGTTGAGATACCAGCTTGTTTTATATCTGCAATAGGTATCTCATAATCAAATTTATCTCGTATAAGTTCTTTTGTTTCATCACTTATTTTTTTAAGAATGACAGTTGTTTTATTTTTTTCCTCTTTTGCTAATATTTTTTTATTTGCTTTTAACTCTTTTTCTTCATTTTTTAGTTTTTTAATCTCATCTTTTTTAGTGTTATCAAGTTTTTTTTTAGATGAAGTTAGATTTTTTAATTTTTCATTTAACTCAACCAATGGTTTTTTTATATCTAACATCTCTTGCATATATTTATCTGCTACTATTTTTTGAGATTCGTTTGTAATTTTTTCATACTCTGCTTTTTCTTCATCAGTAAACTTTTTAAAAAATACTAAGCTTGTTTTAACTGTTGCTCCTGAACTAATAAATATATCTTGTGGCAGTGAAACTACAAGCAATATTTTAGCTTGACTTTCAAAATACTCTCTAGCACTTTGTAAATTTGAGCTATTTAAAACACCCTCAGGCAAAACGATACCCATACGACCACCAGCTTTTAGAAGAGTTAAACATCTTTCTATAAATAATACTTCTGTAGCTCCTGAAGTTTTACCTACTTCAAATAAATCTCTTATAGGCTTACCAAAGTTATCTGTAACTTGTTTCATCTCTTCTTCATAATTTGGATATATATCACAATAGTATTCAATCATCTCTTCATTGGTATATTTATCATCTTTTTCAACTGTTGGTAGTGTTTTTGAGTAGGTTGTTCCAAATGGTGGATTTGTAAATATACAATCAAATCTACCTCTAAAAATCCCATTTACATTTAGAAGTCCGTCATTATGATGTATTCCATTGTGTCCATCTCCGTGCATTATCATATTCATCTTAGATACTCTTGCCATTCTAGGATTTGCATCTGTTCCAAAAATAGATTTTTTAGATAGATATTTTATTTTTTTATCTTGTTCTTTATTTGTAATTTTTAAATAATTATTATACTCTTTTAATAGTTTTTCATTATCTCGTTTTTTAATATATTCTTGTTTATTTTTGTCATATATTTGAAATTCTTCTTTTGATAATTTTTTTTCATCTTCTTCGCTTAGTTTTTTAAAATCTCCAAATATATCTTTATATTTTTTTTGTTTAATTCTTATATATTCATCATCAATAGTTTTTTTAACACTTTCAAAAGATTTTATCAAAAATCCACCACTACCTGCACAAGGATCACAAATAAGCTCTTTTTCTAACGGAGCTAAAAGCTCTACTATAAAATTAACTATAACTCTTGGTGTAAAGAATTGTCCTAACTCACCTCTAAATGTTCTTCCTAAAAATGTTTCAAAAGCTATACCTTTTACATCTTCACTTGTAGCTGTTAGATTATAAATTTCTAGCTCTTGAACAATCTCTATAAAACTTTTTTCTCTTATATTTATTCGCTCATTTTCTTCAAAAATACCATCATTTTTAAAAGCATTTTTTACACCATTAAATTTTTCATCAAGATAACTTAGTGTTGTTTCTCCACGAGCAATTTTTTTACTATGTATCTCAATCTCTTTTTTTACTTTTTGTTTTGAAAATATTAGATAATCATCATCAGGATTTCGTTCATACATTATTTTTAAAAATAATACTTTACTTATCTCATCAAAAGAATTAGCAGGGTCTAGTTTGTCATTGTTTCTTATAATATTATGGCATTTATGTAAAAGTTTGGCAAATTCATCACCTGTAAATTCTTTTGTTTTAGATAATATATCTTCAAGTTTTTTATCATCTTGAATATCTTTTGCTTTTGGTATTTCACTGACTGGATTTAAACTAAGTGGTAATTCTTCTTCTATTGTTTTATATATTTTTATAACTCTACCATTGCTTATGACAAAAAGTTTTGCTCTACTCCAAGTAGCATAATTATAACCTTGATAAAAATCTTCAGGTTTTAAATTTAAAGCTTCTGCTTTTAATTCAATAACCATAAAAGCTGTTTTGTTTTCATCTCTTTCTTTTTTTGTTTTCCAAATGACTATATCAGCATAAGCTCCACCTCTACCTCTTTGAGAGGTTGTTAACTTTACTTCTTGTTTCATTTGGTCAAGACAATAGCCATAGTCATTTATAAGTTTACATATAAAAGCTTGTCTTACTGCTTCTTCTGGTTGATTAGTTAAATCTCTCCATTCATCTTTTAATGGAATATATGTTTTGCCATTTTTAACTTTAGGCTTGTAAATTATTTTAGATTCTTCTTTACCTGTTTTTTTATTTTCAACTAAAATTTCTTCTGTTTCATATATCTCATTTAATGTCATATTTACTCTTTTTTATAATCTTTTGTATTTTACCTTATTTTCGTTTTATTTATGGTTTAATGCAAGTTTGATATGTGGGTACAACGGTTAAGTTGAGAAATATTTGAGCCGCAGGGTCAAATATTTCTCTCCAATGATTTGTTATGTTTTACCACTTACAACTAGAAAACTCATCAGAATATTCAATGTCTATTATATTGCTTTCATCTAAAGAGAATTCAAACTCTTTATCTTCTATCTCCAAGTTATCAATATCAAAATCTTCATCTTCTTTATATATAATAACATTTAAATAACAAGTTGTCTTTTCCTTTAAATTTAATTTTGCATTAATATGTTGCCAAAAGTAGTTTACTCCATCTTCTTTGTCTCTACTCATCGTATCCATATCTGGATATGATGCATTTAAAGAAAAGTCAATTTGTAAATCGACTTCTAGTCGAATTATACTGTCATTAATATCTATATTGATAACATCTGTTTTATTTAATAATACATTATTTATTTCTATATTAGATACTTCTATGTCATCAATATGGTCATAACTATATAAAATAAAATCATCATGATATTTAATTTCATCAATAATTTTACCTTTAATTACTTCTAATTTATCATTGTATATTTCTAGCAAATCATTCTCTGGATTTTCAGTAACTAACAGGTTTGTTACATCACTAATTTTCTCAAAAAAATTAATATCATTTTCTGTATTAAAACAAGACATTCCCTTGTCATTTGTAACAACTAGTGGTAGTTTATTGTTTTCAAGAGACCATTTATCTATTGTTAAAATAATTATTGCATCGGGAAATTCATGCTTTTTTTGTTCGCTAAAAGGTGCCTGATTATTAAAATATAAATCTATTAGTTTTGATTGATTAAAAATTGATGGTATCACATTAATATTATAATCTTGAAGAAAAATTTCAAAATCCTGAATAAGTTTTTTGGATAAGTCATTAATTAATTTTAATTTCTCTTTATTTTCAACTTCTAAACTTTGTATTAGTATTTCTAAATTATGTTTATCAATTTTTTCTATTGCATCTCGTATATTTGTTTTAATTCTTTTGATTACTTCATGTTTTATCACATCCGTGATATATAAATCTATTCCTTTCTTTTCGGAAACTTCTAAAAATTTCTCCATCCGATAAGAATTATATGAAAATTTAGCACTTTCAAATACATTTGTGTCTAAAAATATTACTCGTTTCATAAATCGCCTTTTATTTCTGAACATAACGGTCGAGTACAAAAATATGTTACCTGTTTTTGTACTCTTTTAAGTTTTACAATGGTATCTAAATTTCTGAGGTTTTCAAAGTTTGAAATCGGCTAGGGTAACATATTTTTGTTGCTACGTTTTGTTATGTCGTCGCAGTTTTTGATGTTTTTTTAGTTACAACGGAAGTCTGTAGACTTGCTAAGGGTTTTACTCTTCTTAAACGCAGTTGGCGTTTAGGAGTAGGCTAGTGAGTTTTTTACTTGCGTTTAACTCTTTGTACTTTTTTCTTTTGAGAGCTTTTGTTTTTTAGCAATAGGCTTTCTCTAAGCAAGGTGCTTACGATAGACACATAACTATTTATTCAAAGAACACTATAACACAATAAATCTCAACTACTGTAATAAACAGACATTTAATATGTCCTTTTATTGGAAGATATATCTAACATTTCATACATATTAGTCTTTTTGATTTTATAGCTTAAAAAAAGGATGTC
>Ga0256828_1002437_pt1 | contig 11074 bp, 7 predicted proteins | sample CV88metaG_FD_185993 | JGI IMG/M metagenome (GOLD analysis project Ga0256828, IMG submission 185993) | Hydrothermal vent microbial communities from East Pacific Rise, Pacific Ocean - CV88 | ecosystem: Environmental > Aquatic > Marine > Hydrothermal vents | place: Pacific Ocean: East Pacific Rise... | reverse complement strand
AGAAGATATAAATCTAAAACTAAGTGAACTAGGAAAAGAGTTTTCACAAAATCTATTAGATGCTACAAACTCTTGGGAGATGATAATAGATAATTTTGAAGAGGTAAAAGAGATACCTAAAAGTGATCTTGAGGTTGCAAAACTTGAAGATGAAAAAGAGGGTAAAGAGCTATACAGATTTACACTTCAGATGCCTTCATATCTTGCATATATCACATATGGAAGTTCAAGAGAAAAACGGGAAAAGATCTATAAAGCTTATACAACAAGAGCACCACAAAATGGAAAGTTAATAGAGCAAATATTAGATTTAAGAGAGAAAGAGGCTAAACTGCTTGGATTTACTAACTATAGTGAACTTTCACTAGCAACTAAAATGGCAAATACTCAAGATGATGTAATAAATTTTCTACAAGAGTTAGCAAAATACTCTAAAGATAAAGCTATCGATGAGCTAGAAGAGGTGGTAACTTTAGCTAAAAAAGATGGTATAAATGATATACAAAGTTATGATCTTGCATACTATTCTCAAAAATTAAAAGAGAAAAAATATGATATAGATGAGGAATACTACAGACCATATTTTGAAAAAAACAGTGTAGTAAAAGGGTTATTTAACTTTTTAGATAAAACTTTTGGTATATGTTTTACAAAAGTAGATGCAAAAGCTTGGGATGAGAAGTGTGAAGTGTATGAGATAACTGATAATAAAAAAAATAAAGTTATATCAAGACTTTATATTGATCTTGAAGCAAGAGATGATAAAAGAGGTGGCGCATGGATGAACAACTGGCACACCCACAGTGTAATAGATGGTAAAGAAAATTTAGCAACTGCTTATGTTGTGTGTAATTTTCCTATCTCCACAAATACAACACCATCATTACTAAGACACAGCGATGTTGTTACACTATTTCATGAGATGGGTCATGCACTTCATCATATGTTAAGTACAGTAAATGAGCCATTTGTAAGTGGTATAAATGGTGTAGCTTGGGATACAGTAGAGTTTCCATCGCAGTTCTTAGAGTATTTTGCTTATGATAAAGATGTATTACAGATGTTTGCTATACACCATGAAACAAAAGATATATTAGATGATGAGGCTATTCAAAAGCTAATAAATGCTAGAAATTTTCAATCATCTATGAGTACAATGAGACAACTTGAATTTGCATTGTTTGATTTTAAACTACATCAAAAGTTATACAATGAGGATGGTGTACAAGAGTTATTGGATAATATCCGTAATACAACATCAGTTTTAAAGCCACCATCATACAACAAATTTCAAAATGGATTTAGTCATATATTTGCAGGTGGTTATGCTGCTGGATATTATAGTTATAAATGGGCAGAGGTGTTAAGTGCTGATGCATATTATAAATTTATAGAGAATCCAGATCAAGTAAATGAGTTGGCAATTAGATATAAAAATATCATATTTTCAAAAGGTGGTAGTGTTGATATGAATAAACTTTACATAGAATTTGCACAAAGAGAACCAGATATAAAATCTTTACTCAAAATTGATGGAATTATCAGTTAAATTTTGATAATATCACATAAAAATAATTAAGACATATAATAAGGATATAAAATGGAAGATAACAACACAATTAAAAAACTACAAGATGCACTAAGTCAATTATTAAATGCATATGAAACTCTAAAAGCAGATTCTGAAAAAATGAGTAAAGAGATAGCAGAACTTAAAAATGATAAAGATGAATTAGAATTTACAATCGAAGAGTTAAATGAGCAAATTACAAACTTAAGCAACACTAAAGAGCTTCAATCTACAAAAATGGGTGAGATGCTAGGTAGAATTGAGTCTATCCTTTCTTCTGATACAGTTTCAATAGATGATGATACAAATAGTGATGATGACAACTCTTCTCAAACTGAAACTACAATTTCAGCAGTTGATAGTATCAACTATAACGATAAAGATACTTCAGATGAAAGTACAACAGATAACAATGGTGTAGATATGAGTAGAATGCAATCATTATTAAATGGATTCAATAAATAAAATTGATAATAAATATAGATAAAGATTCATTATTTACTATTTTCGATGCTGAACAATTTGACCAAATAGGGCAAAATGTTCAGATTATGGCTCCATCTATGGTAGATTATCATCTTGGAACATTAGCCAATTTTTCTGAAGATGATATATATATAAATAGATCTAATATACAACAATCATTATCTTTAAATGATTACACTTTACATATTGATTATAGTGACAATATCTATATGGAGTATCAAAAAAGAGATGATTATTATGAAACATCATCACTGTGGTAGTTAATATTAAAAAATACTAACTACCCTAAAACTTTATCTAAAGTATATCTCATATCTTCATCAAGATCTGACATATTATTTCTCATCCAATTTAAATATCCACTATCTTTTTGTGCAATATCAACTATATCTTCACCTTTATATTTACCAAATTTAAATGTTGTTATAAATACAGGAGTATTTGTAAGTTCTGCTAATTTTTCCATAGGGTTATAGTCTGGATACACCTCTACACATTTTGCTACAAGTTGTCTTAAAAATAGTTTCATAACCAAAACATCCCCTATAGCATCGTGAGCTTTTATAACTACATTTAGGTCATCTGCCTCTTTTTGTTCTGTTTTGTACAACTCTAAAGCGTATCGTATATATTGCAGTCTATGATAAGGTAACTCACTATATAGATGTTTTGCACATCTTAATGTATCTATTAAAGTATAGTTGTTGTTAAAACCCTCTTTTTGAAGCATACCAAGATCAAAATTTATATTGTGAGCAATTAGATAATTTGATATGTCGTTTAGCTCTAATATTTTATTATAAAATATTGTATCTTTAAATGGTGGTTTATTTTCTATTAGATCTGGAGTGATGTTATGCACCTCCATAGCCTCAATCTTAATAGGTATAGATGTACTACATAGCTCATCGTAAACCTCTACATCACTTTTTGATGAGATTATCATACCACCTATTTGTATTATTCTATCTTCATCATCTGCACCTGTTGTTTCTGTATCAAACAATATATATTTTGCCAAATTTTATCCTTACTATTAAAATATATCTGGAATATCTACATTGATATTCATATCTGGTTCTGGTGGCATAGAGTTCATATCCATATCTGGTATATCTATATTTGTCTCTATCTCTGGGTCTGCAACAGATTCAAATGTAGTTACAACTGGAGCTGCACCAAAAGGCTCCTCTTTATCCACAAATTTTGTAAGCTCTTTATGAAAGTCTAGCTTAACTGTACCAATTGAACCATTTCTTTGCTTACCTATAATTATCTCCGCTTCCTCTATTGGTTTATTTATAAATGCACTTTTATATGTCTCACCTTTATCTGCAGCTTCTTTCTCTTTTCTTTGCTCATCTCTCTCTTTATAAATATCATCTCTATAAACAAACATAATAATATCTGCATCTTGCTCAATAGCACCAGACTCCCTAATATCGCTTAACATTGGTCTCTTATCTGGACGACTCTCTAACCCTCTATTTAGCTGAGAAAGTGCTACTATTGGTACATTTATCTCTCTTGCAAGTAGTTTCAAACCCCTACTTATCTCATCTACTGTTAACCTTCGGTCTGTTCCACCAGTACCACTCATAAGCTGAAGGTAATCGATGATAATTAATTTTATATTATTATCCTCAACTTGTGCCAATTTTCTAGCTCTCGCTCTTAATTGGTTAATATTTAAACTACCATTATCATCTACAAAAAGTTTTTTATCTGATAGATCTACAAAAGCTTGCTCAACTTTTTTTGCTTGTTCGGTATCTAGTTCACCTTTTCTTACATTTTGTAAGGGTACGCCTGTTTTTGCAGATATGAGTCTTGTCATAAGTTGTGTTTCTGGCATCTCTAGTGAGAAAAAGATTACACCATCACCTTTTTCAAGGTTTTTTAGAGTTGTGTTTAGTACGATTGCTGTTTTACCCATAGCTGGTCTTGCTGCAATAATTACTAAATCTCCAGGGTTAAATCCAGTTGTTTTTTTATCTAGTGCATAAAATCCAGTTGTTTGCCCTGTAAGATAACTAACCCCTCTCTCTTGCATCTTCAAAATATGAGCTCTTGTAGCTTCAATAATAGCTTGCATATCTTTTAGTTCACTACTACTACTATCTGATGTTATCTTATAAAGTTCATTTTGAACCTTATCTACAGCCTCTTGAGCTGTTACTTCATCTTCAAGTGTTATTTTTTTGATTGTAGTTGCTAAAGATGTTAACTCTCTTTTTATCGCACCATCTTTTATCTCTTTTACATAAGCCATTGTATTTGAGATAGGATTTGCAGAAAGAATTTCAATAAGTACTGAGTCGCTTACCTCTTTATTGTCTAATCTTTTACGGATAAACTCCTCATCTATAGGCATATCTGCATAATTTAGTTCTTCCATAACAGCAAAAACTTTTTGATGTGCAGGTAGATAGAAATCACTAGGTTTTAATACACCTAAAATATCTTCAATTACATCATGATCGAAAAGTATTGAGCTTAATACCGCTCGTTCAATATTTAGTAGATAGATATTATCCATATAGTTTAGATCCTTAATATTATAATTCCATAATACTATCCTTTATATCCTTAAAAACGGAGCAATAGTCTATATTTAATAACTATTTAGTTACAATTATTCTATATAAAATAGAAGGATCAATATGTTTAAAATACCTATGTTAAAAACTATACCACTTACAACTATGATATTTTGTTCATCATTACATGGTGGAGAATATGAAGATTGGCTAAAATCACAAAATAATCAATACAACCAATATAAAAAATCTATAGATCAAGAGTTTAGCCAGATGTTACAAAATGAATGGAAAAATTTCAAAACACAAAATAGTCCAAAAAGTTTTAAACAACCAAAACCAAAAACAATACCTATTGTTAAATCAAATCCTAAAACAACTAAGAAAAATATCGATTCTAAAAAGATAAAACCTATAAAGATAATAAAGAAAAAAATAGATAAACCAAAAATAGAGCCAATAAAAAAATTATCAACCAAGTATAAAGATATATCATTTATCTTTTATGGACAAAATATTGATATAAGTTATGATAAAAAATTTGATTTTCAGCTTTATAAAATAGATAAAAAAGCTATTAGTGATATATGGCAACACTTAAGTAAAGTAGATTTTAAATCTATAGATAAACAGATAAAACACTATAGCGATATATTTGATTTTAATGATTGGGCAAAATACAAATTTATATATACTATTGGATTAAATATTTACAACGATAAAAATAAAGCCAATATATTTACATGGTACATTTTTACAAAGATGAACTATGATATAAAAATAGGATATAAAACAGATAAAACATATCTATTAGCAAGAGTAAAAGAGGATCTTTATCAGGTTTCATTTTTTAACCTAAAAGATAAAAAATATTATATATTAACACCAAGTGGAAAAATAGCTAGTATAGGATCTATATATACTTATCCATCTAATTATCCAAATGCAAATAAGATACTTAGCTTTAATCTGAATAATAAAAGAATTAAACTATATACAAATATTGTATCAAAAAACTTAACATTTGATTATCAAAATAAAAATTACAGTTTCAATGTAAAATATAGTAAAGACTTAATAGAGTTTTATAAAACTTTTCCACAATCTCAATACCAACTTTATTTTAATTCTAAAAAATCATTACCTATTAATAATACACTATTAATAGAACTAAAAGATACTATAGAAAATATGACAGAGATAGCTGCTGTAAATTTTTTATTAAGGTTTACACAAAAATCATTTAAATATAAAACAGATTATGATCAATTTAGATATGAGAAAGTTTTATTTCCCGAGGAAACAGTATATTATCCATACAGTGACTGTGAAGATAGAACCATAATGTTTAGTTATCTAGTAAAATCTCTTCTAAATCTAGATTTAGTTGGATTGAAATATTCAGATCACCTAAGTGCTGCTGTACACTTTTCTACAAATATAAATGGTGATCATATACTATTTAATGGTAAAAAATATATTATTACTGATCCAACCTACATAAATGCAAATGCTGGGATAAGTATGCCAAAATATAAAAATAGTAGATTTGAAATTATAAGATAATTTTTTAATCCATACTTATATTTAGATATAATACAATTTCAAAAATTTTATTAAGAGAGAGTATTATGAGTAAACAACATTTAAAAGAGTTTATAGGGTTTGGAGTAGCAGGTAATTTTGCACATCATCTAGAACAAGCAGGAGAAGCTAGTGATTTTGTAGATGTAAAAGTAGATGATGAGAAAGCACCAAAGGGGATATTCCCCTTTTATCTTCCACAAAGCGATAGTTTTCTAGGAATCTATCCACTTTCAAGTGAAATCATAGTTCATCCAAGAACAAAAGATGGTAACCTTCAAATGGAACCAGAGGTAGCACTTATTTGTGAGCTAGTATATGAAAATGGGAAAGTTGTAGATATAAAACCAAACTATTTTACAGCATATAATGACTGTTCTATTAGAAAAGAGGGTGCTAAAAAGATTAGTGAGAAAAAAAATTGGGGTGAAAATACTAAAGGTATATCATCATCTATATTACCCCTAGACAAATTTAAAAATGGTGGTGTGATGGATAGCTATCATATAGCATCGTTTCTAAAAAGAGATAATAAAATACACCCTTATGGTGAAGATAGTGCCGTAACAACTTACAACTACTTTTATGATCAATTAACAAATTGGATTATAGATAAATTAAACAACCAAAAAAACAACGGTCCTCTTGAAGATCTTCATCTTCATATAAAAAATAGTAATTATCCTAATAATATGATCATAAGTATAGGAGCTACAAGCTACACAGAATTTGGTGAATCGACTTTTTTAGAAGTAGGGGATGAGATATTTGTATATGTTTACGACTCTAAATTGTATAGCTATGAAGATATATTAAACGATGCAACTAATGGTGGAAATAATCTAGATAAATGTTCACTATTACATCAGAAAATAGTTTAGTTTACTAAATTCATAAACTATTAATATAGTTGTGATACGATAATAAAAAATTATAAAAGGAACATAATGAAAAATATTCTTATGGTTCTACTTTTCGTATCTTCTATGATTGCTTCAAACCAAGGATTTTTAAATCCTGAAGATGCATTTAAGATAAAAGTAGAGAAAAAAAACGATAATATAGTATTTGATCTAAAACTAGATCCTACTATATATGTGTATGATGAGTTTTTAAAACTTACATTAAATAGTGGTGACAAAACTAGTGATCTAACAAAAGAGATTATAGTAAAAAAGCCTGTAAATTATCATGATTTTGTTGTACATTTTGATGGACTTCATTTAGTTATACCAACTAAACTAATCAAAGAGAAAATAGGGGAGGGTGCATACAATATAACTTTTGAATACCAAGGATGTTCTAAAAAAGGGCTATGTTATGCCCCAATGTCTAAAACATACAATGGCAATAGTACAACTGTAGATCAAACTAATATTAAAGATAAAGTTAATAAAACAACACAAAATGAGACAGATACAATTACACAAACATTAAAAGATGGTAATATATTTTTAGTACTTATCACATTTTTTGGATTTGGATTGCTTCTTGCACTTACACCTTGTATATTCCCTATGATACCAATATTATCAAGTATTATAGTACAACATTCAAATAAAGATGGCGGTAAGATGTCAGCTACAAAAGGTTTCACACTATCACTTATATATGTACTTTCTATGAGTATAGCATATACAATAGCAGGAGTATTAGCAGGATTATTTGGTGCAAATATTCAAGCTATGCTTCAAAATGTATATGTAATAGTTGGTTTCTCTGCAGTTTTTGTAGCACTTGCATTCTCTATGTTTGGTTACTATGAGCTTTCACTTCCACAATCTTGGCAAACAGCACTAAACAAAACAAGTGATAATAGTAGTAAGAGTGGGGGAGTTGTTGGTATTGCTATTATGGGATTTTTATCTGCACTTATAGTTGGTCCATGTGTTGCTCCACCTCTTGCTGGTGCTTTAGTTTATATTGGTCAAACTGGTGATGCTATCTTAGGTGGACTTGCTCTATTTGTTATGAGTTTAGGTATGGGTGTTCCACTTTTAGCTATAGGAATAGGGGCAGGAAAATATATGCCAAAGCCAGGTGGATGGATGATGGTTGTATCTAAAGTATTTGGTGTAGTTATGTTAGCTGTGGCTATTTGGATGTTAGATAGAATTGTACCATCTGCTATAACTATTGGATTATTTGCAGCATTACTGATGGGAAGTGCTTTTTACCTTATAAAAAATGGTAATAGATATGGTAAGATGATAGCTGCTTTACTTATGATAGGATCTATGGTATTTGTAAAATATAGTGTAGATAATGCATCAGAACAACATCTACCATTTAAACATGTACAAACAATACAAGAGTTAAAACTTATAGCTATCCACTCTAAAAAACCAATTATGGTTGATTTCTGGGCATCATGGTGTGTGAGTTGTAAAGAGTTCGACAATATAACTTTTAAAGATAAAGCAGTTTTAAAAGAGTTATCTAAATATACTTTACTAAAAGTAGATGTTACAAATAATAGTGCTGAAGATAAAGAGCTTATGAAACAGTTCAATCTTTTTGGTCCACCAGCAATGATATTCTTTAAAGATGGAAAAGAGCTAAAAGATAAAAGAATGATAGGATTTAAATCTCCTGAGGAGTTTTTGAAGATTATTAAAGATTAATTATCAAAATAAACTAAAAATAGGTAGTAGAGATACTACCTTTTTTAATAGCTTGATTTCTAGAGCTTTTAAACAATAGGCTTACTTTGGTATTAGAAACTTTTTTAGATACCCTTAAAAGCAAACTATGAAAGGGGTATTTTTAGCAATTGGTTAACATAATATAAATTCTTTACAATAATAAAATATTAACAAAGGGGTAGCAATCTACTACCCCGACTTATATTTAATTAGACATCATCACAATCAGTATCAAATATCGAACCAAAACTATCAATTGGCTCACTATTAAATGTACAACTCACTTCAATATCATTATTACAATCATTATCTAGATCTAGGTCTGTATCACTATCACTGTCATCACATAATAGTGCTCTATTAAATCCAGATTTAGATAGGTCTTCAGAAGTGTTGAAATCTATAATATCACCATTATCACACAATACTTTAAAATCACATTCATCATCATGTGTTATATAATCAGATATATCAAAATCAGATTTATCTAATTCTATAGTTGAATCATTTTCAACTTTACAATTATCAAATACTGATGATATATCTACACTATCATCACATAATTCATCTGTATTAAAATCCCCTACTTTAGAGTCACACATTACATTATCTAATTCTACTGATGATATTTTCAATCCTGTACTTTCTAGCTCACAGCTTATTGCTGGTTTAGGATGTGATATATCACACACATCTGGTATAACTCCATCTTTTAAAATATCTGTACCATTATCTATAGCTATTCCTACAACTCTATAACTATCATCCGATGTTTCATCACATACCTTACTCTCAACATCTTTTGATAGCTCTTCATGAAACTCTGGTTTAGTAAATTTAGGATCTTTACAACTATTTTCTACTGTTACCTCTGCAACATCTAATTTATCATTTTGTGTATAATATATACAACTCTCTAAATCTTGATTGTCGTTATTCTCATTATCTAAAGTTAAATCTACTTCACAATTCTGATCTATAGTAGTATTGTTATCTGTATTAAACTCCCCTACTTTATGATCTCTATCTTCATGACTATCTCTATTATAGTGTTCGTTATCAAAATTATTTGTATCTAGATCAATAGAGCTAGATCCCACAATATCACATTTAACTTCTGGCAGATCATTATTTTGTCCTATATCATCTATAACTTTAATATTGTCTAATAACATACCATAACTATCATCTGCTCCTGTACCTTCAATACTTAATGATGCACTATCACCTTCTATACCTGAACACTCTATAACTACTCTATTCCAACCTGTATCTTGATCAAGTTCACTTCTTACTACTAGTGACTCATTATCCGATTCAAATGTTAAATTACCTTCACTGTCTGAATTAATTGCAACTGTCATACCCGCAAAAGTAACTTTCATATCTGATGTATCTGCATCACCATCTAATTCTCTAGGTTTAATATCAAAAGAAACTGTATAGTTCTCACTTTCTGTTAATTTTACATCAGTTGATATTGTAACATTATGATTTGCATCAAGTTCTGCATGCACATCACCATCAGATGAACTTGATACGATTCCGCTTTGCAGTTCAATTCCTTCAGAATCAGTATCCCATACTACTCCATGATCTCCTACAACTTCACCATTGTCTCCAGTTTCTACATGCCAACCCGACTCACTTTGTAAGTTTTCAAATGACTCTTCTAATAATACTTTTGGACAACTTTCATCATCTGTATCAGAATCACTGTCAGAGTCTGTATCCGAATCGGTATCACTATCAGTATCCGTATCAGTATCGCTATCAGAGTCACTGTCTGAATCAGAATCGCTATCACTATCAGAATCACTATATCCAAAACCTATTCCATGACCAAATCCGTGACCATGTCCAAAGTCTCCATCTATATCACAATCTGAATCAGTATCACTATCAGAATCAGTGTCACTGTCTGAATCTGTGTCCGAATCAGAGTCTGTGTCACTATCTGTATCTGTATCGCTGTCTGTGTCTGTATCCGAGTCAGTATCGCTGTCTGAATCTGAATCACTATCGCTATCCGAGTCTGTATCTGTGTCAGTATCTGTATCGCTATCCGAATCCGAATCTGTATCAGTATCCGAGTCGCTATCTGTATCTGAGTCAGTGTCTGTATCACTGTCTGAATCTGTATCTGTGTCAGAATCACTATCGCTGTCAGTATCAGTATCCGAGTCGCTATCTGTATCTGAGTCAGTGTCAGAATCCGAGTCTGAATCTGTGTCTGTGTCAGAATCAGT
>Ga0256828_1002436_pt1 | contig 11077 bp, 9 predicted proteins | sample CV88metaG_FD_185993 | JGI IMG/M metagenome (GOLD analysis project Ga0256828, IMG submission 185993) | Hydrothermal vent microbial communities from East Pacific Rise, Pacific Ocean - CV88 | ecosystem: Environmental > Aquatic > Marine > Hydrothermal vents | place: Pacific Ocean: East Pacific Rise... | reverse complement strand
AAATTTGTCATCTACCCTGCTGACTTACAAGGGGCTATTAAAGGGATGTTGGGGAATGTATTTAAGAAGTAGGCTAGCCCTTACTTCAAATATACATCAAGATATATTGATGAATTAATCTTATTCTGTTATACTTTTGACCTAAAATTTGTACCCCTTAAAGGTATTTAAAATATATAGAAAGAAGATAGATGAAAGATTTTTTCACTTATGGAGAAATAGTACCAGGCTACGATGTGCCTGTACTCAATGAAAGAGAAGCAAGAGCAGCTGCAGGGATATTGTTTATCGGTGCATTTATAGGTTTAACTAATGGTGTCATGCTTGGTAGTGCTATATTTTCAGAATATTTTGTCACTTTTTTTGCCATTGATTTCACGATGAGAATAATTCAGCCACGCTACGCACCTAGTCTCTTGCTGGGTCGTTTCTTTGTACGTCATCAAATACCAGAGTATGTGGGAGCAGCACAAAAACGTTTTGCCTGGGCACTCGGTTTTATGTTGGCATGGCCTATGTTTTACTACCTTGTAATAGATTTTCAACCTAACCCTATCAAGGTACTTGTCTGTCTTATTTGTATGACATTACTTTTTTTAGAGTCTGCTTTTTCTATCTGTCTTGGATGCAAAATCTTTAATTTTATCAAAAAAGAAAAAGCCACACACTGCCCTGGTGGTGTCTGTGAAATACAGACAAAAGACCCTGTACAAAAATTTACTTTCCCTCAAAAAGCTATCGTCTTACTCACTGTTTTGACATTAAGCTACGGAGTATATGCCTATATGACCAAATTAGAGACTAAAACGCACTTTGGGAAAATGGTTAAAACAAAATTTACAAAAATGATGACAAGTCAAGAAGAGCTTGACCGAATTCAAGCAGCAAAAGAAGAGAAAGAGTTTGAGGATTTTTAATCCTCTTATTGTTTTTCCTACCTATATTTTACAATAACACTTCATAACTATCTAAGATCATCATATTTTGAATTTTATCAAATCTTAAAGTTTTTAATTCTATAGTTAACTAACTAGTTAATTAATAAGGATAAGGATGACAAAAAAAATACAAAAAAGAGATGCAAAAGCTTCCAAACAACTTATCATCAATAATGCTATCAAACTTTTTGCCACAAAAGGATATGCATCTGCTTCGATGGAAGAGTTAGGCAAGATGTGTGATTTAAATAAAGCAATGGTTTTTTACTATTTTAAAAACAAAAAAGGTCTTTATGAAGCCGTAATGCAAGAAGTATTAGACGAAATATATCATACCATAGTCAAAGAAAATAAAAAATATCAAAACCCAAAACAACAACTCAAAGCTTTTGTTAGTACTTATGCTGAGTTTGCATATGAACATGATTATCTCCCCTCTCTTTTGTTAGCAGAATTAAGTGATAGTGGTGCGGTCATTTCAGAAATGCTTTTTAGCTCTATGCGTCAACTTTTTGCTCTTTTTAGTGATATTCTCTATAGAGGTCAAAAAGAAGACTATTTCAAAGATGCTTTACCTATGATACTTTACTTTATGATTATAGGTACACTTAATCTAATGGTAACCACAAAAGCATTACGCATAAAAGCATCTAAAATGAATGATATAACTGTTGACACTTGTGCATCTTGTGACATAAAAGAGATTGCAAACTATATTATGCAGCATATTGATTGTATGCTTATCAAGGAAAATTAAGATGAAATACAAATTCATACTCACTTCTATCGCTGTAACTCTACAGCTTCAGGCTACAACCATCACCTCTCTACTCAATACGCTTGAGCAAAGACCCGAACACAGACTCGATATGATTGATGTGAAAAAAAGTAATTTGGATAGCCAGAGCATCTCTGACAAACTCATGCCAACAGTCAATATTTTCGGTGGTTACGAAGTCTACTCATCTCCCAACGGATTGGTTCCTGTACCACCTAACAAACTCATAGGTATGGTCAAAGACCAAAGTATAGGACAGCCTTTTAGTAAAAATATTTTTCGTGAAGGAGTAAATTTTACTTGGCCATTGTTTGTTAAATCTGTTTATACGTTGGAGGACAAAGCCGAACTACTTCATCTCGCAGCCAAAGAGAAGAAAAAGCTTAACCTTCTACAAAGGGAAGCCCTTGTTGTGGGTTCAGTGGCACAGTTACGTTACCTAGAGTCACTTAAAGCAGCACTTATCGCCAAAAAACATTCCATCTTAGAAACAGAAAATATCACCAAACTCAAAATCAAAGAGGGGCGTACACCCCAAAGTGCTTTGTTTATACTTCAAAGTAATATTAATACCCTTGAGATAAATATAAACAATATTGAGCAAAACATCAACCTTATTTATTCTAAAGTTGATACTTTAACAGGTGTATCCCTCAAACAAAGTTTACCTATCCGGCTTAAACACAAAATAAAAAAAGGTGAAATATTTGCACTCAAACCTTTAAAAAGAAAACTAGAAGCGACGCAAAAAGAGGTACAAGCTACCAATGAAGCTTATTATCCTAGTGTCTTAACAAAAGGAAACTACACCTACTCCCAAGGGGATGCTTACAATAATGGCAATACACTTCATGAATCCTTTGGTATGGTGGGTCTCTATATTTCCATGCCACTATTCGATGCTTCTAAAGGTACAGCTTCAGAGCAAGCAAAAGTGGCTTATTTGAAAAAAAAATCACAACTTAGCCAAACTGCACATGCATTAAAGGTACAAGCAAAACAGTTAACCCGCGAGATTAAACTTCTCAAAAGGTCTGTAGCTTTAGCAAAAAAAAGTGTGTTTGATCAAAAACGACTTTTAAAGATTGCCAAAGTCTCTTTAAAAGATGAGATTATTACACAAGAGGAGTATCTTCGTTATGAAGATGCAGTAGCAGATGCCAAAGCAGCACTCTACAAAGCAGAAGCAAAAAAATGGCAAGACATTGCACAACTTGCTGTCATCTATGGAAATGATTTGAGAAGGATTGTAAAATGATAAAAACAATAGGAAAACGTTTACTTATAATATTGGTAATTGCGGTGTTGGTTATCGGGGGTATACTCCTGATTAAGGCTAAAAAAGGAAAAGAGGCACAAATACCTGTTGCAAAAGTCTATCCTATGGTAGTAAAGGCTATACAAGTTGCTCCCAAAGAAGTCAAACTAACACTTCCTTATCTTTCATTGGTTGAAAATGACGAAAATGTGATGCTCACTTCACGTATGTCAGCCAGAGTGCTCATGATTAAAAAAAGTGGTCAAGTAGTACATAAAGGTGACCTGCTTGCAACACTTGATACAGAAGAGCTCACAGCCAATATTGAAGCGGTAAAGATTTCTTTGAAAAATTTACTTAACACACACCAGAGAACACAAGCACTCTATAAAGTTAAAGGTGCATCCATCGAACAACTTCAAAAAGAAGAATCTAATATCGCTTCGTTAAAATCAAAGCTTAAAGCATTACAGAGCCAGATGAGTTATACCACACTTCTCTCTCCAGTAAATGGTGTCATAGCCAAGACATTTGCCACTCAAGGCAGTATTGCTATGCCAGGGAAACCTCTTATCAATATTTCTGCAACAGAAGGTTTTTCTCTAAGAGAAAGACTCCCTGATGATATTACACCTAAATCTATCATTTATAATAATAAAACGTATCCTATCCAAGCACTAGGAAGTACATTTCATGGGCTAAATGAATATAAATCGTATGTATCTGGTATACATTTGAGTGCAGGGGAAACTGTTGATATTTCTGTGGTTGTTTTTGAGGGGATAGGAACCAAACTTCCTTTTGATGCTATTTTAAATAAAAATAGAAAAAGTTATGTACTGCTTGTCAAAGACCACATTGCCCATGCAAAAGAAATCCATATTGCTGCCAAAGGGGAACAAGGTGTTGTCATTAAAGAAGATTTGAGAAATGAAAAAATTATTGTAGCAAAACAGGACATTCTTCTTAAACTCCTAACTGGTATAACCATTAAAGTTGAGGAGTAATATATGTTTGATTTTTTTTACAAACGTCCGTATCTACTCTATTCACTTATAGCCGGTTTTTTCATTATGGGAATTGTAGGGTTAACTAGCTTACCTAAAAACCTTTTTCCAGATGCCAACCCTCCTAAGATAGTCATCATCACCTCCGTACCTGGGGCTACAGCAAAAATCGCGGCAAGTACAGTCTCTAAACCCATAGAGGAAGAAGTATCAAGACTTGGATTTGTTACTGATGTTGCCTCAGGAAATGCAGCTAACCTCTCCATTGTCACTGTAGAATTTAGCTACAAAAAAGGACTTAATGAAGCTGCTGTTGATGTCGCTAATGCACTCAATATTGCCAAGGCCAAAATTCCAGCAGGACTAAATCCTGCCATTTACACAGCAGGAGATTTTACCTTACCTGTGGATGTTATAGCACTTAGTCCCAAAAACGAAGATTTAAGTCTTGATCAGATACGTAAAATAGCTGATTCATTCATAAAACCTTACCTTTTGAGTAACAAATCCATAGGAAATGTTGAAGTATTTGGTGGATACCAAAGTGCTATTAATATAGAAATAGACCCGTTCAAAGCCAAAAGGTATGGTATAGATTTTGAGACCATAGGCAAGATAATTATGTCACAAAATAAAGACATCCCCGTGGGCTTCATCAAAGGAGACAATAGTTTTTATACTGTGACCATTTATGGTGAAAAAGACAATGTACTTGACTTACAAAACCTACTTCTAAAACCAAATGTCAGACTCAAAGATATTGCCGATGTCAAGTGGGGGCATAAAAAACGTACCAGTGGCTACTTAGGTAATGGAAAAGAAAGTATCGCTCTGGCTATCCAAAGAGCACCAGGAGGTTCTGTGTTAGATGTTTCTAAAGCCGCACGTGCAGAGATGGCTACTTTAGAAAAGAAATATCCAAACATTAAATTTGAAATAGCAGACACACAAAGAGACCTGATAGAACAGGCAAACAACAACATGCTTGAAGCCTTACGTGATGCCATCATCTATACACTTTTGGTCATTATGGTATTTTTAGGTAATTTTAGAGCCATCATCGCTGCAGGACTTTCTATTCCTATGGTATTTTTCTCTACGATTGCTATCATTTGGATGACAGGTGGAGAGCTAAATATCGTTATTTATACTGCTATTATTTTAGCCCTTGGTATGCTTACCGATGATGCGGTTGTGGTGCTAGAAAATATTGAACGCCATCTGGTAGAGACCAAAGAAGATTTACAAACAGCCATCAAAAATGGAACCAAAGAAGTACTAAATCCTGTATTTGCAGGCACACTCGCAACCATTGCCATCTTGTTTCCTCTCATGTTTGTGGGTGGATTTCCACAGAAAATATTTAAACCACTCATTGAAACACTGATTATTGCATTACTTGTAAGTTACTTTTTATCTATCACTTTTATTCCATTGCTCTCAGCATGGCTTTACAGAAATGGTACAGGAAAAACCAAAGTTGAAAATGCCTTTGAATGGTTTTATGAACACACTATTGGTAAGCTGGTAGCTCCATATGAAGGGATTATCAAATTTTCAAACAGTGGATGGAAAATCCCTAGAAGAATGGTCTTGACCATAGGGGTTATCGCTTTTTTAATTTTCTCTTTAAAGAATGTCATGCCTACTATCGGTAAAGATGCCATGCCACCCATGGATACAGGTATCATCAAAGCCCAAATCGCTTTTTCTGCCAATGATACGGTAGACCATACAGAAAAAAAACTCAAACCTTTTTTAGTTTGGCTTAACAAGCAACCTTGGATGATACGAAGTTCTATCGCCTTTGGTACAGAACCAGGTACTTTGAGCTTGGGAAGCGGAAATTTACCCACAGAAGCAACTATCACCATCAATGCTGTAAACCGCTTTAAAAGAAAAAAATCACTCTGGGAACTTGAAAATGAGATAAGAGATAGACTTTCACATTTAGAAGGTATCAAACGTAATGATGTCTTTGACTTTGGTGCTACCGCACTCTCTTCCATTAAAGCTACCGTAGATACACGTATTTATTCTCCAAAAATCGATGGGCTCAGTGGCTACGCCAAAGAAGTTTCTACTGCCATGAAAACAGTCAAAGGCTTAACCTCTGTCTCTACCTCATGGGATAGAGACTTTAGTGAGTATGTCATTGATATAGACAGGAACAAAGCTTTACGCTATGGAGTCACACCATTTAATATTGCTATGCAGATACCTATCAAAGGGCAAGTCGTATCTCTCAATGCAAATCTGGAATCTATGAATACACAGTTTGTACGTTTATACATGAAAGACAAATTTACAAAAAATCTTGAGACCTTAAAACTCTTACCGATTCATACTCAACTAGGAGATATACCACTTTCACAGATTGCATCTATCAAAAAAGAGCTCACTTATGCCAAAATAGAACGTGACAACATGCTTTACAGTCTGGATGTCAATGGATATCGTGCCAAAAGACCCGTGACACACCTCACAGATGACACACTTGAAGCACTCAAAAATATCAAAAGTGATGGCTTCGTAGTCACACAAACCGGAGATCAAGCACAAATAGATGACAGCTTTAAACGTATGGCAAAAGCTATTGGACTGGGGATTGTTATCTTGCTTATGGCATTGATTGCCATCTATAAGTCAGTTAGGCTGGCATTTATTATGATTTTAGTACTTCCTCTCTCTATGATAGGTGCAAGCTGGGGAATGTTACTGTTTGACAAACCAAGCTGTATGCCAAGTCTATTAGGAATTCTTCTTCTCTTTGGTATCATCATTAAAAATGCTATTTTATTAATTGACTTTTATCAGACTAATAAAGAAAAGGGAGAGAGTAATTTCCAAAGTGCACTTGACAGTGTGAGTGTACGTTTCAGACCTGTCATGATGACTGCCTTTGCTACCATTGCAGGGATGATTCCTATCGCACTCGAACAAGCTGTGGGACTTGAACGTCTTTCTCCACTGGCAGATGTAGCTATTGGCGGACTGTTAATTGGTACACTCTTGACACTCATATATGTACCAATGTATGCTTACATCTTTGACAAAGAAACATCTACAAAGACCAAAAAAGAAGGATAACTTATGCAAGAAGCCTGTCACACAATGCATATGGGTGAAGTATTAAACGCTTCACACCCAGACTATCCACTCCATGAAGCTGTCATCTATGGTGATAAACTAAACTGTGCAAAACTCTCCAAAAGACTCAGCTGTGCCATCAAACATCTACCTATCAAGGTACGTTTTACTTATGTATATGACACGCAAAAAGCATTGGAATCAGGAATTATCAAAGATCCAACACTTGTTCTCGATACTAAAATATTGTTAGAAGGTTTGCCTCAAGCAGAAGAGATTACAGAGGCGTTTAAAGATCTCTTAAACTAAACTTTTCCAAATAATATATTTAAAGGAACCTCTACGAATAAGTGATTACCCATTACTTCGAAAAATACTGGTAATCCTTCACCCCCTGACAATTACCATCCCACTTCTAACCATACTTTTTAAATATCTTGGTGGATTGGTCATGTAATCTTATTCCCTCTCTCCTGAGTGGGAATACACACTTCTTTATAAATACTCAATCATCCTAAAATAACTTTGATACATACTTTTTTCTTTTCCATGAAAAAATGATGACTGCAAAAGACAAATAAACTACACACTGCATCCATAAAATAGTATAACTATCTACTACCATAGAAAAGTCTGCACCCATTTGATTTACACTCAAAAAGCCATGTATAGCAGGAGTTGAAGGTACTAGCATAGCTAATGCATAGATGCTTTGAGGTAGTTCTTCTACAGGCCATACAAAACCTGCTGCAAATACCAAAGGTAAAGAAGAGAAAAGTACTATCGGAGTGGCTATTTCTCTAGAAGAAAAAAGTGAACCTAACAGTAATCCAAAAGAGATAGAAGCACATAGAAATGCCACACCAAAAGTAAGTAAATCACTCATATTTGCCAAGCGTGTCACTTCAAAATGTGTAAAACTATAACCAAAATAATACAACATATGTACAAAGAACAGCATAAAGAAGATAATGGCACGAGAGAGATAAATCTCCCATATGGGAGCATCTGTAAAGTAATCCTTTTCTCTTCTACGCATCCTTTCATTTACCCCACCACCTAAGATACCTAACCCTATAAGCATCGTCTGTTGTAAGATTAAAATAAACACAGCAGGGATAACATACTGAGTGTATGAATTATTTTTATTAAAAAGGTTAATCACATTCAAACTATAGGGGATATAAGACTCTTTTGCTTGATTAAGTGGCACTTGTTTTTTGAGAAGTCTTGCTACCTTTATCGTAGCACTTTGTGTTAAGATAGCCTTCATCGCACCCTCTAAAACACCTCCATAGATTAGGAAATAACTACTGTCTGCACCCACTGCTATCGTTGGACTTTTATTGAGTGCTAGGTCTCGTTTAAATGCTCTAGGGATGACAACAATCGCTTTAACCTCTCCTCTTACTAAAGCCTCTTTTGCATCTTTTTCACTCAAGTCATTTCTTGTAATCTCTATTTGAGGTGTTGCTTCAAGTTTAAAGATGACACTACGACTCACATCACTTTTATCATAATCTACCACACTCACATTCAATGCAGAGATACTCTGCCTTGCATAAGGCTGAGGGTAGAGAAAAGAATACAAAATAACACCACCAATAATGGTTAAGATAACTGCTGTATCTGTAATAATATTTTTTATTTCATTCAAAAAGGTTTTTGCAAAACTCAAACGATATCCTTTTTGAAGCTTTTATGTAATCGTATTTTAAAGAGTAAAACCACTGGTATAAAACAGAGCCAAAATAAAAAGAGTACTATTAATCTATCTAACTCCAAAAAAACATTTGCCCCATAGTTTGCTTGTGAAAGTTGTAATTGCATATAATGAGAAATAGGTAAAATATCTCTCCAAAAAAGTGCAAATGCATTCATATTGTATATAGGGAAAGTAATGCCTAAAAATGCAAATGCAGGTGCAGTATAGACTGCACCCAAACTCAAAGAACGTGCGTAGTCAAACCCTATAGCAAATAGAAGTAAGGCTATGACCTGATAGGCAACGACAGTTAAAAACATACCAAAAACAAGTACTATAAATGATCCTTGAAATGCCCATGCACTATAGATATAAAAAAGGTACCCAATACCAAGTACCATAAATGCAAGCGTATACGGTAACATTAGTCCCAAGAGTTTTACACCTATATACTTTTCATTTTTAAAAAATGCTTTCTCTTGTTTTGCTTTAAACATGGTACCTACCGATACCAGTGTAACAATAACAATAAAAATCTGCCACATCGCAGGTAAGAGTGCTGAGACTAAAAAATAAAAATAATTTTGATACATGTTAAAAAATGGGGTTACTTGTATACCTATGGGAGAGATAGAAGCCATCGTTGCTTTAGGATTTTGTAGTTCAACTAAGTTCTGTACATACTCTACTTGTGCAGCATTTTGCATAACTGTTGTACTCAGTGCTGATGTTAAGATTTTACCTACAAGAATGTATTGGGTATTTATCATCGCTGTGATATGAGGATGTTTTTGAAGTAAGGTATTTTGCATAAAATGACGAGGGATGATAACCACAGCATATGCCTTAGAAGATTGTACCAAACGCATCGCTTCATTTATTTCAGTTGGCATAGCAGCTATTTTCATCGTTGAAGAACTGTCAATATTTGTAAGCACACTACGAGAAAGTTCAGATTTATCATGATCCACTACCACAATAGGTAAATCTCGTACCACCCCAGAATAAAAGATGGCAATGAGAAGAAAAAAAGATATCAAAGGCAGTACAGTAATAAGAAACAGTTTATACCATGAATTTTTAATACTTCTTAATTCATACAAAAACGCTTCATTCAATGCAGATATCATTTACAGTTCCAAAAGAACACTCATCCCTACCCTAAGGTTTGGTATGGGGTTCATAGGCCGAAGTTCTACTTCAAAACTCTTCATATCAAAACCTTTACCACTCTCTGTTGCTCTCCACGTAGCATAGTCACCCATAACGGCAATATTACTTACTTTAAAATCATACATTTCCTCACCCAATGCAGGAATTTTAACTTTAAATACTTTCCCTTTTTGAAAAGACTTTAAGTAGTCTTCTCTTACAGAAAACTTCGCCCATACATCCTCTATATCAATAATACTCACAATGGGAAATCCTGTAGGTGAAAGTTCTCCTGAATGTATAAGTACTTGAGAGACTTCCCCTTTATGAAAGGAGTGTTGTGTTGTCTCTTTAACAAAAGCATTCACCTCATCTACCTTTGCCTTATAGACTCTTTCTTGTGCTGAAGCAGCCTCTTTTACTTCAACCCTTGCACCTTCTTTTGTCATGATAAATATCTGTTTTGCAGCACTTGAGTCATATTTGGCTGCTTTATACTTAGTATACACCTCATCTTTTTTTTGTTCTGCGACTACACCCTCTTTAAAAAGACGCTCTATCCGTTCATAGGTTGTACGCATCAAGGCTTCTGCAGCTTTGGCTTTTTGCCAAGTATCATAAGCTGCTTGTATCTCCTGTTTTCTAGCTCCTGTTTCAGCTTGTTTTTTCTCAGCACCTGCTGCATCTTCTGCTGCTTTTGCTTGTGCAAGTTTTGCCTCTACTTCTGGAGAAGATATAGTAAAAACCACATCACCGACATCTACCATATCACCCTTTTTTACGTACACTTCACTTACACGACCAGGAAGTTTAGAAGAAATATTATAACTCTGGGCATCTATCTCACCTTGTAACACAATCGCTTGAGGTTGATAAGCTTCGTAAAAAGTAAAACTTACCCAAATAAATAAAGAAAATAACAGTACCCCAATAAGTGTTAAAAGTTTATGGTTCATCTATCTAATTCCTTTAGCTGATTTTTCAAATGTAAAAAAGCGTTCACGCTCTCCACTAAGCACACAAAGTGCTGCAAGACTTTTTACGTAGTTGTATGCAGCATTTAAACGTTGTGCTTTTGCACCACGCAACAATGTTTGTGCATCTACCACCTCTACTGATGTTGCTAGCCCTTCTTTAAAGGCAAGAGAA
>Ga0256828_1002435_pt1 | contig 11079 bp, 9 predicted proteins | sample CV88metaG_FD_185993 | JGI IMG/M metagenome (GOLD analysis project Ga0256828, IMG submission 185993) | Hydrothermal vent microbial communities from East Pacific Rise, Pacific Ocean - CV88 | ecosystem: Environmental > Aquatic > Marine > Hydrothermal vents | place: Pacific Ocean: East Pacific Rise... | reverse complement strand
GAGATATTTGATACTCTATTTGAAAAGTTAAAACCACTATCGATGAGACTTGTAGCAGATTTTAACCCTAGAGGTAATGTTCATACAGTTATAAAGATAGATTCAAAAGATATGAAGAGGTAGAGTAAACTTATATCAAAACGGAGGGGGAGAAGTGAGATATATCTTATTATTTGTGGGAATAGCTACATTTTTTTTGAATAGTTGTCAAAAAAAAGTAGAGACACAAATAGATGAAAATAGTACATATATTCAGAAAATCAATATACATACATTAAAAAAGCAGAGTTATCCTCTTTGGGTTAGTTTTAGTGGAAAAACAGAGGCCTTTGAGTCTGTTGATACCATCTCTAGAGTTAAGGGGGAGTTGAAAGAGATATCTTTTGTAGAGGGTGAATTTGTAGATAAAGGTGATGTTCTATTTCGCTTAGATAAGAGTGAATATGTCGCTAAGTATAATCAACAAAAAGCTATCTTAGAAAAAGATAAAGCCTCTCTAGCTTTGGCTAAAGCCACTTTTGATAGATATAAACCTTTAGTAGATGAGCAGTTGGTATCTAAAGAGAAGATAGAGCAGTTAGATGCCAATATCCAAGAGTTAAGAGCTATCGTTAAAGCTGATAAAGCACTCTTAGATGAGGTGAAGTTAAATTTAGATTATTGTGATATCAAAGCTACTATTGATGGGTATGTTGGTAAATCTAGCTATCTAAAGGGTAATTTGATAAATATAGGAGATAAATTAACAAATATTGTAAATAGTAAAAAGTTATATGTTCACTTCTATCCATCTATTGAAGATGTTGTTTTGATAAAAAAATTTGCTAAAGAGCCTTTTTGTAAAGTTAAAGTTGTCCTAGATAAAGATGATTTTAAGAGTGTTGTGTTAAGTGGTAGAGTAGATTTTATAGATAATCGAGCAAACAGTTCTACAAATACTGTATCTATGAGAGCTATTGTTTCAAATGATGATACTTTAGTATATGCTGGTAGTTTTGTCCATATCTGGTTACATTTAGGGGAGTATGAGGCTCTTGCTATTGAACCAAATCAAGTATCACAAGACCAAGAGGGTGAGTTTGTATATATAGTTGATGAGAATAATACTTTGCGAAAAAGATATGTTCAAATAGGTTTTGAAAATAGTAGTTTGATGTTTGTCTCTAATGGATTAAAAAGTGGTGATAGAGTTGTTGTTGGACTTTTTCACTCTTTAGAAGAGGGGCGAAAAGTTGAACCAGTAGAGGTTGAAAATCCGATAAAAGTGGAGATGTAAATGTTTTCACTATTTTTTATTCGCAGACCTATCGTTGCGATGGTTATCTCTATCTTTATTTTGATGTTGGGGTTGATTTCTTTAAAAATTTTACCAATAGCACAGTTTCCTCAAGTTGTTCCTCCCGTTATTCAAGTATCAGCATTTTATCCAGGTGGTAGTGCTTCTGTTGTAGAGAAGAGTGTCACCTCTGTTATAGAAGAGAAGTTAAATGGTGTAGAGGGTATGATATATATGGAGTCATCTTCTACATCTGATGGTAGTATGAGTATCAAAGTCTATTTTGAGTTAGGTAGAGATTTGGACTTGGCATCTGTTGATGTTCAAAACCGTGTAGCACTAGCTATGCCATCTCTGCCTGAGGCAGTAAAACAACAAGGTGTTGTAACCAAAAAAATCTCATCATCTATGCTTGAGATTGTAGCTCTCCAATCCTCAAATCCAAAGCACGACTCTCTCTACTTATCAAACTTTGCCTCTTTAAATATCATAGAGGAGTTAAAAAGGGTAGATGGTGTATCTGATGTTGTAAATTTTGGAGAGCATAAGTATGCTATGCGTATATGGTTAAATCCAGATACTTTGGCATCTTTGGGTATCTCTTTAGCTGATGTTACAAGTGCGATAAAAGAGCAAAATCTTCAAATATCTCTAGGTACTCTAGGGGATACTTCTATAAAAAAACAGAACAAATATCAATATACGCTTATTGCTGAGACTAGATTAGACTCAGTTAAGGAGTTTGAACATATCATTATCAAGGTGATGAGTAATGGTTCTAAGATTTACCTAAAAGATATAGCAAAGATTGAGTTGGGTTCAGAGAGTTATAGAAGTTCAGCTTTTGTAAATAACACCCCATCAGCTCAGTTGGGAATTTTTCAACTACCTAGTGCCAATGCTCTAGAGGTAGCATCAAATATATCTAAAAAGATAGAGGAGCTTCAGCGTAGGTTTCCAAAATCAATCAGTATGAAAGCTACATACGATACTACAAAGTTTGTTAAAGTTTCTATCGAGGAGGTTATCCAGACTCTTATGGAGGCACTGGTATTGGTTCTACTTGTTGTTTATGTCTTTCTACAATCTTTTAGAGCTACACTAATCCCTGCTATTGCTATACCTGTCTCATTGATTGGTACTTTTGCTGTTTTGGAAATGGTAGGTTTTTCTATCAATACTCTTACTCTCTTTGGGTTGATTTTGGCGATAGGTATCGTTGTTGATGATGCTATCTTGGTTGTAGAAAATGTTGAAGCAAACTTGGAAAAAAATCCAAACTATACAGTAAAAGAGGCTACACAAGTTGCGATGAAGGAGATTTTTGTTCCTGTTATCTCTACAACTTTAGTTCTTTTAGCTGTATTTATCCCTGTGAGTTTTATCCCTGGTATATCAGGAGCATTATATAAACAGTTTGCCTTAACAATATCTTTTTCTGTACTTATATCAGCTATTGTAGCATTGAGTCTATCTCCTGCTATGGCTGTTTTGATACTAAAAAGAGAAAACCCTACAAAGAAAAAGCCTATATTTTTTAGGATATTTAATAGCTCATTAGAGTATATAAAAGTTGTATATAGTAAATTTTTAAGAAAGTTGATTAAGTTTTGGTATCTAGTGGTTATCACATATCTAATACTTTTAGGAGCTACTTACTATATGTTTAAAACACTTCCAACAGGTTTTTTACCTGATGAAGACCAAGGTACTTTGATAGCATCAATAGAGATGGAGGCTGGTACAACTCTAAAATATATGGAAAAAACTACAAAAAAAGTTGTAGATATAGTAAAGAAGCAAGATGGTGTTTTAGATGTTGTCTCTATCAATGGATATAGTACAATCACAGGTATTCCAGATACTTCAACAGGTACTTTATATATCATCTTGAAGGATTGGAGTGAGAGAGAAAGTTATGAGACATCTGTCGAGTATCTTATATCAACACTTCAAAAAAGAGTCTCAAAAGCTGTACCAGAAGCACAAGTTAGGATTTTTACCACACCATCAATCCCTGGTATATCTGCTGTTGGTGGTTTTGAGTTAAAGTTAGAAAATATATCAGCTATGCCTCTAAAAGAGTTTGAAGCTCAAGCCCATAAGTTTATAGAGAAGTTACAAAGTGATGTTCGTATATCAAGTGCTTACACAATGTTTAATGCCAACTATCCAGAGTTGAAGATAGATATAGATAGAGAAAAGGTTTACTCTTTGGGTGTAAATATCAACAATCTTTTTGCTGTTTTACAGACATATCTAGGCTCACTATATGTAAATGATTTCAATAAATTTGGTAAAACATATCGAGTTTATCTACAAGCAGAGAGTCGTTATAGAACATCAATACGAGATATATCAAACTTTTTTGTAAAAAATAGTAAAGGTGAGCTTATCCCTTTGAGTGCCTTAATCCATATCTCTAAAATGATGGGAGCAAATGCTATAACACACTTTAACGGTTATCAATCCATATCTATCAATGGATTACATAATGCTAAAGGTGGATATAGCTCATCAGATGCCATTAGTGCGATAGAAGAGATAGCTAGAGTCTCTTTGCCTAAAGGGATAAGCTACTCACTTAGTGGTATCTCTCTTCAAGAGAAAGAGGCTGGTGATAGTGCTGTTTATATATTTTTACTATCTCTGCTAATGGTATATCTGCTTCTTAGTGCGCAGTATGAGAGTTGGATTACCCCTTTGATGGTTATGTTGCCTATTCCTGTTGTTATGTTAGGAGCATTGGGGGCAAATATGTTCGCTGGGTTACTAAATGATATATATACTCAAGTTGGATTGGTTCTACTAATAGGTATGTCAAGTAAAAATGCTATTTTGATTATAGAGTTTGCTAAAGAGCTTAGAGAGGCTGGAGAGGGTATTGTTGAGAGTGCTATCAAAGCATCTGTATTGAGACTTAGGGCGATATTGATGACTGTATTTGCCTTTTTATTAGGACTACTGCCACTTGTTGTCGCAACAGGTGCTGGTGCTATGTCTCGGCGTTCTTTAGGTACGGCTGTATTTGGTGGAATGGCTCTATCTACTATATTGACATTTCTATTGACACCAATTCTTTTTGTTGTATTACAGAGATTGATAGAGAGATTTTCAAAGGGCAATGATGAATAAAAAAATACCATTTTTACTACTAATATCTACATCTATATATGCCAATAGTACAACTTTGAGTATAGATAAGCTTATAGAGATAGCACTAAAAAATAGTCCAGATGTCCAAATAGGAAGATTAAATTTTGATGCCTCTAAAGCTAGAGAGAGGTTTCAAGTCGGATACTACTATCCTCATATAGATATCTCAGCTCAAGCAGATAAAGGTTATAGTAAGTTCAAAACCAACTCATCTAGGAGTATAGAGTTATTGAGTGGAGAGATTACTCTATATCAACTTTTATACGACTTTGGTAAACAATCAAGTAGTGTTGAAGCTAGTTTAGAAGAGTCTTTATCATATAAAGCACAGATGTATCAAATCGTCTCAAATAAGATTTTAGAGGTAAAAGAGACTTACTATGAGATACTAAAAGCTTATGAGATAAAAGAGGCTTATAGAAAAAATTTAACTCTACAAAAAAATCAACTATATAGAGCAAAAAAGTATTTAAAAGCAGGGATAAGAACAATCATAGATGTTTCTGATGCCAAAATAAGGCTAGAAGAGGCAAAAAGAGATTTGGCAAATGCTCAATACAATATAGAGCTACTCTATGCTAAAATGGAAAATATTTTGGGTAAAAAGATATCTTTAAATGATAAAAAACTATATAGAGTTAAGTTGAAAAATATATCTCTACTTAAGCAGATACCTATCGTTAAAGAGTCATTGAGTAGGTTAAAAAAGTATGCCTATAAACATAGATATATACTAAAGAGTATAAAACACTCAATTAAACAATCAAAATCTATACTATCGGCTACCAAAAAATCTTACTATCCAACTATATCTCTAAGAGCAGATTATACAAATAGACACTTAGATAGAGATGTGATAAATACTTTAGCACAAAGAGAGTCTCATATATCTCTTGATGTCTCTATGAATGTTTTTGATGGTTTTCAAAAAGCTTCAAAAGTAGAAGAGGCAAAGTTGAAAATGTTGATGATAAAAAGCCAGAAAGAGAGTATTAAACTAGCTATCAATCAAGAGGTTTTAAACTCATATCTATCTGTAAGAAGAGCAAAAGATAATATCGCTTTAAATGAGACTATTTTGAAAAGAGCAAAAGAGAAATTATCTCAAGCGAAAAAGAGATATGAAAATGGATTGAGTGATTTTATAGAGTTACAAATATCTCAACAAGATTATATAAACTCTCTGATAGCTTTGAAAAGTAGTTATTATGACTATTTTATAGAGATAGCTAGATTAAACTATTCGATAGGTAGATAGGATTAGAAGTTGTATCCATCTAAAAAGATGGATACAGATATAAAAAGAGTAGCTAAAGATTAGCTATTTCTCTTTTCGATAATCTCTTTCGCTACATTTGTAGGAACTTCTTCATAGTGGTCAAACTCCATAGAGTATGTCGCACGACCTTGTGTCATAGATCTAAGGTCTGTTGAGTAACCAAACATTTCAGATAGTGGAATGAAAGCATTTACAATCTTGTTTCCTGCTCTATCGTCCATACCGTTTACTTGTCCTCTTCTCTTAGATACATCACCGATAACATCACCCATAAACTCTTCTGGAACTTCAACTTCAACTTTCATCATAGGCTCAAGGATAACAGGGTTAGCTTTTCTACAACCTTCTCTAAATCCCATAGAACCAGCAAGTTTAAATGCCATTTCAGATGAATCCACATCGTGGTAACTACCATCATAAAGAGTAACTTTTACATCTTCTACTGGATAACCAGCTTGGATACCTCTTTGCATAGCTTCTTGTACCCCTCTGTTTACTGGTTGGATAAACTCTTTTGGTACAACCCCACCTTTAATCTCATCAACGAACTCATAACCAAATCCTGGTTCTTGTGGTTCAATTCTAAGGAATACATGACCATATTGACCACGACCACCAGATTGTTTAGCATATTTGTACTCTTGGTCAACTGCTGTTCTGATAGTTTCACGGTAAGCAACTTGTGGCGCACCAACTTCAGCTTCAACTTTGAACTCTCTTTTCATTCTATCAACGATAATCTCAAGGTGTAGCTCACCCATACCAGAGATGATAGTTTGACCAGACTCTTCATCTGTATGAACTCTAAATGATGGATCTTCAGCTGCTAGTTTACCTAGAGCTAAACTCATTTTTTCTTGGTCAGCTTTTGTTTTTGGCTCAACTGCTACTGAGATAACTGGATCTGGGAACTCCATTCTCTCAAGTACAACTTTATCTTTATCTGAACATAGAGTATCTCCAGTAGTTGTATATTTAAGACCAACAACAGCACCAATATCACCAGCACAGATATCTTTAATCTCTTCTCTTTTGATAGCGTGCATTTTCATAATACGACCAACTCTCTCTTTTTTACCTTTTGTAGAGTTGTATGTGTATGAACCAGACTCAAGGATACCTCTATATACACGGATAAATGTAAGTTGTCCAACAAATGGGTCAGTCATAATTTTAAATGCTAGAGCTGCGAATTCACCATCATCTGTCGATTCTACTGTTACTTCAGTATCAGGGTCGTCCATCATTGTACCTTTGATAGCTGGAGCTTCAACTGGTGATGGAAGGTAATCTACAACAGCATCAAGAAGAGTTTGAACACCTTTGTTTTTGAAAGCTGTACCACAAGTCATAGGAACTATATGCATACCGATAGTAGCATCTTTAATCCCTTTCATAATCTCTTCAGCAGAAAGCTCTTCACCTTCCATATATTTTTCCATCAACTCATCGTTACCATCAGCTGCTGAAATCTCTTCAATCATCTTCTCTCTATACTCTTCAGCTTGGTCAATCAACTCGTCTCTAATCTCTTGCTCATGGTAGTCTGAACCCATCTCAGCATCAGCGTCCCATACAATCTCTTTCATTTTAACTAAGTCGATGATACCTTCAAAGTTATCTTCAGCACCGATAGGGATTTGGATAGGTACTGGGTTACCTTTTAATCTATCTCTAATTTGTCTCTCAACTTCATAGAAATCAGAACCAGTTCTGTCCATTTTATTTACGAAAACGATAGAAGGAACACCATATCTGTTTCTCTGTCTCCATACAGTTTCTGATTGTGGTTGAACCCCACCAACAGCACAGAATACTGATACAGCACCATCAAGAACTCTCATTGAACGCTCAACTTCGATAGTAAAGTCAACGTGGCCTGGAGTGTCAATGATGTTAATCATTTTGTTACGCCACTCACAAGTTGTAGCAGCAGAAGTAATAGTAATACCTCTCTCTTGCTCTTGTTCCATCCAGTCCATTGTAGCATCACCATCGTGAACCTCACCGATTTTATGCTCAACACCTGTATAGAATAGAATTCTTTCTGTTGTTGTTGTTTTTCCTGCGTCAATGTGAGCAGCAATACCGATATTTCTTACATCTTCTAGTTTATGTGATCTAGCCATAGTTTAGTTCCTTACTACCATCTATAATGAGCAAATGCTTTGTTAGCTTCTGCCATTTTATATGTATCTTCTTTTTTCTTGAATGCTGAACCTTTTTCAGTAGCTGCGTCCATAAGCTCATTTGAAATTTTTTCCATCATAGTTCTTTCATTTCTCTTTCTAGCAGCATCTACGATCCATCTAATAGCTAGTGATTGTTGTCTAGCTGGTCTTACTTCGATAGGCACTTGGTATGTAGCACCACCAACTCTTCTACTTTTTACTTCCATTACAGGTTTTACATTATCCATAGCTTTGTTGAAAACTTCGATACCTTTTTCACCTGTTTTAGATTCAATTCTCTCTAACGCACCATATACAACTTTTTGGGCAACACTTTTTTTACCATCTAACATTACTGTATTGATGAACTTTGTTAAAACTTTTGAACCATATACTGGGTCTGCCAATACTGGTCTAACAGGAGCTTTTCTTCTTCTCATATATTAATCCTCTTCAATCTTTAAATTATTGTTGATTTACTCAAGTTTTATCCCCTAAGGATTATGATAAAACCTGCTTAAGCCACTAGGCTAAACTCTATCTTCTCTATACTTCTCAAACTATTTTTTAGGTTTTTTAGTACCATATTTAGAACGAGAAACAGTTCTACCGTTTACACCAGCAGTATCTAGAGCACCACGAACAATGTGATACTTAACACCAGGTAAATCTTTAACTCTTCCCCCTCTAACTAGAACGATAGAGTGTTCTTGTAGGTTGTGACCTTCACCACCGATATAAGAGATAACTTCATATCCACTTGTCAATCTAACTTTAGCAACTTTTCTAAGTGCTGAGTTTGGTTTTTTAGGAGTTGTTGTATAAACTCTTGTACATACACCTCTTCTTTGAGGACAGCTCTCTAATGCTGGTGATTTTGATTTTTTAATCACTCTCTTACGCTCTTTACGAATCAATTGGTTAATTGTAGGCAAATCGTTTCCTTTTTATTTGGTTTGTTTGAATTGAATCTGGTTGTTACACCATTTAAACTGAACATATCTTCAGTTTAAATCATATAGCAATTTTTACACAGAAAAATGGATAGATATTATATCCAAAAAATCTTTGTTTTTTCTGAACTTTAGATTAAACTATATTATGGCATTATTGTATAAGTTTGATTTTGGAGTTATGTGATGAAAAAACTATTTTCTAACTGCTATTTGATGGATAGACGATGTTATGATGAGTATGCTTTGAGTGAAGATATATTGATGGAACACGCCTCTAGGGGTATGGCTGAGTATATCAAGGAGCATTTTTCATCAGGAAGTAGAGTGTTGATTGTATCAGGAGTTGGCAACAATGGTGCTGATGGTATAGTCTTGGCAAGACAGCTATATCTTGATTATGATGTAGCTCTTTATATCCCAAAAGCTTTAAAATCAGATATGGCAAAGATACAGCTATATCGAACTAAGAGTGTAGGTGTAGAGATTGTTGATGAGATTATAGAGAGTGATATTATCGTAGATGCGATATTTGGTGCTGGATTAAATCGTGATATTGATAATGAGATAGTTGATATACTAGAGAGTTTAAATAGTCAAAAAGCGTTTAAGATAGCTTGTGATGTACCTACTGGTTTGCTAGAGAGTGGGGAGCTTTGTAGTGCTACATTTAGGGCTGATGTAACTATCACGATGGGGGCTTTGAAAAAATCTCTTTATAGTGATGGTGCGAAAGATTTTGTAGGGGAGATTATCTGTGTAGATTTGGGTGTAAGTAGAGAGCTTTATGAGATAGATAGTGACTCTTTTTTGTTAGAGTATAGTGATATGAAGTTGCCATCTAGAACGGCTCTATCTACACATAAAGGTAGCTTTGGGCATAGTGTAGTTTTTGTAGGAGAGAAGGTTGGAGCTGGTATCTTGTCTGCTATGGCATCAAGTAGATTTGGCTCAGGTTTAACTACCCTCTTAGCTCATCAAAGTATCACTCACCCATACTACTTGATGAACTCTTCAGAGTTGCCATACAATACAACATCTATCGCTATTGGTATGGGGCTTGGAGATATGTTTGATGATGAGTTTTTATACTCAAATGTTATAGATAGTGATATACCTATCGTACTTGATGCTGATATCTTTTATAAAGAGAAGATTTTAGATATCCTAAATCAAAAAGATAGAGAGATAGTCATAACTCCACACCCAAAAGAGTTCGCGTCTATGTGGGAGATTTTAACTAAAGAGAAGTTAGAAGTCTCATATATCCAATCCCATAGATTTGAAGTTGCCCAAGAGTTTAGTAGAGTATATCCAGATGTTACACTACTCTTAAAAGGGGCAAATATGATAATAGCCAAAGATGAAAAGTTATATATCAACCCTTATGGAGATGCTAGGTTGAGTAAAGGTGGTAGTGGAGATGTCTTATCTGGTTTGATAGCATCACTTTTAGCACAAGGATACAACTCTGTTGATGCCACGATATCAGCCTCTTTGGCATTTTGTAAATCACTATCATTTTATGATGGAGCATCTTTTGGAATGTTGCCAGAGGATATAGTATCAAATATAGCAAAGATTGAAGTTAGTAGAGGATAAACTATATAAAAAAGGGGATAAGATGTTATTGACAATAGATATAGATGATAGAGCGATAGATAAAGTGATGTATCTTTTAAAAAGTTTAAAATCAGATGTTAAAATAGTAGATGCTAATTCATTGGATATTGATATTGTATCGCCTTATGATAGAGATTATAGATATATAACTGAAGGTAGAAAAAGTAGAGATACAACCCCTGAAGATTATGGGACAATGAGTGATATTGAGTGGGATTGATTAATGTATCAAATACAACTACATAAGAGGGTTATAAAATTTATCAATAGTAGAACTCCGAAAGAGAAAAAAGTTATCAAAGCTAAATTTGAACTATTGGCTCAAAATCCATATCCCACAACAGAACAGTTAGATTTGAAAAAATTGAAAAATAGATATGGTTTTAGATTAAGAATAGGTGATTATCGTTTTATATATGATATTGTGGAAGATGAGTTAGTTATATATATTGAGTATGGTGGAAATCGTGGAGATATTTATTAGAAGTTTGGAGAGATTGAAGCTAGGTAGATATATAATACTCTTAAAAAAAAGAGTCTTATGTGGAGCAGAGAAGTATAGCCGTATTATTTAGTGGAAATGGTACAAACTTTAGGTATCTTTTGGAGAATTTAGATAAG
>Ga0256828_1002434_pt1 | contig 11083 bp, 8 predicted proteins | sample CV88metaG_FD_185993 | JGI IMG/M metagenome (GOLD analysis project Ga0256828, IMG submission 185993) | Hydrothermal vent microbial communities from East Pacific Rise, Pacific Ocean - CV88 | ecosystem: Environmental > Aquatic > Marine > Hydrothermal vents | place: Pacific Ocean: East Pacific Rise... | reverse complement strand
AGCTTGGAGCCATCTTCCAGCAAGGCACGGTTACGAATCTTGTCATACTCATCGACAGAGATCAGCTCAATGAGGGTATTCATGTCCCGAAACTGCCCCTCTCCTCCTGAGTACTCCTCTTTGAGCAGGGCGAGGAAAATTTTTTGTTCCCGTTCATCAAAGCCTTTTTCTTTGAAAAACTCTTCGACGACAATGGGTTCATCGGTCATCTCTAGCCGTGCTTTGATTCGTTTGTTAAGCAGGGAGAGTTTGTTTTGCAGTCGTCCCACATTGAGGGAGTTTTCAGTGAATCCCTGCTGTGCTACAGAGATTTTGTGCAACAGTTCAATGGTATCAAACTGATCTTGGAGATATTCGAGATGATCGGTATAGGGTTTGATCTCAGGCAGGGCGACTTCAAGTGATCCCTCTTCGAGTAGACGCAGTAGGGCGACACTTGGAGCGACTGAGGTATTGAGAATCTCTAGCTTGGAGACATCTTGGGTCTTGACCTGTCCAAAACTCATCTGCACAATCCAGCCCAAATTCATCAGATTTTTGACAATGGGAAGATGATTGAGATACTCATAGGCATTGAACTCAAAACACTCTTGGAGAATATCCAGCACGGCGGTCTCTTCGATCCCTTTGACAAAACGTTGGCAGATATATTGTAGCACTTGGGCTTCGGCTTTGGAACATTTGAGATCGGGGTAGATGGTACTTTGGGTGACATCGTTGGTTTCGATAAAATTGATGAGATATTTCACAACCTATTCCTAAAAAAGTTAATTGTTTAGATTATATCGAAATATTGAGAAGATTGAGAAGATAACCTTTGACCGTTTTCTACTAAGAAAAAGGAAAAGGGAGAGGGGATATAAATATAAAGTCAAATGTTATCTAATGCTGAGAGTCTTTAACAAAAAAGGAGGAGAAGAAATTTTGACTCTCATGGGAGTATTATAGCCAATAAGTTGTGAGTTAATTGTGAAAAATGCAAAAATAATTAAAAAATCTTTATATGTATAATGATTAATAAATATTTAATAATTTATCTTGTTTCATCCTATTCTTGTTGGAGTATTTACCATTATATTTTATTGAAAAAAAGGGGAAAACTCCTCAAAAGCAGAAGAATATTTTGGTCATTACCTGTTTTGTCTTTTGAGCTTAATAGGGTTGATTTGTGGAGATATTGACAACTTTTAACGGTTTCTACTAAGAAAAAAAGGAGGGAGGTATGATATATAAAGTTAAAAGTTGTCATCGGTTAGAGAGCCAACCAGAGGAGGAGGGAAGTTGTAACTCTCATAAGAAAATTATAGCAAAATAATTGTCAAAATAGGGCATAAAATTCAATAATTATTAAAAAAATATATAATTTTTTTATTTAATAAATATTTAATAATTATATCTATTCGATCCTATTTTTATTTAAATAATTGGGGTTAAAAAATATGAGAAAGTAACGCAATGGGATTTTAAAATTAATTATTATTAAACTTTTTAATAACTTAAACTTATTTTTTAATTTTTATATCTATTCATTATTAAGTTTTTTTGTTATAAAGTATTAAAAAAATCTTTCAAGGTGTTCTTTATGAAAAAATTTCAACTTTTTCTCCTCCCGCTGCTCTCTACTTCCTTTCTTTTGGCTACTTCATTAATGGATAAAGCCAAAGAGAATGGTCTCTTGCCCATTCCCGCCGATAAGAAAGAACTCAACAAACTTATTGACCCTAAGGGGATGATGACTCCCAAACGTATTGCTTTGGGCAAACAACTCTATTTTGAACCTCGACTCTCTAAAAGCAGTTTGATCTCTTGTAACTGGTGTCATAATTTGGGATTGGGAGGGGTTGATGGGGTCTCCAAAGCCATCGGGCATCAATGGTCAGGGAACCCCATGCACCTCAACTCTCCAACGGTCTATAATGCTGTCTTTGCCAAACGGCAGTTTTGGGATGGACGAAGTCCCAGTTTGGAAGATCAAGCCATGGGACCGATCCAAGCGGGGGTCGAGATGGCAGCCCCTCGGGAGATGGTTGAGAGCAGGATTAACTCCATTCCTGAGTATGTCAGTGCTTTCAAAGAGGCGTATGGTAAAGAGACCAAGGTAGATTTTGAGACGATTGCTTCGACGATTGCTCTGTTTGAGAGGACACTGGTGACCCCGTCGCGTTATGATGATTTTCTCAATGGTAACAGTAAGGCTTTGAGTAAGGCTGAAAAGGAGGGATTAAATACCTTTATTGATAAAGGCTGTATTACCTGTCATAATGGCATTGCACTGGGAGGAGCAATGCAGCTTTTTGAGTTACGAGATAAATATAAGTATCGAAAAGTGGGTGCGTTCAAGGGGGATGTTCAGGGGAAAATTAAAGTCCCAACACTGAGAAATATTACGGAGACGGCTCCCTATTTCCATAATGGGATGATTTGGAATTTACGTGATGCGATTAAGGAGATGAGCCATGTTCAGATGGCATACAAAGCTGAGAAATCAGATAAAAACAGTGGCTTTAATATTTCCGTTAAGAAGATTGAACTTACCGAGAAAGATATTGATAAAATTATGGATTTTTTTGTTGCATTAGAGGGAAGAAAACCGACCATTATTTATCCTCAATTGCCCAAAAGTACGCTCAAAACCATCAAACCTGATGAGAAATAGATTACAAGGAAAATGCAGATGTTGAAACGAATAATTTTTATGCTTCTTATGGGGCTTGGGGTGATGCTTCCTCTTTTGGGATCAGAGGTGAGTGAAGGTCGTACGGTTATCAATTTGGCGGGGAAACAGCGTATGTTGACCCAAAAGATGAGCAAAGAGGCACTCTTGATTATCAAGGGGATTCAAGTCCAAAAGAATCAAGAAGATTTGAAAAAGACCATTACCCTGTTTGACACAACACTTTATGGTCTACGGGATGGTAATACGGCATTACATCTGCCAAAAACCCAAGATCCAGCCATTCGTAAAAAGTTGGATCAAGGCTTAAAACTTTGGAAACTTTTTAAAAAGTTTTTGAAAAAGGTGGTTGATGGCAATGCCAACAAGGAGACCCTCAAAGCCGTGGAGATTGCCAATATGCCTCTGTTGAAAGTGATGGATAGGGTGGTACATCTCTATGAGAAGAAGTATGGATCAGATATCTCTCCTAGTTTGGCAAAAACGATCAATTTGGCTGGACGTGAGCGTATGCTGATTCAAAAGATGACCAAAGAGTTGCTCCTTATTGCCAATAACAGTCAATCCGATGCCTATATTAAGAGTCTACAAAAGGGAGGAACCCTCTTTCAAGTGAAGTTAAGAGAGTTGTTGAATGATGCCAATGCGATCAAAGATCCTAAGCTTGCTAAGAAGGTCAAAGGGATTCAGAAATTATGGGATGAGTATCAAACTGCCATTCTCAATACGGAGTTATCCGCCTCAGGGGTTAAAGCTTTTACTCAAAAAGAGAAGAAAATTATTCAAAAGATGAGCAAAGAGTTGGTTGATGTGGCACAACAGATTGATGCCAAGCGTTATCAGATCAATTTGGGGGAAACCCAACGGCTCTTTGATACCACATTGACAGCTTTGATTCATGGTGATAAAAAATTGGGGATAGAGAAGCCCGCCAATCCTAAGATTCAGCAGCAACTTAACCGCGTAGCGACATTGTGGCAGAAGTATCAGCCCATTATTCGTAATGTCGATACTTCCAATCAAGGATTACGCAAAGCCATGGAGATTAATATGCCTTTACTTCAGGCAATGGACAAGGCGGTGAAGCTCTATGAAGTCAACTAAAATAGGGAAGGTATCCCTATTTTAGCAGTTGTGTTTTAAGGGTACGTTTGAGTACTTTTCCTGTAGCATTTTTGGGCAGTTCTTCGATAAAATGCAGTTTTTTAGGCAGTTTAAAATTGGCAAGGGAGGCACGCAGATGCTGTTTGAGGGCGGTTTCATCAAGGCGCTCTAGCCCCTCTTCCAACTCAATATAGGCAATGGGGATCTCCCCACTCTTCTCATCGGGAATCCCAATCACAGCAGAGGCGGCTACCCCTTGAAAGCTGTCTATGACCTCTTCGAGTTCTCTAGGATAGATATTGATTCCCTTAGAGATGATGAGGTCTTTTTTGCGATCAACAATATAGAGGTAGTCATCCTCATCCATATAACCCATATCTCCTGTGAGTAGCCAACCGTTGACAATGGTCTCTGCCGTTGCTTCGGGACGGTTGAGGTAACCCATCATGATGTTGTCCCCTTTGACAATGATATCTCCCACCTCTCCACGAGGAAGTTCTACCATCTTCTCATCCACAACTTTGATCTCATAGTGACTAAAGGCGGTGCCTACGGATTTTGGTTTTTGGAGATGCAGCGGATTGATACAGACCGCAGGCGAGGCTTCGCTGAGTCCATACCCCTCTAATAAGACCGCCCGTTTGAACTTCTGTTGCATTCCCTCTAGGGTTTTGGGTTGCAGGGCTGCTGCTCCTGAGACAAAGCCTCGAACCCTGTTAAACCACATAAAATACCATGGGAGTTTGGCTTTGACCAGTGCATTGTAGACATCAGGAATCCCTAAGAAGATGGTGACGCGTTTGAGCAGTACCTGTTTGAAGATATTGCTAAAAGGTTTAAGCGACTGAATGACCACCAGTGAAGATCCCAAATAGAGGGGTAGAATTACCCCAATGGAGAAGGTAAAGGAGTGAAACATGGGCAAAAAGACAATAAAGCGATCTTTGGGTTTGATGTTGAGGTGGTTGATTCCCCCTTGGGCATTGGAGAAGATATTGCGATAGCTTAGCATGGCTCCTTTGGGCTTACCTGTGGTACCTGAGGTGTAGATAATGACGGCGAGATCATCCATTTTGGCGTGGGCATCCGCGACTGTCTCAGGAAAGGTAAGGGCATGATCAAAGGGGACATGACGGGTAGTATAGTGATTGCTTTCACCCTCCCAAAGGGTCAGTTTAAGATGTTGTTGTACCGCTTGATCATTGATAATCTTCTCATGTACCATAGAACCAATTAAAAGAGTAGCCCCTGAATCTTCCAAGATATAACTCACCTCAGAGGCTTTGAGAAAGGTATTGATGGGGACAGAGACAGCTCCAAGTTTGGAGAGGGCGAGAATGGCGTAGATAAACTCAGCTGAATTTCGCATAAAGAGGGCAACTTTGTCCCCTTTAGCCACTCCGTTATTGGCTAAAAAAGCTGCCAAAATATCAGATTTTTGATACAACTCACGGTAGGATATCTTCTCTTCTCCCACAAAGAGGGCTGTTTTTCTGCCTCTTTGTTGGGATTGGGTACGAATCAGATCGTAGAAGTTCTCAAATAGATAGTGCATTTTAGAAACTATAGGCGACACTTGCTGTGAGAAGATCAGCCCCTCCTCCTGAGAAACTTCCGATGATGCCACTGTCGTTTTCTCCTGGCATGAGGGTGATGCTCTCTTTGTCATCATGCAGGTAGGCTAGACCATAGGAGAGCTGATCATTGGCTTGAAGACGAACCCCCATACTAAAGATCTGTGCATCGGTGTCAGGTAGCTCATAACTGAGATGTTGGGTGGGAACGGGTGATTTATCAATGGCAAATCCTAGCATATAGGTAAGCTTGTCCATTTTGATGGTTGCTCCAATTCTGAAAGTATCGGTATCTTCCCAGTAGCGTGCTTTGGGATCATCAAAGGCTGAAACCAATACGGGCTGAATGGCTGAGCCATAATTGAAGTCCAGTTGTTTGTAGGTTGACCAGTAGGTTCGTTCGTAGTTAAACTCTAAGGTAAATTTATCCAACCAAGTTTTGCTGATGGCAAGATTTAGGGCTGCGGGCAAAGGAACCGTGACCTCAGCGTCGAACTGTTTCCCTACGCCACCAATATAGAGGTTGGCTTGTCCCTCTTCACTCAGATCAATATTGGAGCGATAGGTAGCAGCGATATTGATCTCATCGGTGGGTCGGTAGGTGAGTGCCAGATTATAGCCATACTCAATGGTGTCTCCCTCCATCTCTCGTTTGATGGGTTTGGAAGTTCCTGTACCATCACCATAGACCTTGCCCTCAGAATAGATCACTCTGGCACCACCCCCGAGGGCAAATTGATCACTTATTTTATAGGAGAGTACAGGGTTAAATTCGATGACTTTGAGGGTGAACTCCTCAGCAAAGAGCTTTTGATAGGTACTGTTCCACTGTTTGGTTAATCCCCCTGGTACGGTGAGACTGGCACCCCATCGTAGATTCTCTCCTATGGGCTTAGAGACATAATGGAGATAGGGAAGTACCAAATTCTCTACGTCTGAATGACCATTGGCGGGATAGAACTCTGTCTCAGAGAAAGCTTGAACCCCTTTAAAGGTATTACTGGGCAGGTGTGCCAAGGTTAAGCCTGCTTCCATAAACTGGTGATCTTCATCCAAAAATGCCATATTGGCAGGGTTGAAATAGGCGGTATCTGCTCCTTGGGTGTGGGCAACATACGCAGCACCCAATGCCATGGAGTTGAGTGATTGTTCTGGTACTTTATAGGCACCTGCCAGTACCAATGAGCTGGTAATTATACTAAGTGTTATTATCTTTTTCATCTGATTCTCCTAATATCCAATGGTCGCTTTTCTGACATCAGAAAAGATTTTTGTGGCTATGCCATAGGCAAGAGGACCGCACTCTCCATGAGAGACATTGTGATCAAGTCCTAGGGTAGGTTCAACAGGAATCAATGCAACATCGTTCGCACCTAAGGCGTTCATGGTCGCTTCTGTAATTTGAGAGATACCATAAGGAATCACATCATCTCCTTGACATTGGATCAGTCTTACGGGGGTACTTGGCACCCAATTATGCACAGAGTTCTCAACCATTGCTTCTCTAAACCAGTTGTTGGGATTGGCAAAAAAATCATTGACCAAATTGGGATTAAAGAGTCCATCCTCTCCTGTGGTTTTGGTGGTTAACTCTTCATCAATGGCAAAGCGATCAAGTGATCCATCCACAAGGGTAGGGAGTTTGGATGCATAGGGCTCATTGATGATACTGGATAGCTCTTTGTCATAGGTTTTGGCATAGGCATAGCCAATCTCAGCCATAAACGAGGGAACTGAGAGGGTTGGTGCGGAGAGTACCCCAAAGGCGGTAACATTAAGATCATAAGGACCCGCCATGGGGGCAGCCATGGTCACGCTTATCTCTGCTTCTGACTCAATTTTTTGTAGGGTAGCAAGTGCGGCATAGCCCCCCTCACTGTAGCCTGTGATAAAGAGTTGTTGATTGAGCTTAATGTTATTTTCTTGGGCAAAGGTTTTGACACGCTTAATGAAATCAATGGTACTTGTCGCCAGTGATTTTTTGAGGATAAAGGGGTGATAATGTTCTTTGGAGTCCCCAAAACCAATGTAATCGGGTTGTAGGGTGGCAAAACCTCCCATAGAAGTTAAGATAATGGGCGAACCATCAGGTGTTCCCGTATGATTGGCAATGACCGTGGGGGCATCGGCATTGGCAAAAATAGTACCATGATCATCACTGACCATGGAGAGACCAATTTGTGATACTGCCTCAGGCATGCCTGTAGGGATGACAAAAAGACCTGAAGCTGCTACTTCATTGCCCTCTTCATCCGTGGTGGTATAGGGAATCTTGTAGGCTTTGTAGCCAAAGACGGTGCTGTTTTCATCGGCAACACCATTGTCGATGAGACTCTGTTTCATCATGGTTGCAGAGAAGTCGACGACCAGTTCCCCTCCTGTGACAGTTTCGTTGCTTGGGGCATCCAAGTCTCCACATCCCATGATCAAAAGTAAGGGTGTGACGCTGGCGATGGTTTTTAGTATGGTTTTCATATTTCCTCCTTGATGATATGAAGTGACTGAGGTCTAAAGAGACCACGCGTATAGGCTTTCCTCTGAATGTTCTATCAATTACACCTCCTCGATTAGATTGTAGAGGGCTTGAATCTCTTTCGCCCAAATGGTCTCATCAATGGTCTCCAAAATAAGAGGAATATCATCCATACGGGGATCGTTCATAATAAACCCAAAGGCATCCCAACCGATCTCTCCTTGTCCTAGTGAATGGTGTCGATCCACACGACTACCCAGTTTGGGTTTAGAATCATTAATATGCATGCCACTGAGGTACTCAAACCCCACAATACGCCCAAAGGCTTCCATGGTGGTATCATAGGCTTCACGGGTACGCAGGTCATATCCTCCTGTAAAGGTATGACAGGTATCCAAGCAGACTCCCACACGGCTTTTCTCTTCGACTTTCTCGATAAGGTGGGCGAGATGTTCAAATTTATAGCCCAGATTGGTACCTTGTCCTGCGGTGTTCTCAATCACCAGCTTCACCTCCAGATCAGCGGTGGCTTCAATGGCAAGGTTCATCGACTCAGCAATCAGATCAAGAGCGTTAAGTTCCGCCTCCATGATCTTATCAGCATATTCAGGATCACGCTTACCTACCTTGACCAGATGGCTTCCAGGGTGAAAGTTGAGCAGTTTAAGTCCCAATTGATCACAGCGTTTTAGTTCATCAATAAAGGCTTCACGTGATTTTGCAAGCTTTTCAGGATCAGGGTTCCCTAAGTTGATGAGATAACTGTCATGGGGGAGGACATGTTTGGGTTGAATCCCTGAGGTCTCTAAGTTGGCTTTGAAACTTTCAATCATCTTGGCTTCGAGGGGTTTGGCGACCCATTGACGTTGGTTTTTGGTAAAAAGAGCAAAGGCTTTGGCTCCGATTTTCATGGCATTGAGAGGGGCATTGTCTACCCCACCACTGGCACTTACATGTGCTCCTACAAATTTCATTGTTTTTTAACCTTAATAAGAATTTTATTTATTGTATCACGAAAACTCTGTTGGGTACTTGTCACCGAATAGGTAATGTTGTAAGTATTGTCTTTGTGAATCGTTTGGGTAAAACCATTATTGGTTTTTTTAAACCCTTTTTTATCAAAAATGGGTTGGGCTTTGAAAATATTTTCCAGTAGGTTATCAGGATAGTTTTGGTTTAAAATTTTTGCATTAAAATCGTGTTTACTCATACACTCGAAAGTTGACATACAGACATTCATCCCATTGATATCAATGGTGAGCAGTGCTTGACCCAAATTGTAGATTTCTACTTTGACCAAATCGGGTTTTTTGTAAATAAAGCCAAGGTCAGCATATCTCATGTTGGGAGTCTTGATGACAATAAATGCACTCTCTTGATTTTTTTCATCAATAAGGTGTTTCCCTGTACATCCATCAAAGAGTAAGATTGTGATAAAGAGAGAGATCAATTGTTTTAGCATAATGGTTTATATCCTTTTCTAAAAGTATAGCAAAAAAATCAACAACAAAATTTTATATTTTTCTTAAAATTTAAGAATATTTTAAGATTTATGTGCTATAATTCTGCCCACAAGTTGTTAATGGCCCCTTCGTCTAGCGGTTAGGATCCATGGTTTTCATCCATGTTACAGGAGTTCGAGTCTCCTAGGGGTCACCATTTTCAAACTTGTAACTTCTTTATGTTTAGTGGCCCCTTCGTCTAGCGGTTAGGATCCATGGTTTTCATCCATGTTACAGGAGTTCGAGTCTCCTAGGGGTCACCACTAAATATTTCAATTATTAATCTCTTTTATAATTTTTTTGTCTTCGGTATATTTTTATGGTTTTAGCAGTAGAGTACCCTGTTGCCAGTAGCAGTGCTATTTTCCCCCACATACTCCATTGTGTGACGTTGAAGTTGAGCATCACCAAGGAGAGAATCAACCATGCCAATGAAATTTCAGCGAGCAAGTACAGTGTGGGGGTGATATAATGTTTCTTTCTTTTCTCTTGTGTGTCATTCCCGATATCAATTTTCAACTAAAATCCTTTATATTTTTTTAAAATTATTATATAATAAATTCTTTAAATATATTTTTATTGAGTATAAAAAAGCATAAGATTATATTTAAAAATAATATTTTACTATAATAATCAATAATTATATTTATTTTTGATAAAATTTCATTTTAAAAAATTTACCCCCAAAAGGACAAAAAATGGATCAGTTTAAACAAGAGTGTTTGGATTACCATGAGAAGGGAAAAACAGGGACATTGCTGACCAAACCTTGTAAAACCCAAAAAGAGTTATCAATGGCGTACACCCCTGGGGTTGCCTACCCTTGTTTGGAGATCAAAGCTGATCCCTCTTTGGCATACAAATATACCAACAAAGCCAATACAGTTGCCGTTATCAGTGATGGCACGGCGGTATTGGGACTAGGCAATATTGGTGGATTGGCAGGAAAGCCTGTGATGGAAGGCAAAGCTGTACTCTTTAAATCCTTTGCCAATGTGGATGCAGTGGATGTGATTTTGAATGTCCATGAAGTTGATGAGATCGTCAATGTCTGTGCGGCGATTTCAGACACTTATGGGGGGATAAACCTAGAGGATATTGCTGCCCCTCAATGTTTTGAGATTGAAAAAAAACTTCAAGAGCGACTTGATATTCCTGTCTTTCATGATGATCAACATGGTACCGCCATTATCACCTCCGCAGGATTGCTCAACGCATTGGAGCTTGCCAACAAAAAGATTGATGAGATCAAAGTGGTGGTGATTGGAGCAGGGGCAGCAGGGATTGCCAGTGCCAATATGTACCGTAATCTTGGGGTTAAACATATTGTGATGTTGGACTCCAAAGGGGTGATTCATGCAGGACGTGATGATCTCAATGTCTATAAACAGGCCTTTGCCATAGAGACCTCTGATCGTACCCTTGAAGATGCTCTCAAAGGTGCCGATATGGTACTGGGACTCTCTTCGGGGAATATTATCTCCAAAGAGATGGTCAAGACCATGGCACATGATGCGATTATCTTTGCCTGTGCCAACCCCATTCCTGAGATTACCCCTGATCGGGTACATGAGGTACGTGATGATATCATCGTAGGAACAGGTCGAAGTGACTTCCCCAATCAAGTGAACAATGTACTGGGATTTCCCTTTATTTTCCGTGGGGCATTGGACGCAGGAGCCAAAAAAATCACCGAAAATATGAAAATGGCAGCTGCCAAAGCCCTTGCCGCCCTCGCCAAAGAGCCAGTACCATA
>Ga0256828_1002433_pt1 | contig 11087 bp, 9 predicted proteins | sample CV88metaG_FD_185993 | JGI IMG/M metagenome (GOLD analysis project Ga0256828, IMG submission 185993) | Hydrothermal vent microbial communities from East Pacific Rise, Pacific Ocean - CV88 | ecosystem: Environmental > Aquatic > Marine > Hydrothermal vents | place: Pacific Ocean: East Pacific Rise... | reverse complement strand
ACCTTTTGGATCTCTTTTTTTATCTTTTGTAACATAAAATTTATAGTACTATTTTTTCTTTTTAGATTTTCTATCTATTAGATCTACAATAAGATCTATCTTTTTATCGTTGAAATTTAGCCCTTGCTTCTCTTGCTCTGGTGTAGCAAATGCTGGTATACCATTTACCTCTAAAACTAAATATTGCTCTTTCTCAAGATCATAGATAATATCAACTCCACCTATATCAACACCACAAGCCTTACAAGCCTTTTTAGCTATTTTTATAGCTTCAGGTGGTGCTTCTCTTAAAAATACAGACCCACCACTAGTAACATTTGTTCTCCAATCATTACCACTAGCTTTTCTTCCATAACAGCTTACAAACTCACCATCAACTATATCTATTCTAAAATCTGTATTATCATATTTTATAAATTTCTCTACATAAAAATATCTTAAATCCATCTGATTTAAAAATGGCATAAGCATATCAAGATTTGCTTCAGACTCTATCTTTGTAAGACCTACTCCACCCCAACCATCTGTTGGTTTATATACCATCTTATCCCATTTTTTTATGATCTTTTTAAGTGCATCTGTATTATCTCTATGGCAAAGTTTATAATCCGCTGTTGCAATCCCTTTGTTTCTAAGAACAAAAGATGTTTGAAACTTATCTTCTGTTAATGCAAAAGCATCATAAGAGTTTATCATAGGTATCACTCTATTTAGAGCTTGGTATAAGTACATCTGGTATTGTGTTTGTTGACCTGCATTATATGAGAAAAAAAGATCAAGTTTATCAACTTTTAGATCATCTCTTAAGATATGTCCATTTTGTGCTATACAATCATGAAGTCGTATATCGTTTATAGTATCTATATCTCTCTCTTTTAATTTTTTGATCATCTTCTTAGCGATCTTATCACCACCACCATTACTATACATCCACATACCAATTGTTCTATTATTTTTAGCCACCTATAACTCCTATATTGTTATTTAAAAAATTTTATATTTTTGATGATACTCTAAAATCTTTACCATCATATCTATTCGTTGTTCAAAACTACTTTTTAATGCTCTCTCATTAACAGTATGATCACCATCACCAAATGGACCAAAACCATCAAGAGTGATAACACCACACGATGCTACATGATTAGCATCACTTACTCCACCTCTTTGTTCTGTAGGTATTGTTTGCTCTGTAATATTCTCAAGCTTTTTAATAAAATCTAGTTGATCTTGATTTTGCTCCATCACATCTCTTTGGATCAATCCATCCAAATTAGATACAGTTCCTGCTACATAAGAAGTTTTTGTAATATCATCTAAAGCTTTTAGTAATCTATCTCTTTCACTATTTGTTTTATACCTTATCTCTAAAAGTAGTTCACATTTAGGGCTAATTGTATTTGCACCAATCCCACCTGTGATTTTTCCTACATTTACAGTTGTACCAATATCTAGATTTGTAAGTTTTGTAAGCTCTTGTAGTTTATAACTAGCTTCAAGATTTGCATTTATACCATTTGTGTAGCTAGTACCTGCATGTGCAGCTTTTCCCTCTATAGTAATAGTATATGTCCCCACACCTTTTCGTGCAGTTACCACTTCTAGATTTTTACCAGCTGCTTCAAAAACAAAACAATAATCATAGTTTTTAGCTAACTCTAAAGTTAAAAATTTACTATCATCACTTCCTGTTTCCTCATCACTTACTAGAAGAAAATCTATATTTTCAATTTTATTATTTTTTTGATATATTGTTTTTAAGGCTTCTAGTGCAACTATATTGCCACCTTTCATATCGCAAACACCAGCACCATAGATCCACTCACTATCTTCACTAAATGTCTCAAAACTATTAGGTGGAAATACAGTGTCATTATGACCTAAAAATAAAATTTTTGCACCATCAACTTTTGGTGAGCTAAACAATAGATGATCCCCTATTGTTTCCCTTTTGAATACTGTTGTTTCAAACCCTATAGATTCCATCCATTGTTTCATAACGGCAGATACACTATCTACGCCTACTTTATTTTTAGTATATGAATTTATCTCACATATCTTTTTTAAATCCTTTAGATAATCCATATTATCTCTTTTATATATCTAATACTTTAAAGATTTTCTCTTGTACTTGCTTTAGGTTTTCAAATGGTTTTGTAAGATAATTCTTTGCACCATATTTGTGAGCATCTATTGTTCGCTCTAGTGTTGTAAATGCTGTCATCATAATAACATTTATATCTGGATTTGTAGATTTTATCTTTTTCAAAAACTCTATACCATCCATCTGAGGCATCATAATATCTAATAATACTAAATCGTATCCACCACTTTGAACTTGACCTAATGCTTCTACTGGATTTGTAAATGTTGTAATTTGTAACTGTCCAGATCTTGATAAAAATCTTTGTAAAACATCTAAAATATCTTTTTCATCATCAATTATTGCTATTTTCTTCATATGTTATCCTTTTATTTTTACATTTAAGTGAAATTATTGTAGCATATTAAATATTATTTTTATATGTAAAAAGGAAAAAAATGAAATTTTTGGACAATTTGAATCTAAAATCGAAACTTATGTTACTATTATCCTTTCCTATTATTGGATTGTTATTCTTTAGTGGAATGCAAGGTGTTCAGAGTTATCAAAGATATTCACAAATGGCTAAAATAGAAAAGTTATCTGAACTTGCTATCAAAATATCTGGTTTTGTACATGAAACACAAAAAGAGAGAGGTTTAACAGCTGGATACTTAGGGAGTAAAGGTAAAAAGTTCTCAACAGAACTATCTTCTCAAAGAGTTGTATCTGATACTAAATTTCAAGAGATATCTAAACTTATAAATTATATTGATTTCAATAACTACCCTAGAGAGTTTAAAGATAAACTTTTTGAAGCTAAAGATATGTTTGAAAATATATCTCAAATAAGATCAGATGTAGATCATCAAAATATAAATACTAATGACGCCTTAACTTATTATTCTAAAATGAATGGACTATTTTTAGATGAGATTATAAACATAGCAAAACTTTCTAAAGATGCAACTATTACACAAGAGCTTACAGCATACTCAAGTTTTTTACTTGCAAAAGAGAGAGCAGGAATAGAGAGAGCTGTAGGATCAAATACACTAAGTGCAGATAAGTTTGGTATAGGGATGAGAGAGAAACTAAATCAACTTATATCTGCTCAAAATTCGTACCTTAAAACATTTCAATACTATGCAAAAGATGAAAACATAGCATACTACAACAAAGAGCTTCAAGGTGAAGCTATAGATGAAGTAAATAGAATAAGAGATATTATGCTAAAAGCTTCAAATATAGGTGGTTTTGGTGTTGATAGTGAATATTGGTTTAAAACTATCACTAAAAAAATAGCAAAATTAAAAAAAGTAGAAAACTACCTAAGAGACAACCTTAGAATATCTGATAAGAAACTATACTACTATGTAAATATTGCTTGTAATCTATCTAATCTACTTCATGAAACACAAAAAGAGAGAGGTTTAACATCTGGATATATTGGAAGTAAAGGTGATAAGTTTAAATCTAATCTAATCTCTCAAAGAGAGCTAACAGATGAGAAACTTAATATTTTAAAAAAATCTATCATATCATACGGAAAAGAGAATCTTCCAAATGTCCTAAAAAGAAAACTTGATATTGCATTAGAAAATTTAAATAAATTATCTCAAATAAGATCAAATGTTTCAACTCTTAATATAGAAGTTAATGATGCTCTAAAATACTATACATCATTAAATAAATCATTTTTAGATTTCATACAAATAACTGCAAAACTTTCTACTGATGTAAATGAATCAAGAGATCTTACTGCTTTTTACAATTTTCTAATGTCTAAAGAGAGAGCAGGTATAGAGAGAGCTGTAGGATCTAACACATTTGCTAGAAATCAATTTTTATTTGGTATGAAAGAGAGATGGACTCAACTAATCACAGAACAAAATGCATTTATCACATCTTTTAAAGCAAGTGCTAGACCATCTTTTATAAAATTCTATGATAACACTCTTAAAGGTAAAGTTATAGAAGAGGTAGATAGAATGAGAGCAATTGCTATGAATGCTAAAACAATAGGTGGATTTGGTATAGATAGTGCTTATTGGTTTGATAAAATTTCTCAAAAAATAAATAAATTAAAAAAAGTAGATGATTACTTAGCAAAAAATTTACTTAATGATGTTGAATCATTAAAATCAAACTCATATTTTATGTTTCTTTTTGTTGGTATTAGTGCTTTACTTGGAGTATTCCTTGTGATGGTTGTTGCATCTATTATCGTAAGTAGAATTCAAGAATCATTAAGAATATTTGAAGAGGGATTAGGTTTCTTCTTAAAATATGCAATAAGAGAGAAAGATTATATTAAAGCTATAGAGGTAAGAGGTAGTGATGAGTTCGCTGCTATGACTATAGATATAAACAACAGAATTGTACAAACTGAAGCTATTATTGAGCAAGATAGAGTAGTAGTGCAAGAGATAGATGATATTATGGGTAAAGTATCAAATGGTTTCTATGGGTATAAAGTACTAAACAAAGGTGCAACAGCAGAGGTTGAAAAACTAAGAAACAATATCAACACTATGTTAATAGATGCAAAAAGAAAATTTGATGTTATAAACAATATGCTTGACCAATATGGTAAAGGTAAATTCAACTTCCACCCTAGTGAGATTGAGATAAATGGTATGTATGGAGATTTTGGATCGCTTCTAAACTCTACACAACTTTTAGGTACAAACATATCTGAGCTTCTTGCACAAATTTCAAATGCTGGAAATGCTCTAAATGACAATACAAATATCCTTACAGCATCTTCAAGAGCATTATCTGAGTCATCAAACAGACAAGCATCATCACTAGAGGAAACAGCTGCTGCGGTTGAGGAGATAACTGGAAATATCCATAGTAGTAGTGAAAATATGATAAAAATGTCACAACTATCAGATGATGTAACAGTTTCTGCTAATAGTGGAGAGAAACTAGCAAACGAGACAAGCAAATCGATGGATGAGATCAATGAGAAAGTAACAGCTATAAATGAAGCGATAAGTATTATTGATCAGATCGCATTCCAAACAAATATCCTTTCACTAAATGCTGCGGTTGAAGCTGCCACTGCTGGTGAAGCTGGAAAAGGTTTTGCTGTAGTTGCTCAAGAGGTAAGAAATCTAGCTTCTAGATCTGCAGATGCTGCAAATGATATTAAAGTTTTAGTTGAGAGTGCAAATACAACTACACAAAAAGGTAAAGATATAGCTCGTGATATGATCGTAGGTTATTCTGAACTTAACAATAAAATTATAGAGACAAAAGAGGTTATAGACCATGTGCTAGTAGCTTCTAAAGAGCAAGAGATAGGTATGATACAGATCAATGATGCAATCAATGCACTAGATAAAGTAACTCAAGAAAATGCTCATTCAGCATCTCAAATAGATAGTTTAGCACTTGAAGTTGAATCGCTATCTTCAAACCTAATGGAATCAGCATCTCATGCTTCATTTGATGAGGAGATAGCAGATGCTGTTTGTGATGTAGATCTTATAAATAAAATATCGATTCTTAAAAATGATCATATAGTATTTATAAATAGAAACTTTGCAAAACTAGGAGAATATAAATCATGGAGAGTTACTACTGCACAAGAGTGTAATCTTGGTAAATGGATAAAAGAGTCTGAACAAAAAGGTGAACCATTTACAAAAACACAAAACTGGGAAAATCTAAAAGTAGCTCATGATAGAGTTCATAATAGTGTACAAGAGTATATAAATATGGATGAGAAAAGAGAATCTAACTTTGAACTTAGAAATGAAGCTGAAACATTAACACAATCTGTTTACAATGTATTTAAAACTATGGATAGAGTAAAATTAGAAAAGTGTAAGCAAATATTAAATATAACTGAAGAAGAGGAGTAAAAACTCCTCTTTTTTTATACTAATTTTTTACCTTATCAATATCTGATTGATATTTATAAACCATAAAATCATACATTCTTGTACCCTCATTTTTTTTAAAAAACATCATCATCTCCAACATTCTAAACCCTACTCTAAAAAATGCAGTAAAAGGGAAAAGATAAGTTATGAGTGTTTCATATTTTCTATTTGGATAGTATTTTTCAAACTCCTCTTTTAAAACAGTTAGTTTTTCACTCTCTTTTGCCAATTGGACTGGATCACTTGATTTTAAAATAGAAAATGCCATAAGTAGATTTACCATAAACATCAAAGCATTTAGATTCCATCCTATTATAAAAATATCTCCGTAACTCATATTTACTCCTATTACTATTTTTGGTATAATACCCAAAAAAAATAAAAGATATGATAATGACCAACGAAGAATATAAAAAGAAGATAGATATATTAAAAAAGTGGGCTTATGCCTACTATGTACAAGACAATCCTATTGCTAGTGATGAGGAGTATGATACTTTAAATAAAGAGATATTAGAGTATGAAAAAGCAAATCCGGAAGATATAGACCCAAATACACCAACACAAAGAGTTGGAGGTGTAGTTTTAGATAAGTTTGTAAAAGCAAAACATCTAAGCCCTATGTGGTCACAAGAGGATATTTTCAATACACAAGAGTTAGAGGATTGGATAAAAAGGGTAAATAAAACAGTATCAAATATTGAGTTTATATGTGAACCAAAGTTTGATGGTGCTAGCTTAAATCTTATCTATAAAAATGGTGTATTACACCAAGCAATCACAAGAGGTGATGGCTCTGTAGGGGAAGATATTACTGTAAATGCAAAAACAATACACTCAATTCCACTAACCATAGAGCATAAAGACACTATAGAGATAAGAGGTGAAGTTGTTATAAAAAAAGATGATTTTGAGATCATAAATAAAGAGAGAATAAGAGACAACGAACAGCCATTTGTAAACCCTAGAAATGCAGCAGCTGGAAGTTTAAGACAACTAGATTCATCTATAACCGCGAAGAGAAAACTATATTTTCAAGTGTGGGGTGTGGGTGAAAATAGTTTAACATTCACTAAAAGTAGTGAAGTTATGGAGTTTATCTACTCTTTAGGATTTGCTAAACCACCTATTATAGAGATATGTAAAACTGTAGAGGAGATAGAGAAAGTTTACCACCATATAATAGAGCAAAGAGAATCTATACCTATGGGACTAGATGGTATGGTTATCAAAATAAATAGTATAGAATCTCAAATAGATCTAGGCTACACAGTAAAATACCCAAAATGGTCATGTGCCTATAAGTTCCCTGCTGTTGAGAAAGTAACAACTCTAAAAGAGATTATCCACCAAGTTGGTCGTACAGGTGTCATAACCCCAGTTGCCGTTGTAGAGCCTACATTTATAGATGGTTCTACAGTTGAGAGAGCGACACTGCATAACTTTGATGAGATAAAAAGATTGGATCTAAAACTAAATGATAAAGTTATTATCATAAAAAGTGGAGATATTATCCCAAAGATTACAAAAGTATTAAAAGATAGAAGAGATGGCACACAAAAAGATATAGCTACACCTACAAACTGCCCAACATGTGATGCAGAGCTATTTGATGAGGGTATTTTACTAAAATGTCAAAATATGGATTGTCCTAGTCGTGTTGTAAATAGTATCATATATTTTGCAAGTAAAAATTGTATGAATATAGATGGTTTGGGTATAAAAATAGTTGAGCAATTAGTAAGAGAGGAGAAGATAAAAGATATTTTAGATCTATACTCTTTAAAATATGATGATCTAGTTGGACTTGAAAGTTTTAAAGATAAAAAGATAAACAACCTTTTAAATGCTATTGCAAATACAAAACATACACCACTTAGTCGCCTTATAAATGCACTAGGGATTGAGCATATAGGTGAGGTTGCAAGTAAGCAGGTTTGCTTAGAGTTTGGTTTAGATATTTTAGATGTAACTTACGATCAACTTATCTCTTTAGAGGGATTTGGTGAACAGATGGCAAAAAGCTTATTAGAGTTTATAAGAGTAAATAGAGATCTAATAGAGAAACTATTTAGTATCATAGAACCAACTGTAGAGGAAAAAGTTGAAATAGCTGAAAACCAATTTAAAGATAAAACTGTAGTACTTACAGGAACTATGTCTAAAAGTAGAGGTGTTATCAAAAAAGAGTTAGAGGCATTGGGTGCAAAAGTGAGTTCATCTGTATCTAAAAAAACAGACTATCTTATATATGGTGAAGATGCTGGTAGTAAATATGACAAAGCTATAAAACTAGGTGTAAAAACTTTAACTGAAGATGAGATGGAAAAGCTACTATCGTAACTTTTCTTTTTTCCACCTACACTATAGCAGGTGGTGTTATCTCATCTCCTAATTTTGCATAACTTTTTCCAATTCTAGCTATTGGATCAAAACTTATAGTAAGATTCTCTTTATCTACTATATTTTCATCTTTTACATAAATTTGTTCTACATTTAAGATAAGTGGTATTGTTTTACCACCTAAGTCTATCTCTTGATTTAGTGTACAAAAATATGCACAAGGTACACCCTCTATCATAGGTGGAAACTGATCGAAAAGTGTTTTTGTAGCTATATCAAAAAGCTTAGCTTCACTTAAATCTTTATCTACAACTTTAGAGCTTAAATGCATCTTCTGTAAGTTTGGTTCATCTACCATACATATTACACATTTTTTATTTTTTCTTATATTTGCCAATGTATCTTTTGGTGTTGTAGCATCTTTATGCCCTACAGATATAAGAACAGTAGCAGGCTCACTTGATAAACCTATAAAATAGCTAAACGGAGCGATATTTATCACTCCATTATCTTCAGTAACAACCCAAGCTATTGGTCTTGGGATGATTGTTTGAGCCATAAGTTTATAGTTTTCATTTATCTTTGTATCTTTTACTAGATCAAATATCATAACTATATCTTATTCATTGATAATATCTACTAAGAATGCACCTCTTAGATCACCAACCTTATACCCAACAGCTTTATCGTTTGGATATTTTTCTAAGATAATTTTATATGCATTTTCATCTCTTGTCTCTTTTGTTCCATGACATATTACACATTTATCACCAACCTTAAATGGTTTGTAAACTTGATAATGGTTTTTAGAGATTTGTTTTACTACCATCTTAGGCATTTTACCTTGCTTCATCTTAGCTTCTATATCTTTTAAAACCTCTAGTTGCTCATCTGTAGCCATATTTTTACTATCTCTTGGTTTACTAGTGATTCTTCTTACAGTTACACCTTTTTCTAAGTTTTTAGAAGCATCTTGTGCTAACTTTGATGCTGAATTAGAACAAAATTCGGCAGCCATACTAGGTCCACCCTCTTTCATCTTTGCACCCATTGTTTTTTTAAGTGTACCACCAACAGTCATAATAGCTTGTTTAGCTTTCATCTTTATCTCTTTTTGAGCTTTGTTATTATCTGTTTTAGCAACATTTTTAGAACTATTTCCACACCCTGCAAACAGTACAGCTGCTGTTATTGTAGATAGTATAAGTATATTTTTTTTCATATTTTCCCTTTGATTTTTATATAATTTTAGAATAAAATACTTATAATTATATTAATATTATATTATAACTACTAAATATTATCTAGTAGTAACAAATTTTATATAAGATTTAAGTATGAAAAAACTATTAATACTATCTATTGCCATACAATTATATGCAACAGACTACAAAGAGCTACTTTTCCATGGTAATTGTATCACTTGCCATTTTATAGATAGATCTGTATCTGCACCATCTATGAGAAGTGTTCAAGAGGTGTATAAAGATGCATTCCCAAACAAAAAAGAGTTTATAGTGTATATGAGTAGTTGGGCAGAGCATCCAAATAAGGAGGGATCTTTGATGCACTATGCTATAGATAAATATGAACTTATGCCTGAACTTGGATTTGATAAAGATACATTAATGGAGATATCTGATTATATTTATAATTTAAGATAAATATTCTTTTAAACTATGAACATATTTTATATAAAATATGTTATCATAAGTTAAAAAGGTTATATATTGAATATATTAAATATCTCACTTACAAAACGGTATATCCCAGCTGTCATACTTATATCGTTTTTTATCATAATCGCTAATATCATAAATACTCAAGCAATTAGTAAAAATAAAGAGTATGGAAAAATCATAAATATTAGTGGTAAGCAAAGGATGTTGTCTCAAAAGCTAGTTATAGTTGCCACAAATTATCTATCTTCAAGAGATCCAAAATATAAAACAGAACTACTAAACACTATAAAAGAGATGGAGAAAGCTCATAGGTACCTACTTACAAAGGTATTTACAGATGAATTAAGAAAAATATACTACTATGACAATCTAAATACAAACCTACTAAACTATCTCGATATATTTTATAAACTATTAAAAACTCACGATAAAAAATACTACAATGAAGCTAGACTAGAAGCTGCAAATATCTTAAACCAATTAGACAAAGCTGTAAAAGAGTATGAAAAATATGCAAAAGAGCAACTAGATACAATGTCTAACTATGAATTATATCTTACAATTATTACACTACTTGTGCTTCTTCTTGAGGTGATATTGATCTTTAAACCTGCATCAAAACAAATTGAACAAGACAAAGAATCATTGAAAAATCTAAATAGTACTTTAGAGGAGAAAGTAAAAGAACAAACAAAAGAGCTACAAAAAAATATAGATCTAGTAAGTAACTATGTGATATTTTCTAAAACAGATAAAAAAGGGATCATTACAGAAGCTAGTAATGCATTTTGTAAAATTTCAGGCTATGCAAAAGAGGAACTCATAGGTAAACCACACAATATAATACGACATCCAGATATGGAGTCACATATATTTGAAGAAGCATGGAAAACTATAAAACAAAATAAAATATGGACAGGTGAAATTAAAAATAGGAAAAAAGATGGTTCATACTATTGGACATCTGCAATAATTGCACCTGAAATAGATGTAGATGGAAACCATATAGGATATATGGCTATTCGTCACGATATTACATCTAAAAAAGATTTTGAACAACAAAGCGAACAACTACTTCAATCT
>Ga0256828_1002432_pt1 | contig 11092 bp, 14 predicted proteins | sample CV88metaG_FD_185993 | JGI IMG/M metagenome (GOLD analysis project Ga0256828, IMG submission 185993) | Hydrothermal vent microbial communities from East Pacific Rise, Pacific Ocean - CV88 | ecosystem: Environmental > Aquatic > Marine > Hydrothermal vents | place: Pacific Ocean: East Pacific Rise... | reverse complement strand
TTATTGACCCCCTAGTCTATAAGCACAAAGTTTATCAACTAAAAAGAGTAAAAAGCTTAATTTATAAAAAAAAAGAGCAAATTTAATAGATTAAACTGTTCATTTAAATAGTTTTGGTTAGATTTCATCTATTTTTAAGCATTAACTCACATATTATATTTTATTCTCTTAGGATTATACTCTTTCATGAATTTTGCCAAATCTCCTACAGTTACACAACCAAACTTAATTGCTAACTTGACTAGTTTTAAACGGTTATCATGTCTCATGTCTAATCCTTTACTTAAAAATTTAAATTACTTTAATAAATACAGTATAAGAGGATAAACATTTCATTTAACTTAATTTTTGTTTAATATATAAATTAATCTAAATATTTAAAACTAGGTAAAATAATTAAAAACAGTAAAAAATAATAGAAAATGGTTTATAGTTTATTGTAACTGTTTTGCAATTTGAGAAATTAACATATCTAGTTCATCTCTACTATCACATAGAAAAGAGTGCTTCTCTTTGTCACTAATCACTATAAAAACTCCATAGCTAACTATCTCTACTCGACCTTTTGACTCTGTATCTATCCACTCTATACTCATTTCAGTAGTCTCATCACCATATCCTGTTTTTACCACCACAGCTGGGTAGAGTTGCTTAATATCTTTAAGGTTAAAGGTTTTATCTTCGATTGTTAATTTTTTCATAAAAGGATTATAGTATAATCTTGCCATTAATAAAATAGGAGCATAGAAAATATGACATTAAATGAACAGATAAAATCAGATATCAAAGATGCAATGAGAAATAAACAAAAAGCGAGACGTGATACTCTTAGAAATATTCAAGCTGTAGTAAAGCAGATAGAGGTAGATGAGAGAAGAGAGGTAACAGATGCTGATATGGAAGCTATTTTAGTAAAATATGCCAAACAGAGAGAGGATGCTATGTCTCAATTTAAAGAGGCTGGACGTGATGACTTGGTTGAAAAAGAGGAGGCAGAGCTTGTAATTATAAAAGAATATCTCCCTGAACAGTTAGAAGACAATGAGCTAGAGGAGATACTAAAAGAGATAATAGCCTCTGTTGGTGCAACTTCTATGAAAGATATGGGTAAAGTGATGGGTAAAGCAAAACAGACAATAGGTTCAAAGGCAGATGGTGGACGCATTAATGTTTGTGTAAAAAGCTTGTTGGGTTAAATTGCCTATTTTTTATACAACTAAACTATAACAATAAAAGCTAAATATATAAATCTGTACCTTTTTTAATCAAGATATTTGATGTTTTCATCTCGCTATTTCGATGAGATTAAGATAAAATCAACTATCTCAAAAGTTAGAAAAGGACAAAATTATGCTAGACAATCCGTCGTATATTATCGACACCTTCTTTGCCATCTTTACGATGGTTCTCATTATATTCATGGTTCCTGGTTTTGCTATGCTAGAGGCAGGATTGGTGCGAACCAAAAATGTTACAGCTGTACTTACTATGAATGTTATGATTTATGCTATTGCCTCTTTAAGTTTTATGCTTATTGGTTATGAGTATGCGTTTGGCTCTTGGGACCATCAAGATAGTATCTCAAAATATGCTTTTTTTCTATTTCAAATGGCGTTTGTAGGAAAAGTAGTTAATATTATGTCAGGTGGGGTTAGTGAACGTTCACGAATTATTCCTCTTGTTATATTTACCATAGCTGTTGGTTCATTTATATACCCTACTATTGTAAATATCACATGGGGAGCAAATTTTTTAGCAGATACTCCATTTGATATCTCATCTATGTCAGATTTGGCAGGTTGTACAGTTATCCACTCTACAGGAGGATGGGCATTACTTGCAGCTATTTTAATTATGGGTGCTAGAAAAGGAAAATATAAGAAAAATGGTGCTATTAAAGTTATTCCTGCTTCAAATATTCCACTTGTTACTCTTGGAGCATTTCTATTATGGATTGGTTGGTTTGGATTTAATGGTGGCTCTGTTGGAGCAATCTCCTCAAAAGAGAATGCAGATGCTGTAGCTTTAACCATTATGAATACTAATACAGGTGGATTAGCAGGTTCAATTGTTGCTTGGGCATTAACATATTTTAGATATAGAAAGTTTGATGTTACTATGATTTTAAATGGTGCATTAGGTGGACTTGTAGCTGTAACTGCTGGACCTGACCAATTTTCAATGTATCAACCTCTAATTGTAGGTGGAATTGGTGGAGCATTAGTAGTTTGGTTTATTCCAATTTTTGACAAACTAAAACTTGATGACCCTGTTGGAGCATTATCCGTTCACTTAGTAAATGGTATATGGGGAACACTAGCTGTTGCTATTTTTGTAGATGGTGTAAGCTATTGGAGTCAAATAAAAGGTATACTTGTGGTAGCAATAATTGTATTCCCATTATCCTTTATTGTCATATATTTTATTAACAAAATATTCCAACTTACAGCAGACGAGGAGGAGCAATTGACAGGAATTGACGAAGTAGAGTGTGGTATGGAAGCATATCCAGAGTTCAAACGAACTATATAATAAATAAGGAAACAAAATGAAAAGAATTGAAGCAATCATAAAACCATTTAAATTAGAAGATGTAAAAGATGCTCTAGTAGAAGCAGGAATTGAGGGGATGACTATCTCTGAAGTTAAAGGTTATGGACGACAGCAAGGACACTCTGAGCTATATAGAGGAGCTGAGTATGTAGTTGAATTTATTCCAAAAGTAAAAATTGAAATTGTAGTAAGCAATGAAGAGTATGCTAAAACTGCAATTGAAGCTATTATCTCAACTGCTCATACAGGTAAGATAGGTGATGGAAAAATCTTTGTTACAGATATAGAGAGAACTATTCGTATTAGAACAGGTGAAGAGGATGAAGAGGCTCTATAACCTTTAAAAATCTACTATTTGGACAAGGGAAATCCTTGTCCTTCTACTCTATCTCATGTTCAAAAATCGAATCAAGCTCTTCAAACTGCAAATACTTCTCTACAATTTCACCAAGCTCCTGCTTATCTAATAATGAGTATGAAATTAAGCTCTCATGCACCTCTCTATTATATATATCTGTTAATATAGATACATACTCATCTTTTAAGTATGGAGTAATTGTTTTTAAATCATTCAAAATATCAACTCTATATGATTCAAAATCATCTCTACTATAATCTCCTGATAACTCATCTTTATCTACATCATAAACAGCCTCTAACATCTTTCTAAAGATAAAGTCTTCAAAATTTTTAGCTAAAATCTCCGTCTCATTCATATCATCCCATATAAATACAACAACATACTCACCATCTATCTTCATATTTTTATAAAAAGCATATACATTACCCTCATCAGTCTTGGCAAAAGGTATAAAATGGTGCTTATCAATATCCCATAACTCATCAAATTTGAAATTAAACATAGCATCAGCTGTCAATAGCTCAAACTCAAATCCTCCTGTATGTAATAGTAGAGGAGGATTATCTTTTATAGTAGGATAGATAGTTTTTGCCCAATTCTCATTATCCCTAAATGGTTCTGTTCTACCACCCATCCAATCAAGCATATTATCTTCCCATAATCTCTTGAAAATCTCTGGATACTTACAGTTATATTTAGATTCAAGCTCTTTTAATTTCATATATTTTTACCTTTTTTATTTAATTTTAAAATGTTATATTCAAACTATAACGAGGCTAAACTAAATTGAACATGAATTCTCTTATAATGCTTTGATTATTTTAGGGAGAGGGATATGCAACAGAACTACGGTATTGATATCTGGTCGGACAATAACTTTATAATAGAGAGTAATACTATAAATATCAACCATAAAAATAGACCATCTCTACTAGAGATAACCCAAGAGATTAGAGGACAAGGATATAAAGGACCTCTACTTCTACGCTTTCCTCATCTTATAAAGAAGCAGATAGATACTCTATATAGAGAGTTTAATCGTGCTAGGGAGGAGTTTGATTATCATGGAGAGTTTCAAGCTGTATTTCCACTAAAAGTAAATCAACTTCCAAATTTTGTAAACTCACTTATTGAGGTTTCTAAAGAGTATAACTATGGCTTAGAAGCAGGTAGTAAAGCAGAGCTTATTATTGCTATCACTCACACCCCTCTTAATGCACCAATTACTGTCAATGGATTTAAGGATAAAGAGATGATTTCTCTCTGTTTTATAGCTTCAAATATGGGACACAATATAACTATAACAATAGAGGGAATAGGTGAACTAGAGACTATTATAGAGGTTGATAGAGAATTTAGCATTAATAACAGTAACTCAATTACACCAAAGATTGGATTACGCATACGGCTACATAGTTCAGGTATAGGTATGTGGGAAAAGAGTGGAGGTTATAGCTCAAAATTTGGTTTAACCTCTACAGAGCTTTTGGATGCCTATGATTTACTAGACAGACACTCTTTACTTGATAAACTATGGATGATACATTTTCATATAGGTTCTCAAATGGGAGAAATAGCTCCACTAAAAAAAGCCTTAAGAGAGGTTGGAAATATATATGGAGACTTGAAAAATAGAGGGGCTACGGAGCTAAATGCTATAAATATAGGAGGTGGTTTAGCAGTAGAGTATGCTCAACATCTAAGTCATAAAGAGCTAAACTATTCACTAAAAGAGTTTGCTAATGATGTAGTCTTTTTAATGAAAGAGATTGCAAAAAATAAAAATGTTAAAGAGCCTGATATATTTACAGAATCTGGACGATTTATAGCCTCTAACCACTTAGTTCTCATTACCCCTGTATTGGAGCTATTTTCACAAGAGTATCACGAAAAAAGTCTACGATTAAAAGAGAAAAATCCCCCACTGATAAGAGAGCTTTATGACCTATGGAGTTCACTAAACAGAACTAATGCTCGTGAATATCTACATGATAGCCTCGACCATATGGAGAGTCTTTTAACCCTCTTTGACTTGGGATATATCGACCTCGAAGATAGGTCAAACACAGAGATACTTGTAAATCTTATTATCAAAAAGTCTATTCTATTATTAAATAATCAAGATACAAATGAGCTTCAACGTCTACAAGATAGAGTGCAAGAGCGTTACTTAGTAAACTTTTCAGCATTTCAATCTCTTCCTGATTTTTGGGGTTTAGGTCAACACTTTCCAATAATGCCAATAGATAAGCTACAAAGCAATCCAACAAATCCTGCTACCATTTGGGATATAACCTGTGATAGCGATGGTGAAATTCCCTTTAATAGAGACAAACCTCTCTATCTTCATGATATAAATATAGATGAAGAGGAGTATTTTTTGGCTTTTTTTCTTACAGGTGCATACCAAGAGGTTTTAGGTATGAAACATAATCTATTTACACATCCCACCGAGGTGGTGGTAAACTTTGATAAAGATGGTAACTATACATTAGATAGTTTTATAGAGTCTCAAAATATTATGGATGTATTAGATGATATGGATTATGATAAAAACTTTATTGATAAAAAATTAAAATCTCAAATCGAAGAGTCAACAACCATTAACCACTCTCAAAAACAGAAGCTATTGGGTAAACTCTATCTATATTTAAGTGAAAATAGTTATTTAAAAACCATACAGGCTAGTGGAGATAAGAGTACTACAAAATAAACTATCGTATAACCTCATCTACCTCTAGTGTTGCCGCTCTCCATGATGGAATAATAGTAGCAGCAATATAGATAGGAACAGATAAAAAGAAAACCAAAAAAAGTGTCTGAATATCAAATATAAATGGTAATTCAAATGATGTCTTTAACTGTGAATAGCCCACAAATATATCTCTTATTAGTGGAGCTTTGAATATATATACAAATCCAAAGGCAAAAAGAACCCCCAAAAGATATGCTAAAAACGAGACTATAAACGCTTCATAAAACTTCTCTTTTAGAACATCATCTACTCTCCATCCTATAGCTTTAAGTATACCTATCTCTCTCTTCTCTTCACTACTTAATCCACTAGCTTTATCATATATAATCATAAAAAATGTAAACAAAGAGACAATAAAAAGAGCCAAAAATAGACCACTCTTATAATCAAAAATATTCTGATAGCTTATCTGCAAATCGCTAGAGGTAATAACCCGTGTATCAGGATACATAAGTTTAATTTTAGAAGCTACAGTATTCACCTCTTTAGGATTTGGAACACTCACAACAATATCAGTTGCCATACTCTCTCTCATTCCAAAGATTTCTCGTACATCTGATTTTGACATAAGAATAACATCATTGGACTCTAACTCTGTATCTCCATCAAATACACCCGATATACTCATTTTTTTTAGAGTTCCATCGGGTTTTATAAAGTTAAAATAATCACTATAATAGCTATTACGCATAACTCTCTTTACGCCTCTTCCTACTACCATTGAGTGTTTCTCTTGTAACTCCTCAAAATCAAACTTCTCTACTAATTTAGAAAAGCTATTTTTGTATTGAGCCTCATACTGTTCTATTCCAACTACAGAGAAGTTAACACCCATATTTTCAAAGTAGTAATAACCCCAAACTCTAGGTACTGCCTGACTTACACCAGAGATACTCAAAATCTCATCAGCTACTCCCACATCTATCTCATTATGTCTCCCTGCCCTTATCTTTTGGACAGTTATCTCTGGTAATGAGTTAACCGTAGCTTGAAGCTCATATTTTATAGAACCTGTTATCAAAAATACCGTCATAAGAAGCATTGTCAATAAAATAAACACTACCAAAATAAAAATATTTTTACTTTTAGCTCGTAAGAGTGCATTGATGGCAAACTCTATTAGATATAGATTGAGTCTCTTTTTTATAAATTTATTGTTCATTAGAGTAACCCTTGTTTATAATATGCGAATAAGAGTAAACAAAAGTAGAAGGGAAATACTCCCTTAGAGTTCCATCATCTCTATATATGGAGAATAAATCACTTAAGCTTCTATGTCTTACTGTAGAGGTTTCAGTCACTATAGCTAGGTCAGGAAGTCCTGACAAGCTAACAAATTTCTCTTTTTTAGAGCGTTGCTTTATACTCATTGATTTAGTTTGATTGAGATATACAAACTCTACTACTATAAGTATAATTAAAATACAAATAGTATAAAAAAGATAGTGACTTCTTCTATTCATCTAATTTTTTAACCTCTTTTTGGGTTATTTTATCAAATTTTATAATACTCTTACCATGATGGTCATCAAGAAAACTCATAGCATCACTCTTATTTGCAAATGGAATTAACTCATTCCCCATAGGACCTAGAACATCTGAACCTATTATATAGTAAGCTTTTGTTCCATCTATAACCTTTTGAGAGTAGTAATCTGTAACCAATATTTTACTTATATTCTCTTTTTTCGCATCTTTGAAATTTCCCCATGCCATTGGGTTAAAATAGAAATTCATCAAATCTTTTACACCATCAAATGAGAAGTGCTTATCTCCATAAAAAATCTGTGCTACCCATTTAGGGTATTTGTAGGTAAACATACCACATACAGGACACTTTTCATCTTTTGATACAGTGATACTCTCTCCACTCTTCTCTAAAATATTTGCCCGTTTTACCTCCCAAAGATATAAAGTAACTGCTTGAGACTGCATACCTTTTAGATTTTTACATACATTACCATTAACAATTGTAGCTTTTAACTCATTAATGCTACTAAACTTATCAAGCTCTATATCTTGTTGACACTTTTTGGCAAAAATCTTTTTTCCCATAGGATATATCATCTTCTTTTTCTTTTTCATAATCATAGCAATATCAGAAGATAAACTCTTTTTTGCCATATCAAAAGCTTTTTGGAAATCGACAACCTCACCATCATACTCCTCTGCAAAAGCCTTAGCATCACTCTCTTTAGCAAAGGCTATTTTACTAACTTCACTCATAGTTCCTGAGATATCTGATTCAACCACATAAAAAGCACTCTTTGCATCAATAAGCTTCTCGCTTTTCGCATCTACTACTTTACCGATACCCAAAGAGCTATTTTGCTCCAAAGCTACAGCAAGACATCGAATAGAGCAGTATTGATGTTTTCCCTTTGCACTTGTATGTGATGTTTTATAGAATTTCTTAAGAGACATACCACAGATAGGACACCACTGCTTTTTTGCACCCTCTTGAATAAGTGTTGGCTCTCCTGAAACTCGTTTTGTAAACATCTCCTCTGCATTAATATTAGTAGAGAGTAGAATGATAAGAGTAAAAAGTAACTGTTTCATAATATCAAAAATTCCTTTTTTTTGATAATTATAACGATTGAGTGTTAAATTTGTGTTAAATATTTAATATAAAAATTAAAAGCTTCTATTAATAATTTTTTTACTATAATTCATAATAAAATATAAGGAATTATAATATGAAAAACTATAAAATAGTTATTTTAACCTCATTAATTGCATTTGGATTAGTAGCTTGTACAACAAGTAAAGATGCTAAAAAAGAGATAAAAGCATCATCAACTAATACAGAAAAGGTAGATGCAAAAGCTCTTATCAAAAAGTCATGTAGCAAATGTCATGATAGCTCGGTATATACTAAGCCTGACAGAAAGATTAAATCTCTAGCTTCATTAGAAAAAAGAGTAAAAGGATGTAATGCAAATACAGGTGCTAACTTAGAGCCTAAAGAGTTAAAAGCCATCTCTACTTTCTTAAATAATGAGTATTATAAATTTTAAATCTCCAAAGTTGACATACATCAAGCTTTTTATAAGTTCTTATAATTATAATAAAATAATTTTATAATTAGGAGACAATATGTCTGAAATAGAAAAAAAAGAGCTAGAGGTAATGGGTGCAACTGTACCTTTTTTTACATACACAATAGGTGAAACACAATATTTTGAGTTTGATACATCAAAATGTGGACCTCCTGACCCAATGGTAAATGCTATGGCAGGACTAAACCTTATTGATAATGAAAATAAAAAACTAGTAATGATTAACCATAAGTTCCCTGGAGGTCTTATCTCTAAGATTGGTGAAAACTATGTTAACAGTCGTGAAGATTTAGCTGATGGAAATGTAAAAATACTCTTCTCTTACAAAGCAGGAGAGAGTGAAAAAGCTGACCTAACACAAACCTCTTGTGGTGGTTGATAACAGATGTTAGCGATATCTAAAGATTTTGCCCCCCCTCTAAAACTCATTGCCCCATTTTTTAAAATTGGGGTGAGTTTTTACCTTATTGCAATGATGTCTCTATTGGCATTCTCTTCTCACTTCCTATACCAAGAGTTTAGTATAGCTGGATGGATACACCTATTTTTACTAGGCTTTGTTATGACTATAATATTTGGAGCAATGGCACAACTAATCCCTGTAGTACTAGAGATTGGACACGCTATTGTAGATTTATATTATGTTATCTTGCCACTATTGACCATAGGTACAATTGGAATGGTAATTGGATTTTGGGTAAACCCTGCAATACTTCCTTTTGGTGGGTTGTTAGTTTTAACATCTATGATTATATTTGCTATAGAAGCTTTTGCAACACTCAAAAAAACTGAAATAAATACTATTACAGTCAAAACAGTAGCTGTGAGTAATACCTATCTATTGATTGGAATACTAACAGGCTTTGCAATTGCACTAGGTTTAAGTGGTGTAATCTCTATAGATGTAAATACAATGCTAAAAGCTCATGTATATGCTGTACTTGGTGGTTTTGTTCTACTTACTATTATGGGATTGTCATTGACACTTATACCTATGTTTTCATTGGCACATGGTTTTGATGAAACTCCTATAAAAAGAGGCTTCAATCTTGTAGCTATTGGTGTGGGTGTAGTATTTATAGGAGCTTTGTTAGGTCAAGATTGGATTCAATGGATTGGATATCTCACTACCCTTATCGGTGTAGGATTTTATATCTACCAAATCTATATCATCTATAAATTAACTGTAAGAAAAGAGCTAGATGTATGGGCTAAATCTATGTTTTTTGGCTTTGGTTCATTAATCCTCTCTATATTTATGGGTATCATCTATCTTCTATCAGATAGCCAACAGATTCTAAATACCACTTTATGGTTTTTTATGCTAGGTTTTATAGGATTTTTAATAAATGGTCATCTCTATAAAATAGTACCTTTTTTAGTATGGTTTGAAAGATTTTCACCACTAGTAGGAAAAGAGAAAGTTCCAATGCTTCATGAGATGTACCCAAAAGAACAAGCAAATATGATGTTTTGGTTTAGCTCTATTGGTACAGTTATTGGAGGATTAGGACTGCTATTTGAGAGTGACTATCTATTTAAATCGGGAGCTAGTTTACTCTTTATGGGAGCGATATTTCTATATTTCTCCATGTCAAAAATGTTATCTTATGGTAAGATATAAAAAATAAAGGAAAAATAAAATATGTGTGAAATAACAAAAGAGCAAGTATTTGATGCTGTTAGCACTGTAATCGACCCAGAAGTTGGATTTAATCTAGTTGAGATGGGGCTTATCTACGATGCAATAATCGCAGAGAGCTGTAATATTACAGTTGTCATGACCCTATCAACAAGAGGATGTCCACTACACCAAATGATTAAAACATGGGTGCAAGAGGCTGTTGAGAAGATAGACGGTTCAGGAATAGTAGATGTAGAGGTAGTATGGGAACCTGCTTGGAATATCTCTATGGCAGATGACAATGTCAAAGAGAAACTAGGTGGTGGAACTCCTCAGTTTTAAACTTATATATGGGGTTTTTTAATACCCCTATCCACTCTATCCAAATTCGATAAATGATATGAAGCAATTTACACTGCTTATTTATGGATATTGTTAGCTTGGCATCTACAAATATTTTTCTTGTTTTAGATGAAAGCAAGCTTTCTAGCTTTCCCTCTAAAAACTCCTTTTCGACTATTGTCTCTCCTAGTTTTTTAGCTATCAAATCTTTCTCTTTTTTTACTGTCTCCAGCTCTTCTTTATACTCTTTTACAACAGTACTTTTATCAAATGCCAAACTCATATTTTCTAAAAATATCTTTTTCCAATTTTTAACATTGGCTGGAAGCAACTCATATTTCCTTGTTATCTCATTTATGGTCTGTTCTGCCTCTAATACTTCCAAAACTACTTTC
>Ga0256828_1002431_pt1 | contig 11099 bp, 16 predicted proteins | sample CV88metaG_FD_185993 | JGI IMG/M metagenome (GOLD analysis project Ga0256828, IMG submission 185993) | Hydrothermal vent microbial communities from East Pacific Rise, Pacific Ocean - CV88 | ecosystem: Environmental > Aquatic > Marine > Hydrothermal vents | place: Pacific Ocean: East Pacific Rise... | reverse complement strand
CCTTCCCACATATCGGTACTCGAATGTAAAGCAAACATTTCAAAAACAGAAGTATTATCTACTTTAATATGTGAATGTTCTCCAAAAATATTATCTTGATTTATTTTCTTTGTTATAATATACTTTATAGGAACCCCATAAAGGTTGATTAATTCTTCTGTTGTACTTCTAAATAAATTATATTCAGAATTATGTGTATCATCAAATAAGTTAAAATTCATTAAAAACCTCTTTCTATATTCATTAGCTGATACCCTTGTTTTGTAACAACTAATTTATTCTTTTTTGGTATATAATAAAATATTTCTTCATTATCCTTTATATAATAAAAAACACCATTTTTTTCTATTTTTTTATAATCTTTTAAATCTAAAGTAATAAACTTTTCTTTGGTTACAGTATAGCTTAAACTTTCTAGTAAACTTTTATATCTCATTCTTAATACCCCTTTTATTATATTATTCTTTTATACTTTATAAATATTTATAAAGAAGAGGTAATGTAATGAAGTTATATACACCTATAGAAGATATAGAACTAACTGTAGAAAATAGAACGGAAAAGTTTTATAAAGACAAACCTTATACATATAGTACTTTTATAAAAGTTTATAATGAATACTTTAAAGAGTATATAGAAAGTGATAATGATAAGTTAATAGAGTTAAATTTTGATTTTGGAAACGAAATATACTCTTATGATTATATAAACACCTATTTAGATAAATTAGTACAAAAAGAGGATTAGGTAAAATGATGAAATGTAAAGCTATTAAAGATATTGATTTAACAATTTTAGGTAGAACGAAAAGTTTTAAAAAAGATGTAATATATCCTTTAAACACTTTTACTAAGACATATAATGAATATTTTGAAATTATAGAAGATATAAATATTAAAGAGATAATTATAGATTGTGGTAGTAGTGTTTTAGGTGAAAATGATAGAGATATAGATGCTAATAAAGAATTTATAATATATAAATGATATAGATAATACAGGAGATATTTATGGTAACAATAAATATAGATAAAGAATCTAATATTGAAATTACTAAAGATAAAGTAATTATTAACAAAGATGAAGAAATAATATTAGATGACAATAAAATAAAAATCACTAATGTTGTATTTATACAAAATAAAGGTAATCAGTCTTTTAATATGAATGAAGCAGAAACTGATGAGTTAGATTTTGGATTAGAAGTAAGGGGATATGATGGGTATGTTTTTGATGAACCAGAAGAGATATATTTAGTAGCACCTTTAAACTCTAGTTATAAAATGTATGTGAAAAATGAGGTATAGTAATGATATATAATTTTGGAGTACCTAAAGCTGTAGCTACGGTTAGATATTTGTATAATAGATACATAGGAAAATTAACAACATATATTGTAGCATCAATAGAAGAAACTGACAAGTCCTCTTTTGATTTTGCTACTTTAGAAGAAGCACTAACATTTGCTGAAAATTGTAGTACTATAGGTGGTGGGACAATTAATCTTCATTTACAAGATGGTACACATTATTTTGAAAGAGATAGTTATCAACCTAATATAGCTGGTAATAGTGTTGCGGCGTATAATTTTAATCACACCCATATATTCTTTAGTAGTGATAGTAAAGGAAGTGCTACAGTTACATTCTCCCCAAATGTTAAAATAAATGGTGGGTATGTTTTCAGGACAGCAAATAGCAAACTCGGCTTTACAAATGTTAAAGTGGATTATGCTTTAGGTGGTGCTGAACAAACTAAGAATGCTCATTTTGTAAGAATGAATAATGCTTATGTGTATATGACATCTGCTAATGTCAAAGGGTTAAATAAGAGTGATTTTGCTGTCGCATTATTTATGGGAGGAAATAGTTACTTCTACTCTACAAATACAGAACTAAATAGTTTTAAATATGGTATTACCCTTGTAGGGGGGGTATCCTCTGGTGGTGTATATAACTTTACTTTTAAGAATATGGTACATCCTATCTTTGCTGGGGCTTCTGTTTTTGGGTCAATCAAATTGAGAGGGACTATTACAGAAGAAAATGTAGATAATCCAATAAAAAAGCATCAAATACATTCTATGTATAAGGATAATTTTTATATAGATACAGATGAACCTATAGCCCCAAAAGACAACAGAAGAACCTTAGCAGACTCATCAGAGCGTCCTGCTATGGATGGTGTGCCTGATGGAACACCTTATCTCCAACTAGATATAGGTAAACCTATATGGTACAAAGGTAAGAACGACGATGGTGATGATATCTGGATAGACTCAGATGGGAATGAAGTATAAGGAGAGATAAATGGAAGATTTTAAATTAGAAGAGTTGGGATTTTTAGAAGAGCAAGAAGAACCAAAAGTTTTAACAAGAGAGCAAGTTCAAGAAATTCAGTTTAATAAGTTAGGACGATTACTTGAAGATAGCGTTACTGAAATCGAAAAGTTAGTTTTAAATAAACCATATATGAAAAGTAGTGGGGTTATCTCTGCCCAAATGAAGATATATGATAGTTTTCTACATCACACTTTAAAGGATGATTTGAGTTTTGCTGAAGATGTTAAGAAGGAAAATAGGAAGGCAAGGTTAAGAGTTATACATTTAACTATTATGGTTGATAAGATAAGAAGTATATTGGAAAATCTTATAGAACAAGATATTAATGTGTCGAATAAACTCGATAAATGGAAAGAATTGATACCTAGGTTTAAACATATTAAAAAAAATGGTATTAAAAATATTATTAAAGAGTTTAAGGATTAAAAATGCTATTACTATTAAATTTATTTAAAAATACTAAAGTTATTATAGGTGCTTCTGTAATCATTCTTTTTTTAATTATGTATGGAACAATAAAACATAAAAACAATGTTATAAAAGGCATAAAAGAAAAAGCTAAAATAGATATTATTAAAACAGAAGTTAAAATTATTAGAAAAGAAGCTAAAAAAGATATAAGGAAAAACAATGAAGTTAACATTACCGATATTAACAATAGTATTAATTTTGACAGGTTGTTCGAGTAATACACCCAAACCAAAAATCAAACCTGTTACATATAAAACTCATAAATTAAAAAAATGTGGTATGTTTAAATATGAAAATAAAAATGGTAATATTATTTTAGATTATAAAGTAGCAAAATGTCTTAAATATAATATGATTACTTGTTGTAAAGATAAAAAAAACCTTGAAGTAGCAAACGAAGCTAACATAGAAATAATCAAAACTCTTACTAAATAATATATTATAAATAATATAAAATAAAAGTTTAATATATAATTAAACGAGGAGATAATATGAGTAAACAAAGTGTTATTAATGAGTTCCTAAAAACTCTTAAAGATGGCGCATATAAACTTATTGATTCAAGTATAGAAACAGAACCAAAAACATATAGTGCTGTATTACCAATGTGTATAGATAGAATGATAGCGTCTGAGTTACAATATAAAGAAATAGAACCTAAAGAAGGTACTTTTGATATAGATAATGGTTTTAAGATAAGTAGATATTCTAATGGTGATATATGTGGAAGACCCCATATGCTTAGAAAAGATGGTGAACATATAGTATCAGTAGATTATGATAGACATAGTATTTTTTATTATGATGATAATTTTAACCTTTATAAAAAATATTACACAGCAGATAATTCCCATAATAGGTATCCCAAATGTTTGGCTATAACTGAAGATAGAATCTTTGTTGGTACTGTTTATAATAGAGTAATATGTATTGATAAAAATACAAAAGATGTTTTATGGGAATTTGGTGAATATAATAGAAGAGGTAAATGTTCAGATGGTAAGATAGGGAGACCCACTAATATAGAAGTCTTATCAAACGGTAATATTGTTGTTAGTACTTATGACGGTGTTGGTGATTCTAATAGATACTACGGGACATTAGAAGAATTTGATAAAGATGGGAACTGGGTTAAAACACTATTACAAGATACAAATGGTGGTTTGGGTGCTGATATACAAACTCATTACCCACAATCTATAAGAATTTATAATGACATCATCTATGTAGGTAAATCAAATGAAATTGATGTATTTAATTATAACAACGGTGATTTAGAGTTTATACAAACGATTAGAAAACCATCAAATGCTGAAGTAGAAGACCTTAATCTTAAAGATTTTGTTATAGAAGATGGTATATTGTATATAATTTCCACAAGTATTAAAAAAGTAGTTGGTTTTGATACTCAAACACAACAAATAGTGTTTAGTTCTGGACATTTTAGATATGAAGGTTATGCTAATTCAGGACACGAAGGCAATGCTTTAAACTACCCTTATGGTTTAATGGTTGAAGATGGTAAGATATATGTAGCAGATACTTCTAACTACCAAATAATAGAGGTATTTAGAAATGATTACACTAATCCACAATATGAATTACCACAAAACATAGATTTAATTTATACATCACAAGATTTAGACGAAGACTTTAGAACTAATGTACCTATTGGTGTAAAACCTGATAATTTACATATTGTATATAAAGAAAAATTACAATAAAATACAATCGAACGGTTATATAAATGACAAAAGTCAAGAAAATAATAAAAGAGATATTTTTATTTCTTTTAGCTTATCTTTTAGTATGTATCTTTAGTCCTTTAGTATTCATTTATAACATAATATATAAATTGATTAAAAAAGAAGATATTATATCTTATATAGAAACATCAGCTATTGGTTTTGACCAAGCTGGTGGTAGTGTTTTATACCAAAAAGAAAATTTTACAATAAGTTCTTATACATATTTTTTATGTAAATATAGAAATAAACATTGTAGATTTATGTATTTTATAAACTTCTTTTTTGGTAAAAATCATTGTATGAATAGTTATATATGGGAAACTTCTAAAGATACTAAAGACCTAAATGATTTTATAAATATTTAAAAAACATAAAAGAGAGATAAAAAATGAATAGATACATATATAGACTATCTTTTAAACAAGATACTAATACTAATTGGGAAAATAGCACTTATATACCTTTAAAAGGAGAACCTTGTTTTGATATAACAAATAATATATTAAAAGTAGGTAACGGTGTTGATGTTTTTAAAGATTTACATACTGTTATAGGTTCTTGTACCGATACTTCGGTTTTAGAAGATTATGTGGCTAAGAGTGAAAAAGGCAATCCTAAAGGTGTTGCTAAACTAGATGAAAATGGAGTTGTCCCTCTTACTCAACTACCTGCTAATGCTTTAAGTGATTATTTTGAAGTAGATAATTCAACAGACCAAGAAAACCTTGAAGCCACAACAGGAGATATTTGTTATAGAACTGATACAGATGAATATTTTATATATTTAAGTAATAAAAATGGTGATATAACAGATTGGTATTCTTTGAAGTTACCAAGTATTGATTTTAATACTTTAAGTGATGTTACAATTACAAACCCTGAAACTGATGAGGTTATAGCTTTTGATGGTTCTAAATGGATTAATAAAAGTATAAGTGGAGAGAGTTATAATTTCTTAGAAGTGGATTATGATGCTAATGACGGTGATACTTCTGTTACAGTATCAGATGATACAGAATTAGATATATCTTCTATAAGAGTTGATATAAACGGAGTTAAACTAAGAAGTAATAAATACACAGTAGATAAAAATGATAATACTATTGTAAACCTTGATGATAGCTTAAATGAAAATGATTGGGTTTCGATAGAAGTAATATATAAATAATAAAGAGGTAATATAAATGAAATTAAATCCAATTTTCGTATTTGATAATATGAGTTCAACAGGTATAAATGAAGTACCTTCTAATGCTAAAGTAGTTGTTTTAGATGCTGGTGCTGGTTTGCCAATGGAATTTATGAAAAAACCAGGTTTGAGTTTAGATGCTACAAGTACTATTACAGACCTAATAGCTAATAATGGTATTACACAACCTAGTTTTAGTATAAGTGATTTAAGTGGCATAGATTTAAACACACAAGCTCCTGTTGTAGGTGATACTTTGGTGTTTGATGGCACTAATTGGACACCTTTGAATATTAGCACAACTGTGTCAGAAAATGAATTTACTGCTAGTGATGGTCAAACAGACTTTACCCTTAGTTCTATAGTAACACAAACTTCTAAAATAGAAGTATATACTAATGGTTTAAGGGATACTAAAGGAAGTTATAGTGTTTCAGATGATGGAACGGATACTACAATTAGTTTTACAGATGGTAAAGCTGAAAATGATGTAGTGGATATAGTTGTATATACATAGTATATACATATTTTTTAAAGGGATTTAATCCCTTTAAAATTGATTATACTCCATATCAAAACCAAAAGAATTACTATTATCCTCAATAACATCATCAGACATTTCTGTACTAAAACCCATATCTAAAAACTCAATAATTTCTCGTTCTTCATTTTCTTCTTGAATTTTCTTATTTTCTAATAAATCTACAAATCCCTTAAAATCACTCCAATCTTTTACATTCATAAAAGGAGCAAAAACTAATATTAAAGACATTACTAAATCATCAGTGTAACCCTCTTCAGCAGAATATGTATTATTAGGTTTTCTTTCAAAGTGAAATAACTCCTCTAGAGTATCTTTATCATTAATTATTAAGCTACCCTCTTCTATAAATCTTTTAAATGTACTAATCATAAACTTTTTAGTTCTTTTAGTAGTTCTTACACCAAATCTATTGTTATTTGCTTTTTTCTTTAGTTTTTCTTTAAAGATTTCACCTTCGTACTCATATTGGTAGTAGAGAGTATCAGCTATATTCATATCCATATTATTCTCTACTACAATCATACAATTATTATAATATTCTCCTAAATCATATATTTTTTGAGGTATTAAAAGATATGTATCTGATAATTTAGCTGATGCTACTTGTTTAAAAGGTAAAGATGTAACATCTATAATATGAACACCTACTTTATCATTACCATCTACTTTAGGGTCAACTGTCATAATATAGGCTCTATCTTTTCTAGGTTCTTCAAATATTTTAATACCTTTAAATACTGTATCTCTTATAATATCATTATCACTCATAGGTGTTATCTCTTTTAATATAGAACCTTCTATAAGGGTGTCTGAAGAACCAAGAAATGTATTATGACTTAAAATATTATTAGTATAATATACACTACCTTCTACATTACAAAGGTCATATACATCTTTATATCCTATATACTCTATATTTTCTACTACACAATAACCTTTATTAGTTTGTAACACAGAACCTATCTTTAAATCTTTAGCAAAAACTTCTTTGTTATCTACTACAAATCTATGATACCCAGCAGTTATAATAGAGTTTAGATTAGTTTCAATCTTATAAGATTTTTTATTGTATTTAGCTATACCATTAAAAGTTTTATATCCTTTTGGTGTTAAAACTTTATTTTTTTTATTTTTAATCTTTTTTTCTTTATATAAGAATAAATCACCTATTTTTATTTTACTTTTTTCTATATCCACTATTGTATCATATCCTACACAATTTCCAAAGTTTTGTTGAAAATACAAAACTCCATTTTTCTCTATTTGTTCTTGTTTAAATACTTCTGTGTCTTTTTTAGTACCGTCTCTATTCCATCTAGGTACTTCTGTCCATAATGCTTCCTCTAGCCTATAACCATTTTCACCTTTATGATATATTATAGTGTATAAATCATTCTCTTTTACTATATCTTTAATATCATAAGTAAAATCCTTACTTTCATAAGCTTCTTGAACTGTTAGTTTATTATCTAAAATATAATCTTTTTGTACTGTTCTTTTAGTATTTTTCTTAGCACCTTGTACCATAAAATACCAATGGTTCATACCTTTAGCCGTACTTGTAAGAATAGTTTGTTTATTAGCTAAAGCATCTTGTGCTGGGAATACAGCATCTGAAAACTCTTCCCAAAGATTGTGATGAATAAAAGCAACCTCATCAACAAACAATAAATTTATAGAAAAACCTCTGAAACTATCCCCACTCGTGGCACTCGTGAGTATCTTAGTTCCGTTATCAAATTCTATAGTACCTTTATTCCAACTTTCTAAACCTGGTTGTAACCAAATAGGTAGTTGTATATATATTTTTTTAATTTTATCTAATACCTCTAATGCTAGTTTATGAACATTACCTGCTATACCAACATTTATATTTGGAATAAACATAGCTTTCCAAAGTAAATATACACTTACAGTTACACTTTTACCTGAATTATGGCTAAGAATACCATTTGTAAAATAAACTTCATCTATATTAGATACACTTAAATCATACATATTTTCATAAGTGTTTAAGTCTATAACTTCTATTACTTTACTATATCCTTTTTTAGTAATAAGTATTTCGCCTAAAGAATTAATTAAATTTATTTCTTTGTTGTCTTTGGTTATTAAAAGATGGTCTTCTGCTCCTTCTAATGTTAAACCATTTTCAAGAATTATTTTATATTTTTTAAGTTTTTTTGTTTTATGAATTTCTAGTATTTCTACATCTATATTAGTATTTTTATTTACATCTTTTGATGTTACAAAGATAGAACTATTTTTATTTAATTTAATACTTTCTATAATTTTTTCATTTTTTCTCTTATATATAAAATTATTTAATTTTTTATTTTTTTTATTTTGTGTATATAATTCTTTTATAGTAATAAATTTAGATATTTTTTTGTTTTCTTTTATTTCAGTTATCTCTAATATAGTATTTTCACTTACACATTGTCTAGGCCAAAAAGCTATAATATCATCACCAGTAACCAAAGCCCTCTCTAGCCTTAGTTGATAATCTCTTGGTTCGGGTCTTCCTATACCATTCTTAGTTACAATTTTACAATAGTTTTCTCTGAAATAAAAATAATCATTTTGGCATTTAGCTATTTCTCTTTTTTGTTCATTTGTATATTTCATTTGTGTATAAGCTCTTTTTAACTGTCTTATACCACTAAAAGAGATAGGGTTATCAAAAGCATCAAGATAATAACCTTCTTGGTTTTTAGGAGTGTCTATTTTTTGGAGTAGTTTATCTTTTAACTCATCAAATAAAGGTTCACCATTATTAGCTTCTTTAAGGTCATCAAATAGACCTGTTAAAATTTTATTATCTGTAGTATTTGTAGGAGTCATAAGCAACCTTTTATAATTATTTATATATTATAGGTTGCTTATAGTAGAATAAGATTAAAGCTCTTCTATAAGTTTATCTAACTGTGCTTTAATCTTTTGTAGTTTGTTTTTGTCTTTAGTGGTTTTATATTTGTATATTAAATCATTAATAACATTTATTAAATATGCTATTTCTCCTTCTAAAAGAAGAATACTCTCATTAATATTAGTATCTTCAATACCATTAATACCTTTGTCTTTATTAAGACTTTCATTTACAAAATCAAGTAAAGTAATCATTTTATACCTCTTTTATAAGTATTTATAATACAATGTTATAATATTAACTTTCTTTACCTGCTTCCTTAATATTCTTTAACTCATCTTTAGATAGTATAGGTAATATACCTTCGGATAAATCAAAATCATTAGGTACTCTAAAATCTAAAAATACATTCTTAGGGTATTTAGATATGTTTACCTCATCGTGTTGGTTACCTCCAAGACAATAAAGATACTGTTTAGTATCATCTTGTCCTATAACAAATGTAGTATGACCGCCACCTTTACGAGTTTTAATAGCTATAGAGCCTTTTATAGGTATGCCTGAAGATTTACCAAAGTTTAACCAAGATTTAGCTCTTGCTGGGTATCTTGGTGTTTTATATCCTGCTTTTAACATTATAAAGTTAATAAAAGAGGCACACCAAGGAACTTCATCTGTACTAAAACCACCTGAAACAGAATGGTATTGTAATATTCTAGGGTTATGTTTAGAACCGTGTATTTCTTTAGTACCAAGTTCCTCATAAGCATATTTAAGATAATTTATGTAAGGTGATAAAGAGTTTTGTGTTTTTTTGGTATTGTTAGTGTTTTTATTAACATTTTTATTAGTAAGAATATTAAATAACTCTTTATGTAATAATTTATTATTAATTGATTTTATAATTTGGATAGTAATAGGTCCTATAATACCATCAATCTCCAAATCTTTACCAAGATTTTTTAGAGCTAATTGTACTTTTTTAAGACCTTCTTTGCCTTCGTGTTTGTCTAGTAAATAAAGGATTGTTCTAGTTCCATTATTTTTAAGTTTTGTAAGATTTGTAATGTGTGTAGTGTTTAACATATAAATACCTTTTTATAGTATTTATATGTATTAATGTATTAAGCAACTCTATAAATTAGATAACCATCTTGTTCGTGTTCTTCACCATCATAAGAGGCTAGTATATGAGCTACACCATCTATATCAACAATATATTCAGCTACTTCTTGTTTATCGTAAAGTTCATTTTCTGATATAACTCCTAATAACTCATCCCTACCAAAATTTTCTTCGTACCATTCTTTACTGTTATCATATTCGCCACATAGTTTTTCTACAAATTCATCTTTAAGTGTTTCTATCTCTGACTCAATATTAGATTTAATCATTTCTATTTCATCATCATCTTTATCCTCTAAATCCATTTCTTCCATAATACCATTATCACACATTTCCTCGTGTAATTTATTTAGGTATATATCATCATCAGAAGACTCTTCATTTTCTATATTATCAGCATAAGAACTATAGCTATCTTTCATATTATCATAGAAGTAATCATCATCTATGGTGTTAAGAGCAACATCAAGAACATTAGAATTAAAACCTTCTAAACCTATATCATCAATAAGGTTTTCTGTGTCTTCAATAGCTCTTTCTCTTGCTTCATCTTCGTCCTCAAAAACCAACCATTCATCTCTTTCACAACAGATACTAAAACATACATCATCGTAAACCATTTCAATCATATCATCAACGGCTTCTTCAAAGCTATCAAAATCTTCTGTATCGTATTCTTCTCCTAATTCAAACAAATATAATGCTTCTTCTTTAGATGTTGCTACCATTATCTTCTACCTCTTTTCTTTTGAATTTGTCTTAGAACTTTTTGTGCTTTAGCACTCATAGTTTTCATTTTAATAGCTTTTTTT
>Ga0256828_1002430_pt1 | contig 11100 bp, 9 predicted proteins | sample CV88metaG_FD_185993 | JGI IMG/M metagenome (GOLD analysis project Ga0256828, IMG submission 185993) | Hydrothermal vent microbial communities from East Pacific Rise, Pacific Ocean - CV88 | ecosystem: Environmental > Aquatic > Marine > Hydrothermal vents | place: Pacific Ocean: East Pacific Rise... | reverse complement strand
CTTTAAAAGCATTAAATGCATCTGGAGAAGCTTCTGCTGCTTGGTATAAAGATAAAAGACCTGCATTTGTCTCTGTAAATTTAATACCTAAAGCCACATCATCTGTTAGACCATACTGTGAATCATACGTTGCCATTGCAAAAGTATGTGTATCTGAACTATCTACATCACTCACGTGATCTGCTACTGAAGATGCATATGTTAAGTTGTTAATAGTTATACCATCAACTTCTACACTTCCAGTAAAATCTGTCTCTAAAACATTCTCAACGACATTTTGAACGATAGGTTGATCATTTGTTCCAGTAATAGTAATGGTAATAGTAGAATCAGGAGTACTAGCATAAGCTTCAGGAGAATCTGTTTCAACTGCTTTATATGTAAATGTTACTGTTGTTGTTTCACCCTCTGCGAGATATTGAAAATTATCTCCTATCTCATAAGTAAAAGCACCGGTTTGAGGATCAACTGTAAGTTGTCCATCTTCAGCAGGAAGATCACTCGTAACTACATACTCAATTTGATTATGATCTGCATCACTTGCTACAAGTTGACCACTTACAGCACTACCATCTTCTACAACATCAAAAGCTATATTTTCAGCTGTTGGTATATTGTCATTAACATTATTTATATATACTGAAAGCTCTTGTGTTGATTCATTGCCATAAGCATCACGGGCAACTACATCAACATTATAAATATTATCTTTTCCATTGTCTTGTGGATTTTCATAATCTGGAGAGTTACGAAATGTAAGTTCTCCAGTAGTTGAATTTATACTAAAAAGAGCACTGTCTATACTATTGCCAAGAGAGTAAGAGACATCACTTGTATCTGTCGTTTTAACTTGAATAACAGTATCATTACTGTTCTCATCATAAATAACGGTAGAATCAGAAATAAATTTTGGAGCAGTACTATCAGTGCTTTCAGGGGTAGTATAAGCTTGTATTTGCGCTGAGGAATGTGAAACTTCATCCGAATTTGTATTGATTTTATTTCCATTGTCTATAGCGACAAGAGGTACTGGATCAGTCTGAGCTTCCATAGGTATATATGCTGAAGATGAATCTGGTATTTTATTATCATCTCCAGCTGCAGTCTCAATATTATCGACATCACTTGTATTTACGACATTATCAGAGGCATCAGCAGGCGTTGTGACAGCACCGTCTGCCAAAACTGTAAAAACACCAGAATAATCTGAATCTTCAGGCTGTGCTAAATATTTTGCAGTTAATAATAGGTGAGGATTATCACTAACAATTTTATCACCTTCATGAAGCATATCTCCAATCATTGCAATTTTTTTTGTTCCATCTGGAGCAACAATGACAACACCTTTGATTACACCACTCTCTTCTATCGCATTACTGCCTATAATTCTACCTACAACCTTTGCCATAACGTACCCTTTTTAGATTATTTCAATTAATAATATAATAGCACTGAAATCATCAATTGTAAATAGTACTTTAGTACTGTTAACTAACAATTAGTCATCAAACTCGGTATAACCTTTCTGAAGCTGTATCTTTTTTGCCATAAATTTCAAATTTTCTGTGATTTTTTCATCTGCTATGTGATAATGGTCATGCAGTTTTTCCAAAGAGTCATCTAGTTTTGCAGAGAGTTGTTGAGAGAGTTTTTCGATTTTCTCTTGCATTTGCAGATAACTCTCATCGTTTGTATCTTTTAATTCGATTGCAAGCTGAGTGAGTTGCGATTGCGCTTTGACATAATCAGCCTTAATAGCTTCTATATCTTGCATAAGAGTTTTCATCTCTACATACAGAGTGTTAAAACTACTGCTCTGCTTTTCAAAGGCATCCATCTGTGTTGCAGAGAGAACCATCTGTTTCATTATCATCTCACTCTGAGTACGGATGTTACTTAAAACATTTTCATCTTCATAAAGTGATGTTTTTAATCCTTCTGCGTGAAGCTTCAATGAGACAATATGTGACTCTACTTCTTGCGTGAGCGTTGACATTTTTGCCACTGTCTTTTCTACGATCGTTTTTGCGACATTGTCAGAGAGTGATTTCATAGCATTGAGACTGTTTTTTAACTCCTCAACATCCTCTGCAATATCGTATCTGCTCTCAACTGCTTTTTGTAATAAAAGTGTTAATTTATTGTAGTGATCTTGTTCTGCAACACGTAACATATCAATATGTTTATGCACAACATTGTCAAGCTCAGGCATTTGAACTTCACTGAAGTGTGTAAATGACTTATTTACATTTTCATTCCACTCTTCTATTTTTTCAAACTTTTTTGTAAATTCTATTTGGTTTTTCTGGAATTTTTCCTGTATTTCTTGTTGGATTTTTCTATCTTCTTGGGAGTATTCTGTCATACGAGATTCCAAATCAAGGATAAACTCTTTGAGTTGCGTGATCTCATGCACTAAAACTTTTGTAAATTCATCATGCAGTTTAGCACTCTGTGACTCTTTGGTCTGATTTAAAATATTCATCACAATATATAAGATAACAGCGACTAAAAGCGGTATGAGAGATTCACGAACTAGAGGAATAACATTGGATGGATCAGGATGAATAATAAAATGAATCAAAGTAGCAATAATACCTATTGCTATCATCAAAGGGGCATAATTAATCTTGTTGGGCTTTTTTAAAATTGCGACATGGCGTAAGAACAAAAGTGCCATAAAACCAAATGCAATTAGTAAATCTATATCAAACATAGAGATATTCTATCATAAATATTTATAAAATAATATCTAATATCTCTTTTGGCTCTTTTACAAAAAGAGGATGGGTACTTTGTGAGGAGAATCCCCAAGTGGCAAATATCGCTTCTATCTCTGCATTTTTTGCACTCTCAATATCTTTTGAGTTGTCACCTATCATCCATGCTCTGTCTTTCTCTCTTTTAAAATCATAAAAGTCAAGAATAGCGTGAATCATATCTGGATTTGGTTTTGAAGCGTTGACCCTATCTGCTCCTACTATCTCATCAAAATAGTGAGCAACCTCTAAATGAGTCAGCATCGTTTGAGCAAAGAGTGTTGGAGCATTGGTAGCTACGGACATCTTTATACCCTCTTTTTTCAAACACTCCAACAGCTCTGCAATACCATCATAAAGATAGGGGTGCTTTATACACTGCTCTTTATAATGTTTTTCAAAAAGTTCTCTGTCTCTTGGCTCATAGGTCTGTGTTTCATAAAAGAGGTAGGGAAGATTTCTCTCATGCATATTGATTGCTGTCACAATAAACTCTTCAGAGAGAGGTGGTAAGTTATGATGTTTTTTTCGTATGTAGTTCACAGAGATTGTAATATCTTTTTTCGAGTCTATTAAAGTCCCGTCCATATCAAAAATAACAATCTTTTGCATCACTTCATCTTCTCATATATCTCTAAAAGTGCTTCTACAAAGAGTTCACTATCATTTGGACACTTCGCTACTCTATACTCTTTAAAACCAAGATCTTCGGCTATCTCTCTATACTCCACATCAAGCTCAAAATCAGTCTCAGAGTTATCTATAGTAAAGGCGATAGGAAAGATGATCACTCCCCGATTTCGTACTGTTTTGAGTTTATCTTCAAGTGATGGTTTTAGCCACTCCATACGCCCTACTTTTGACTGATAGGCTAAATGTGTTGCGTGAAACTCCATTCCGGCACGACTCATCATCTCTTTTAAGATCTCTACATGACGGTTAATATGTTTTTCATAGACATCACCGGCATCTACTATCTTTTGAGGCAGTCCGTGCGCTGAGAAGATAATGTCAAAATCTCTATAGTTTGCATCTTCCATACTCTCTTTGATTCGCTCTAAAATAGCCTCATTATACTTCTCATTTTCAAAGAAGTGCTTTCTCTCTACTAAAAGTGCATTAGCGCCTTTATCATGGTAGCACTCTTCAAAATCTTCTAATGATGATTTTGTTGTAGTTGTTGAGTATTGGGGATAGAGTGGAATCAAATAGATCTTGTCTATCTCTTCTTGATTTAATCGCTCTATCACTTCACACGCAAAAGGCGGTGTATATCGCATAACAAAATCGACTATGACATTCTCACCCAAACGCTCTTGCAACTTAGCCACAAGTTTTTTTGTATGTCCTACTATAGGAGATTTTCCACCGAGCTCTTTATATATCTCTTGAGAACTCTCTGTTCGTGTAAAAACAATCATACCACCGACAAACTTCCTCAAAAGTCCACTCTTCATGGTCAATATATTTTTATCTGCAAACATATTTTTTAAAAACAGTTCAACCTCTTCAAGGTTGTTTGGTCCACCCATATTGAGCAGTATTACAGCCTCTTTTGCCACCTTGTCAATCCCTTTTTTCATCATAAATATATACTGCCAGCCAAACAACAACTTTTTTTGTTTTCAAAAGTGTATGGGCCTCATTGGCAGGGATAAAAAGCGTGTCACCCTTTTTTAGTTTATGGACAACACCATTCATCTCTATCTTGGCACACCCCTGCAAAACGACAACCCATTCATCACACTCTTGCGTGAAGGTTTGTGGTGTTGAAAGAGTATTGCTTACGATGCTCTTTATCTCTACATTTTTTGTTTTTAGTTGAGTATAAAACTTCTCATTGTCTAATGTAGGGAGTTCAAAGTCAAAAATATTACTCATATTTCACTCTCAAACTCACATCATACATAAATTGTTGTAATGGTAGCATATCTTCATAGATTTCATACAAAGTATCTATCAATTTCTCTCCATCTTCTATGATGTGCGGGTCTAAGATCTTGTAAGTTGCCATCCCTTTATATAAAGAGAGGTCCGCATACTCCATCTCTTTATCAAACCCTTTTGGATAGCGTTTATACCCTTTTTCAAGGTGTGTATAGCCTTTACCCATCCCTTTGATTTTTGTCAAGATATTCCACAACTCTGCACGTTTTGTATCATCTTTGATAGTCTCACGAAAAGCATCTAACATAGGCTTTTCAAACCAGCGTACACCTGTTGCTACATAGAGCTCTTTGGGAGAGAAGTGCAGATAAAAACTCGAACTCTGCATTCGCTTGCCTAACCCCTGCCAAAATATAATGCCAATGCGCTCTTTCATAGGCATAGCAAGTGCATTTGGACGACGACTGTCACGATAGATTCTAAAGAGAGATTTATTGATCTTAGGGGAAAAGTTGATGGTAGGTTCAAGAGCTTGAAGATGTTCTCCAAACTCTTCAACAAAAGCACGAGATGGTTCGAGTATGAGACTCTCATACTCTTTTTTATGAAGTTCAAACCACTCTTTGTTGTTGTTTTTAGCGATAGCGTCTAAAAAAGGGAGTGTTTTTTTACTAAAGCCTACAAACTCCACGCCCTTCCTTCTCTATGCTATTTTTCTATTTCTAAATGCTAGTATAATAATCACAAATACAATAGCGTATGTTACAGGAACAAAGTCAGGAATTGGAACCGGATCACCTTTTGCATAAGAGTGCATACCTGCTAGATAATAGTTTACTCCAAAGTATGTCATCAGTACTGATGTAAATGCCAAAAGTGAGATCACTGCATAGTTGAACTGATTGTAAATTGACTTAATAAATCGTAAGTGAACAACAACAGCATAGACTAAAATAGTTACAAGTGCCCATGTCTCTTTTGGATCCCAACCCCAGTAACGTCCCCAAGACTCATTTGCCCAAACACCGCCTAAGAAGTTACCGATAGTAAGCATAACAAGACCGATTAAGAGACCCATCTCATTAATCGCATTTAACTCTTTAATAGAGAGTGCAATCTGTTCACGATTTTCTCCATTTCCAAAGATATAGAGCAGTAACGTAATAAATCCTAAAAGTGCACCTAGACCTAAGAAACCATACGAAGCAGTAATCATACTAACGTGAATACTTAGCCAGTATGAGTTCAATACAGGAACAAGATTTGTAATCTGTGGATTCATCCAACTCAAGTGCGCTACAAACAAAATAAGCCCCGCTAAAATTGAGGTAGATGCCAAAGTAATTGGTGACTGTTTTGAGAAAATAAAACCTGCCAAGACCGTTGCCCAAGCAATGTATGTCATAGATTCAAAACCATTTGACCATGGAGCATGACCAGAGATATACCAACGAAGTGCTAAACCTGCAGTATGTGCTATAAAAAAGAGTCCTAATAAAACTAATGACAGTTTTGTAATTTTATCCATCTGAAATCGTGGTTTTACAATTTTGATAAAACTTAAAATCAAAAGAACAAACCCTACAACAAAGTAAAGTGGCCATAAAATTTCAAAAACATTTGAGTGATTATAGAAAATCTCTGCTTCTATCTTACCCTCTGGAGGATAGACAGCAGCTCCATATTTTTTCTGAAACTGTGCAATGTTGTTCAGATCTTTATCACTTGCACTCCAGTCTCCACTTTTTAATGCTGCATCAATATCTGTAAAATAGTGTACTGCTAAATTTCTTACTTCTAAAGCATCTTTTTTTGAAAACTTTTGAAGTGCATCAATAGTTGCATACCATTTATTGTTAACATCATTTGGTTTTGGCCAGATTTTAAGAAGAGAACCGGTAAAGACCATATAGACGACATTGACTCTCTCATCTACTTTTAAAGCATCTTTATCAAGTTGGTTTCTATCACCTGGTGCTTTTCTTGCTGCTTCATCTACAATAGAAGCTAATTTATAACCACGCATATTGACCGGATCTTCAAAAAACTGAGAAAAAGCGACATATTTTGCATTTTTCTTCGCACCAATAGCTTGATTTACATTTGTATAGCCTGTACGTATAAGTTTTATCTCTTTATAGATATCAGGACGAATCATCATTCCAAGAATAACTTGATTTGATGTTAGCTCTTTGTCTCCAACTTTTAATGATGCACTTCTATGGATTTTTGCTAAAATCTCAGTAGAGAGTGTATCTATTGGCTTCATTCTTCCCTGTGTATCTTGAACAATCAATGCACCAAACTTCTCAGCATGTGCTTTATTAAATGATAAAATCGTCTTAATAGAAGGATCTAGCTCTGCTGCTTTTGCAGATGGAGTCAAACTCATCATCATACCAACAGCTAAAAGTGCAGGTACAACTTTAGCAGCTGCTGCTTTTCTTGCTTTTTTAGAGAGCTGTCCAAATCTATACTTGCGTGAGAAGAGAATCCAGAACATTCCTAATGCCATCAATGCATACCCTATGTATGTTGGTAGTGTTCCAGGATCATGATTTACCGAAAGGACCGTTCCTTTTTCATCTCTATCATAAGAAGATTGAAAAAATCTGTAGTTTTGATAATCTAAAATATGGTTCATATAGATTCTATACGGCATATCTACTCCATTCTTTTTATCTATAAGTTCTACTTCACTTGCATACGATGCCGGACTCATAGAACCAGGGTAGCGATCAAGTTGAAAATCAATCAGTTTTAATTGAAAAGGAAGTGTAATGATTTTTGATCCATACGCTATAGCTACATTTACACCGTTTAGAACTACCGTACTTGGACGACCTTCCATCCCTTTTTGACCATAAACCAAAAATTCGCTTGTTTTGCCATCAACATCTACTAAAAATTTCAATGCATCAAGACCTGATGAGTTCATACGCATACGACTATTCATTTTGGAGCTTGAATTGCTCACAACTGTTTTCTTTGCGTGAAGCATAAAGTTTCGTAAAACAAATCCACCTAAATCAGTTGAGTAGAGCATACGTTCTTTAACCACTTCATTATCATTTGGGATAAGTTCACCTTGTGAACGATCTGCCATTTTTAAAAAAGAGAGTTTCATCGTATGTTTCATCAACAACTTGCCATCTTTTATATGAAAAGCAATAGTTGGCTTATTAAACTTCATACCTGAATTGAAATCAAGGACAAAATTTCCTGCGTCATAATATTTTCCATCTTCAAGTGCTACAGGTTTTCCAGCGCCTCCACCAGTGATCATCAATTGAGCCATAGCTTTACCGCTCTTATCTGCTACAATCGTCTCTACTGCATCTGGAATATATTTAAGAAGTTTTACAGTCACATTTTGTTTACCGACATTAAGTGTATGTGAGAAGCTGTTACCACCTCTTTTTGAGAGATATAAGATCTTGTCATACTCAGCTTTGTTCTTTAAATTCTCTGCATTGATCACAACATAAGGATCTGAACTAAGCATTGTATTTGAGCTCATACCTTCACGAATATGCATACTTCCTTCATACCCAACAAATCTGGTAATTGCAGCACCAATAAGCACTATGATAAAAGCAACATGAAAGATAAAAATAGGTGCTTTTTTAAGTGTGTACATCTTATATTGAAAGATATTATAGATAAGATTGATAGTTAAAAGCCCAAGAAGCACTTCAAACCACTGTGCATTATATATCTCAGCTTTTGCTGTCATAGTCCCGTAGTCATTCTCAACAATCGTTGCATACCCAATTGCTACTGCAAAAATGAGCATTAGAATAACCATCGTCTTCATAGAACCTATGATAGAGAGGAGTTTTTTCATACTTGTGTCCTTTTTCGTAAAAAATTTATTTTAGTCAACATTAACTAATGAAAAGTATATGAGGAGAATTTTTCTCCTAAAGTTTCTTAAAAATGATCTCAAAATCACCATTTTCAAGTTCTTTGGCTTCATAATTAAAATAATCTGCTATCTTTGCATATAATGGTGCTGGTTCATGAAAAAATTTTCCTACCAGACGTTCATTTTCATCTTTTATGAGACGTAATGCATGCATAGTATTGACCATAGGCTCTGGTGGCGAGCACTCAGTAGCGTCAAATTCATAATAGAGTAATCCATCTTTTTCATACTTATAAAAATCCAATGTTGTCATAGGAATCACTACTTTTTCTTTTTGCATATTTCACCTTATTTACATCTATATGTTTTTTCTTTTTCATCCCATAAAAATTGAGTAGAGACCTGTTTAAAAGCCTTCATAACAATCGTATTTTTGGTATCATTTCCAAAAATTACAATGGGTGTATGATAGTAACTATTGTAAGACTTTATAGGATGAAAAAGTATATCTTTCCATGTGATGACAATCTTGCCACTGTATGGTTCAAATGCTACAGCTGAGACTATGCGCTTGTCGCTCTGTGGACATTTAAAGTGACATACTACCCTCTCACCATCAACTTCTACATACTCTAAAAGTGTATGAATGATACTGTTTTCTTCTATCATTTTTGAATCATCACCCTAAAACATTTTTCTCTTTCGTTACAAAGCGTAACACTGCCGTTATGTGCCTGTGCAATCTCTTGAGAGAGCACAAGTCCTAAACCATTTCCTTTTACTTTTGTACTTTTAAATGCTTCAAAAAGCTCATCTTTGTTCTCTATGGCTAAACCACTGTCATAAATTTTAAAAATATGATTTTGCTGATCTGATGTATGTTTAATTTCAACAATACCATCTTCACGCTCATCTAACTCTATGGCATCAATAGCATTAGCAAGAAAATTTGTAAAGAGCATCTCAAGAAGGTCCTTATCACCATTGATAGTAAAATCTTCCTCAGGGAAGATAAAAGTTATATCTTTTGAATATCCATAATACTCTATAGACATCGTAAGCGCTTCTTTTAACTCACTCCACAAAAACTCTTTTTTATGAGCTTCAACACCTTTAGAAAACATCAAAGTCGCTTTAATGATACGCTCAATTCTGTGAACTGACTTTTGAATCTCTTCAACAATGGGAATATTCTCTTCAATCACCCGTTTTTTGAGTGTTGAACTCATCAAAGAGATAGCACCAATGGGATTTCGTATCTCATGAGAGAGATGTGCTGCCATCTGCCCCATAGTAGCTAGATTTTCTTTACGTTTTTGCTCTGTAATATCAGTAGCGGAAAACATAATCTTGTCTTGATAGGTAGAACTTTTGATCAAAAAAGAGCGCCCGTCAAACTTGAGCTCATAATCTTCTTCTTTATACTCCAACATCTTTAAAAGCTGCCACAACTCACGAGCATAGGAGTTTTGTAAAAAGACAGTATTGTCTTTGCTGTTTAAGATCCAAACAGCATTTGGCAAAAACTCTACAACTTTCTCCACCGTATCTTGGAGGTGTGCGTAGGAAGATTTTAGTTCATTGAACTCCTTTTCTACCTTATAAGTCTGTTCTATAAGAAGATTGAGTTCTTGGGGAGTTACTGTTGCCATCTAAAGAGTAAACCCTACCAAAATCTTATATAAAGAGTGTGCATCATCACTTCCGGCAAGCTCTCGTATGGAGTGCATAGCCAAAGTCGGCAGACCTACATCAATCGTTTCAACTCCTATGCGTGTAGCAGTTATGGGACCGATGGTTGAGCCACATCCCATATCTGAACGTGTTACAAACTTTTGTACGGGCTCACCTAACTCATCGGCAACTTTCATAAACTTTGCCATTGTCTCGCTATTTGTTGCATAACGCTGATTTGCATTAATCTTAATGACAACACCCTTGTTCATTGTCGGGGCATGCTCTTTGTCGTGCTTACTTGGATAGTTTGGATGAATTGCGTGAGCATTATCTGCACTGATCATCATAGAACTTCGAGTCATCTCTACATAACTTTCATAATCATCAAAGAGACGACGCAGTGTATTTTCCAAAAAGCTTCCCCCTGCTCCGCTTGTTGTCTCACTGCCGATCTCTTCATGGTCACTTGCAATAAAGAGCATAGGTTTGCTTGCATCAACACTGCAAAGTGCCAGCATACCAACATAACATGAGAGCAGATTGTCAAGTCGTGCACTTGCAATGAAGTCATCACGCAGACCGACATAAGAGGCTTTTTGCGCATCATAAAAAGAGAGCTCATGACCATAGATATTTTTCACATCTTCTACACCCACTTTTGCAAGTTGCCACTTGAGAAACTCATCAAAATCAAAATCTTCATTTGTTGTCAAGATCGGACATAAATCTGTCTGCTTATTTATAGTTCGTTCTTTGTTTGCTTTATCATCCAAATGAATTGCTAAAGATGGAACGATCGCTATCTTTTTTGCAGCATTTAGGAGTCTGCTTTGGAGATTATTTTGCATATCTACATAGCTTACACGACCCGCAAGTGAGAGATCTCTGTCAAACCATGGGTTTAAGAGC
>Ga0256828_1002429_pt1 | contig 11101 bp, 10 predicted proteins | sample CV88metaG_FD_185993 | JGI IMG/M metagenome (GOLD analysis project Ga0256828, IMG submission 185993) | Hydrothermal vent microbial communities from East Pacific Rise, Pacific Ocean - CV88 | ecosystem: Environmental > Aquatic > Marine > Hydrothermal vents | place: Pacific Ocean: East Pacific Rise... | reverse complement strand
TTTTCACCTAGTGCCATCTCTCCAGCATTTTCAAATTTGTCATTTAATACTACTAATTTACTCATTATGCTATCCTTACTTTACCTAAAGTTCCATTTGCACCAGCAACTGAACCTTTTAGAACTAAAATACCTGTTGTAGGATCGAAAGAAACTACATTGTTTCTATGTGTTACATTTGTATTTCCATAGTGTCCTGGCATTTTTTTACCTGGCATAACTCTTCCTGGCCACTCTGCATTACCAATAGAACCTGTTCTTTTACCCATTCTATGACCGTGAGAACTTCTACCACCAGCAAAATTATATCTTTTTACAACACCAGAAAAACCTCTACCTTTTGTTTTAAAAGTAGTTTTTACTACGATACCTTCAGTTAATGCTGATGTATCTATATCTCCAGCTTCTGTATTTGCAACATTTAATGTAGCAAATCTGTTAAACTCTTTACTTAGGCCATATTTTTTTTGCTGACCCTCGATAGCTTTGTTAAATTTTTTACCACTGTTGTATGCAACTATAGCAACACCATCGTTTACTTCACATACTTTTTGTTCAACAACTCTTACAAGTGTAACAGGAGTTGAAGGAACAGTAACAGTTCGGCTCATACCGATTTTTTCAACAATAAATTCCATCTTTTAACTCCTTTCTACTCTTGACCCATTGATCTAACTTCAACATCAACTTCTGGAGCAAGATCAAGTTTCATAAGACTATCAACAGTATCTGGTGTAGCAGATACAATATCTATCATTCTACTATGAACTCTTATCTCAAATTGCTCTCTTGAGTCTTTGTTAACGTGTGGCGATTTTATAACAGTGTACTTTCTTATTTTTGTTGGCATAGGGATTGGACCTATCAACTCAGCACCTGTTCTTTTAACAGCTTCTATAATCGAAGCAACAGAACGATCTAAAACTCTATGATCGTAAGCTTTTAACTTTAATCTAATTTTTTCCATTTTTTTTCCTTTAAAGAACTCATTAGAACCAATATAAAAATCAATTTATTTATATTACTCTAACCAATGTATGGACGGGGATTATACCTTTTTTTTGTTAAAAAGTCAAGAACTATGGGAGTTTTTCAAATATTTTAATAGTTTTATTTCCTTATTAGAAGGAAAGTAAGATACAGAATCAACAACTGTAAATTGATGTGTAATTTTTCATTATCTGAATATATTCTTAAATATACTTATTATTAACTATATTTTAATATTTATTTTTATATAATGCCCACATCAAATAAGACTAAATTTATCTTATTAGAAAAAAAGGAGTTAAAATGAATTTTACAAATTCAATGGAACTGCTTGCTTTTCATGAGACAGCTTATACTATATATGCCTTGATGATTATCTCTGTAATCGCTTGGTTTGGGTATAATTTAACTAGAAAAGAAGCAAAATCAGTTGTGCGAATACCATTTTATTGGTATATGGCATTTTTAGTTGCGGGTGGTGTAGGACACCATATTTTTACTTACAATGCAATCCCATGGGTATCTCAAGATATTTCAAGAGAACATATCACTCCAGATGCAAAGTATCAATTTGAGATAAAAGATCATAAATGGATAAATCTCCCAAAAAAGATAACTATCCAATGTGGACAAACTATAGAGTTTGATGTACGAAGTCATGATTTAGTTTATGGATTTGGTTTATTTAGACAAGATGGAACTCTTGTAACTCAAATGCAAGTAAATCCAGGAACAGATGTAAATGGTATCTTAGATAGTAATGATATGTTATGGACATTTCATCATAATGGAGTGTTTGATTTAACTTCTACAGAGTATTCTGGACCAGATCAATATGATGAAAATGGAAGAGACTTAATGTTTGTTCCAAAACTAGTAGAAGTTGTAGGTTGTAAAGATGGAGGTCAAAAATGATAAATACACTAATAAATGGTACAAACTTTGACCATAAGAGTTTAAACGCTCTTCAAAAAGTTACTTTAAGAGCAGTTGTTATGAGTTTTTTATTTTATGGACTTGTAGCAATTGAAGGTATGATAATGAGAATGGTACAAGTTGGACCATCAAATCCACTTCCAGAGATGTTTTCTCACCCTGATCACTATTTTTCTATTATGACAGTTCACCCAATAGTTGGTATCTTTGGTTCAACATATCAGTTAGTTTTTGCGGCATTTATGTTTTTAGTTCCATTTTTAACTAAAAAGCCACTTTATAGTATAAAACTTGCAAATGCAGTTTGGCTTTTGATTACTATAGGAACTGCACTAGCATGGATAGCAGCTTTTGTTTGGCAATATGCTCCACTATATACACTATATTGGCCACTTCCAGCAGATACTACACAGTTTAGTGCTATTGGTGGAATTGTATTTATAGTTGGTGTTGCACTTATTATGGTGGGAACTTTAGGATTTATCTATAATATTTATGCGACTATTTTCCAAAAAGTTGGAGTTCATGCAAATAAAACTACAAAAGAGCTTTTGATATCTGGTTTTGGTATTGATGGTATGCTTAATCTTTGGTATAAACTTACTGGAAGACAACCTTACTCTAAAGAACCAGCTTTAGCACTTCCTGTTGTTGCTATCTTTAGAGGGACTGTAGATACATTCTTAGATGCGATTGTTATTTTAAGTGCTGGAGTTTTAGTATTAGTTTATTTAATATTTGATGCAAGTGGTTCTGCACTTGATGTAACAGCAATTGATGCATTACTTTACAAAAACTATTTTTGGTGGGGACTAGATCTAGTTGCAGATGGATTGGTGCTTATTTATGTAGCTGGATCTTGGTATTTACTTGCTACACTAATCACAGGGCAAAAACTATTTATGGAAAATGTTGCTAGAGCTGCACTTATGCTTGAGCTTCTAGTTTCTTGGATGGTATGGTCTCACCACTTATTAGCGGATCAAGGACAACCAGAGATGATGAAACTAATCTCAGGTGAGATGGTAACAGCATTTGAGCTATTAACTCAAGGGTTAGCACTGTTTATTACACTTGTTACACTTTGGAAGGCACGACCACTTAAAATGACTATGGAGTTAAAATATCTTCTTGGTGGTTTGATTGGATTTGGTCTTGCAGTTCCAGCAGCTATTATCCAAGCAGATATGGGTATGAACAGAGTTCTACACAATACTCAATGGATTATTATGGCACATGTTCATATTGCTTTAATCGTAGGGCTTTATATGACACTATATTCAGCACTATATGTACTGTGGCCAATAGTTACAAACAACACTAAAATGTGGTCAAGTAAACTTTCAAATGTTCACTTTTGGTTATATCTAATAGGTGGAGTTGGAATGGGTGCATTTGGTGGTATGGCAGGACTTGATGGTATGCTTAGACGACACTTGTATGTAAATGGTGAGTTTAATACTCTTATGATATTAGCTGCTATTTGTGGTACTATGGTACTTATTGCTTGGGCAATATTTTTATTTAATATTGTTATGAGTGTTGGTATCAAAGGTCTTATTGGTATTTTCCTACCAGCAGAAGATCCAACAGCTTCTTATGGTATAGAGCCAGAAACAGTAGCCCAAAATCATAAAGTAGAAGAAAAAGCCTAGACTTATTTTATAGTGGATTTTTCCACTATAAAATTTAAAAGTAAAAATAGTAAGTTTTTATTTTTAAGTTTTATAAAAAGGGATATAGTGATATATTTACAAAGAGTAGCAACAGAGATAAAAGATATAGGTTTGTATGATTTAGTTTTACAAGATGTACAAAAAATTGTAGGTAAAACAAAACTTACTATAGAGGAAATTTTAGAAGTATTAGATACACACCCTCAAGTTTTGGAAGATTATAAACAAATCAATGTAGAGTACAATATAGGTAATATACATCTTAAAAATATAGATATAGATCAAATTGACCCAAACTATAAAAAAGATATAGAAAAAATCAATTCTAATCTTGATAGATTAAGAGATTTAGAAAAATATACACTTGATTTTGAACAAAGTTCAACTTTAGTAATTATTTTTTCTATTGAATTTTTTGTATTGTTTTCGGTTCAATATTTTATAGTGTTGCTTGATTTAAAAGAGTGGCAAACACTTATTTATAGTATTTTTGCATCTAGTGTTGCAGTTGCTTACTGGTATGGTAAAAAAGAACAAAAAAAATATAAAAATGGTAGTGAAGAGTTTTATAAACTATATGATGAAACACTACTTCTAATAGATACTTTAGAAAAAAAAGGTATCATAAAAAAAGAGAACCTAATCATAAAAGAGTGTGAAGAGCATGTCTAAATCAAAAGATAAAATTATTAACTTTATTTGGTCTGAAAAGTTTGCTTTAGATTCAGCTAAAGCTTTATATGACTATGAACTTCAACACTCCAATAAAAAATATATAGGTTGGTTTTTTGTAGCATTAGCTCAATTTGGTGTCGTAGGTGCTCTGAAACATAATGTTTATGGCTTTTTAGTTGTTGCTACTATAGGACTTGTTTATTGGTATATATTAAGATGGCCTCTAAGAGCTTGGTTTATCAAAAAAAGTTTTAAAAAATCTCCATTTGCGAATAAAAATATCACTTTTACTATAAAAACTGATGGCATATATAAAGATGATAAACTACAAATCCAAAATAAAGATATATATGACACTATAAAATTAGATGACTTTACTATCATTTATCATAAATTTGGTACAACATTGTTTCCAAATAAAGATATATTAAGCTAATATACTATATAATTCGCGAAATAGATAAGCAACTAACATATTTAGCTATATGTTAAATTTATGCAAGAAAGTGGGTGATATTTGTGCCTGGTATAAAAGTAAAAGAAACAGAGTCATTTGATGAAGCTTATAGAAGATTTAAAAAACAATGTGATAGAAGTCTTATAGTTACAGAAACTAGAGCTAGAAGATATTTTGAGTCTAATCCTGAAAAGAAAAAGAAACAAAAAATCAATGCTAGAAAAAAAGCTCTTAAAAAACTTTATATGTTAAGAAGATATGAGTCAAGACTGTAATCTTTTTTAACTTTTTCTAAGGAAATCTTTAAGATTTTCTTAGAGTTTAACTTAAATATGCGTCCATGGCTTAACTGGATAGAGCACTGGGTTTCGGCCCCGGTGGTTGAGGGTTCGAATCCTTCTGGGCGTGCCACTTTTTATTCTTATTTTTTTCAATTTGTTTTATCTCATATGTGTGTATAAAAGAAACATTTTATAAACAATTTTACTAAATTTTTATTTGTTGTAGATAGTTCTAAAATATTTAATGCTACAATACCACCGTTAAATATAATAAATAAAGGAAAAAATATGTCAAAAATAATATGGTCAAAAATTGATGAGGCTCCAGCATTAGCTACTTACTCATTGTTACCAATCGTAAATGCTTTTACAAAAGCAGGTGGTGTAGATGTTGTTACATCTGATATTTCACTAGCAGGAAGAGTATTGGCAGCTATGGGAAAAGCTGAAGATAATCTAGCAGAATTGGGTAAAGTTGTACTTCAACCAGAAGGAAATATTATAAAACTTCCAAATATCTCTGCTTCTGTTGGTCAGCTTAAAGATTGTATAGCTGAACTACAAGGTCAAGGATATGATATACCTTCTTACCCAGAAAATCCAACAAATGATGAAGAGAGAGAGATCCAAGCTAAATATAGTGTATGTTTAGGTTCAGCGGTAAACCCAGTATTAAGGGAAGGGAACTCAGATAGAAGAGCAGCAAAAGCTGTTAAAAAATTTGCTCAAAACAATCCTCATAGACTAAAAGCGTTCTCTGAAAATAGCAAAGCTTATGTTGCTCATATGGCAGGAGATGGTGATTTTTATGGAAATGAAAAATCAGTTACTATGGATAAAGCTCAAAAAGTTACTATCGCTTTAAATGGAAAAGAACTTAAAACTATAGATGCACTTGATGGAGAGGTATTAGATGGTACTTTTATGTCTGTTGCTAAACTAAAATCATTTATAGCAAAAACTATAGAAGATGCTAAAGCAAATGGTGTATTATGGTCTATCCACTTAAAAGCTACTATGATGAAAATAAGTGATCCTATTATGTTTGGTCATGCATTTACAGTATTCTTCCAAGAAGTATTTGATAAATACGCAGATACATTCGCAGAACTAAATGTAAATCCAAACTTAGGTATGTCAGATCTTGAGAAAAAAATAGCAGGTCATGAAAAAGAAGCTGAGATAAAAGCTGCATTCCAAGCAGTTGTAGATAGTGACAATCCAAAAATTGCTATGGTAGATAGTGACAAAGGAACTACAAACTTCAATGCTCCAAACGATATCATCATAGATGCTTCTATGCCAGTAGTTGTAAGAGAAGGTGGTAAACAATGGGATAGAAATGGTGATGCCCTAGAGTGTGTTGCAGTTATTCCTGATGCTTCTTATGGATTATTTTATGAAGAGATGGTAGCTGATTGTGTTAAAAATGGTCAATACGATGTAAGTACAATGGGTTCAGTTGCAAATGTTGGTCTTATGGCTCAAAAAGCGGAAGAGTATGGTTCTCACCCTACAACATTTGAACTAGAAGAGGCTGGAACTGTAACTGTAACTGTTGAAGATGGAACAGTATTGATGAGTTTTGAGTGTGAAAAAGGTGATATCTGGAGAATGAGTAGAGCTAAAGATATTCCAATAAAAGACTGGGTAAGATTAGCAGTTGAAAGAGCTAGTATTGAAAAAGTACCTACTATTTTTTGGCTAGATGATAAAAGAGCTCATGATAGACAAATGATAGAAAAAGTAAATAACTATTTAACCGATTTTGATACTGATGGTTTAGATATTCAGATTATGAATGTAACAGATGCTACAAGATTTACAAATGCAAGAGTGCGAGAAGGTAAAAATACTATTGCAGTAACTGGAAATGTATTAAGAGATTACTTAACAGATATGTATCCTATCTTAGAGCTAGGAACAAGTGCAAAAATGCTTTCTATCGTACCACTTCTAGCTGGTGGTGGACTATACGAAACAGGTGCGGGTGGATCTGCTCCTAAACATGTTGATCAATTCTTAAAAGAGGGTCACTTAAGATGGGATAGTTTAGGTGAGTTCTTAGCACTTGCTGAATCTTTAAGATTTTTAGCACAAAAACATAGTTCAGCAGAACTAGAAGCAGTAACTGCAGCACTAGATGTAGCAAATAACGGTTACCTAGAAAACAATAAAGCTCCAAGTAGAAAATGTGGAGAACCAGACAACAAAGCTTCTCACTTCTTCGTAGCTCAGTATTGGGCAGAAGCACTTGCTAACCAAACTGAAGTACCAGCACTTGCTGAGAAATTTGCTCCAGTAGCTAAAACACTTAAAGAAAATGAAGCTAAAATTTTAGAAGAGTTACTTGCTGTTGAAGGTAAAGCTCAAGATATTGGTGGTTATTTCCATCCAGATGATGCAAAAGCTGAAGCGGCTATGAGACCATCTGCTACATTAAATGAGATTATAGACAATATCTAAAACTCCTTGTACATAATTTCCTAGATTTTTATCTAGGAAATTTGTATTGTTCTAAATACAAACTTGGGTAAATCCCATATTAAGTTTTTATTAAGATTAACGGAAAAATTACGCGAAACTTAATGCTAGTATTTATCAATATCTACAAAAAATTTGGTATAATTCCACTATGAATTTTATTAAACAAAAACTAAAAAACTTGACAGATACCAAAGAACCTGATTATTTACTATTTTATCTTAGTTCTTTACTTATTATTGTTAGTATTATATTTTCTTATTCATTATCTATATATACGGTTGTTTATTGGGATTATGAACCTTTTCATTTCTTTTCAAGACAACTTTTAACAGGAGTAATCTCAATATGTTTTATGTGGGCTTTATCTCAACTAAAACCACAAAAACTTATCCCTTTTATTGGGTGGGGACTTTTTATAATATGTTTTATACTCATCATCTCTATGCAAATTTTACCATCATCATGGGTTACAGAATCTGGTGGAGCTAAAAGGTGGATAAGACTACCTGGATTTTCTTTGTCTCCTGTGGAATTTTTCAAAATAGGCTTTATATATTATCTAGCGTGGTCATTTCATAGAAAACTTACTGGTATATCAAAGTTACCATTTAAAGAAGAGATGATACTTTTAGCACCATATGCGGTAGTCTTTGGTTTTGTAACTTTTATGGTTGCAGTTTTACAAAAAGATTTAGGGCAAGTTGTTCTTTTGGCTACTATTTTGTTTATTATGCTTATATTTGCAAATCGTAGTTGGAAAGTTTTTGCATCACTTATAAGTGTTGCTATTGTTGGTTTTTTGGCATTGATTTTACTATTTCCACATAGAATTACACGGATAAAAAGTTGGTGGAGTATGGTACAAGATAGTTTTCTTACTTTATTTCCTGATGATTTGGCTAGTAAACTTAGAGTAGAAGATTTTCCTGAACCATACCAAGTAGCTCATTCTTTGAATGCTATACATCATGGTGGATTGTTTGGTGTAGGAATAGGAAATGGCAATATAAAATTGGGATTTTTAAGTGAGGTACATACAGACTTTGTATTGGCTGGTATTACAGAAGAGATAGGACTAATAGGGTTTATTGCTATTGTAGCTATTTTATTCACCATTATTTTTCGTATTTTTCGTGTAAGTAGAAGAATAGAAGATATAAAATATCATCTATTTAGTTTGGGTATAGGACTGATGATAGCTATCTCATTTCTTATCAACTCTTACGGTATATCAGGAATGATACCTATAAAAGGTATAGCTGTACCATTTTTAAGCTATGGAGGTAGTTCTATTTTAAGTATCTCTATTGCTATAGGTTTGGTTTTGTCTATAAGTAGAGAATTACCACCAGAAAATGATGCTTCAAGTTAGATTAATTAATATTAGCATTATATAAATATAGTTTAGTTACAGTATTAATGAAGCATAATCCTGTATTATAATATCACTTTATCTTTTCTAAAAGTTCAGTTTTGTTTATTTCATTATTTATACTTATTAGTGTATTATCACTCAAAGCTTTTTTATTTTCTATTAATATATCTAAACCTTTATCAAAAGTAAGTTTTTTATCATCTAAAAATTTAAAGATAAGATAGTATATAAAAACATCTTTTTTTTGCCCTATTCTATATACTCTATCTGAAGCTTGATTTTCTTTGGCAGGATTATAATGCCTTTCAAAATGTATCACATGATTTGCTTCAACAAGTGTTAATCCAACTCCAACTGCTAATGGAGATAAAATAATAATATTAAAACCTTGTTTATTTCTAAAATTATTTAATTTTATAGTCATAGTTTTAGCTTTATTATTATCACCATTTATAATATATAGTTCATCTAAATTAAAAAACTTCTTCAAGTTATATTGTAAAATAATTTGCATAGTTTTAGAGATAGTAAAAATAATCACTTTTTCATCTTTAGTTTTTATATTTTTTAATATCTCCAAAAGCTCATTTGTTTTTGAAAAACTTTCTAGTATATCATCTTGTACTAAATTTGTTATATCTTTTAACTTTTCTTTTTGAAGAAGTACAGGGTGCATAGAGTAAAGTTTTAGATTATATAGTTTTGATAACGATTTTGTATCACTTTGTAAAATCTCAAAATATTTTGTAGTTTCATTTTTTGTAAAAAATATCTCTTTTTTTAATTCATATTTTTTTGGCAATCCATCTAAAATATCATTTTTCATTCTTCTTAACATATAGTTAGATATTTTTTCTCTTAATCTTTTTTCTACATCTTGATTATTTGAAATATACTCTTTTCTAAAATATTTCCAACTACCAAAAAAAGCTGGATCAAAAGTATCAAATAGTGACCATAAATCTCTTAGTTCATTTTCTATAGGTGTTCCTGTCATTAGTACACTAAATAAATTATCTCCTGAACTTATAGCTTTTGAAGCTTGAGTCTGAAGTGTATTTGGATTTTTTATATTTTGGGCTTCATCATAAACTATACAATCAAGGTGCATAACTTCACTAACCCAAGCAAACTGATACTTTACTAAAGTTTTATAAGTAGTTATATAAACATCGTAATTTTCTAAAAAATTTATAACATCTAAATCCTTTACAATCTTATCTAAATTTATATCACCTATTGTTAGATGATTTAGTTTATCTAAAGCAGTATTTTTACCTCTTACTATTTTTATTTTATAATCACTATTTTTTAAACTTTTTATAAACTCATTTTGCCAATTTTCTATCAAAACTGTGGGAGCAACTATCAAAAATTTACATTTTTGCTTTTTTTGTTTTAAAAAATTTAAAAAAGATATAACCTCAAAAGTTTTTCCAAGCCCCATATCATCTGCTAGTAAACAACCTTTATAATTATTGTTATACAAATCTATCATCCAGTTTAAAGCTATAACTTGATGTTTTAGCGGTATAAAAGCAAAATCTACATAATTATCTCTTTTAGTTGTATTGTTTGTAGATATATTTTGAAGATTTTTATCTGTTTGGATTTGTATATCTATATCTATTTCATCGTTTGGTTCTATAACCAAAACATTCTTTTTAGATATAGTTTGCTCTATTTTAGATAAATATGTATCAAATGAAGGTTTAAAAATATTTGTATCATCTATGGTAATTTTATCCAAATCATTCTCTTTTGCTGTTTGGATTTGAGTTTTTATATCTTCTAAACTATCTTTATGTTTTTGTATAAACTCATTTAACTCATTGTTATCTACTGCTATTTTAAAACTATTATCTACTTTTAGTACATCTGAAAGTGGTGTGTTTGTTTTAACTGAACCAAAATACCCAATATAAGGCTCACCTATACCAATTATTCTAAAACCTTTATCAAATATATTTTCTATTAAAATATCTTTTATCTCTTCAGTTTCATTTTCAAAGTGGCTACTTGGGTTTACCATAAAAAGCCCAGCTTTCTCTTTTGGTACAAATGAATTGTTGTTTATAGCTTTTGCGATTTTTAACTGGTTTTCATCTAAAAGGTATCTTGTGATTTTACCATCATCTACATCTGTCAAAAGTAGATTATCTTGTGCATGTTCGATATGCTCTTTATATTTTTCTATTTTATTTTCATCTAATTCATCTATTTTA
>Ga0256828_1002428_pt1 | contig 11102 bp, 12 predicted proteins | sample CV88metaG_FD_185993 | JGI IMG/M metagenome (GOLD analysis project Ga0256828, IMG submission 185993) | Hydrothermal vent microbial communities from East Pacific Rise, Pacific Ocean - CV88 | ecosystem: Environmental > Aquatic > Marine > Hydrothermal vents | place: Pacific Ocean: East Pacific Rise... | reverse complement strand
AGGCGGTTGTTGTCAAATCCGGTTGAGCTTCTTTTTGCATGCCCATATGCTTCTGAAACCAATGCTTGCACTTCGACAATAATGGGTCGAGACCCTTCCATAATTACAGTAAGTGCTGACCCTGACTGTAGTTTGTCTTTGTTAAAAAATTTTCCTGCCATTGATTTTGCATCATTTAAGCCCTCTTTGTTCATCTCAAAAATACCTACTTCATTGGTCGCACCAAATCGGTTTTTAAACCCGCGTAAAAGGCGTAAATCAGAATTGGTATCGCCCTCAAAATAGAGTACCGTATCTACCATATGTTCTAATACTCGTGGTCCAGCTATAGAACCATCTTTGGTAATATGCCCTATGATGAAGATGGGAATGTGAAATGATTTGGCGATACGCATCAGTTCAAAAGTAATGGTACGTACCTGGGTAACTGAACCTGGTGCAGATGGCGTTTCATCTGAATAAAGTGTTTGAATAGAATCAATAACAATGAGTTCATACTGTTGGTTGCCTATTTCAGAAAGTACAGAAGAGAGATTAATCTCAGGAAGTAGATAAAGGTTTTCATGATTGGCATCAAGTCTATTGGCACGTAGTTTGATTTGCCCTGCTGATTCCTCACCTGAAACATAGAGTACTTTTTTATTATCTCTAGCTAGGTTACCTGCAATTTTAAGTAATAGTGTGGACTTGCCTACACCTGGACTTCCTCCGATAAGGGTCAGAGAGCCTGGAACGATACCCCCTCCGAGTACTAAGTCAAGTTCAGTACTTTTAGATGAAAAACGTGAAATGTTGTCTTCTTCAATTTGAGTGATAGGTTTTGCTTTTGAAATAGAACTACTTGAAGCACTTGATGAAGCAGTCTCTTTTAAAAATCTTATTTGTTCAGAACTGAGTTCAATCATAGATTCCCATTCATTACATGACGTACATTTTCCCATCCATCTTGGAGATTGAAATCCACATGCCTGACATTCAAAGAGTGTTTTTTTCTTTGCCATAGTATCACCTTTATTTTCTAATAAGTGTATTGTAGACAATATTTTGAAAATGATGCAAAAATATGTCAAATTGACATATTTTTTATATTTTTAATTCTTTTGGTATAATTTTAAACTTTAATTTGTGTAAGGATACACTGTGACATTTAATGCAATCAAACAACTTCTATATGGTCTTTATCTGACCAATAGTTTTGGGTATAAATTATCAAAAACAAATGATTCAATGGAAAAAAAAAGATTAAGGCTTGGATACTCACAAGCACAGCTTGATACATTAAATATTACTGTGAAAATTGAAAATGAAGAAAAACTACCTAAAGAGGGACAATATCTTGTCATTATTAACCATAGAAGTATTATAGATCCACCTATCGTAGAGGTTGCGTTAAAAAAGACTAATATTTTTGGTCCATGGATTTCAAAGAAAGAGCTTTATAATTCCTTTTTCTTTGGACTTTTTGTTCGTAATGCTGGTTCTATACTTTTAGATAGAGAAAAGAGTCAAATGTCTGGTTTTTTTGCAGATATTAAAACAGCAGTAAAAAGAGGGGAATCTATTTTTATTTTCCCAGAAGGAACACGCAATAAAACATCAGAGTCATTAACCCCCTTTAAAGAAGGGTCACGTATTATTGCTTTGAAAAATAGATTGCCAATATTACCGTTATATATTAAAACACATGCAGGAGAAGTATTAAAGAATGCATTGGAAGATAGTTCTTTGAAACAAGAAATTACGTTGGTTATTGGAGATATTATAGAGTATAAAGATAAAACAAATCTTGCACTTAGTTATAAGGAAAGATTTTCTCTTTAGTACTGCATAAAGGAATGTTCTTTTTCTTTCAGTGTTGTGATGATGTTTTTCATATTACTGTTGTCTATAGTACTGGTAATTAAAACTTGTGATGTATGTTTGGTAAGAGAGGAAATGAGGATTTTAATTTCTTCATTTTTACTGCGTAAAAGTATGGAGCCCTCATTTTTATTTTGATGTATGATATTACCAATTTTTTTATGATTAATAGAATTTAAGGAAACCTCATAAGCCAATTCTTTATCCATAAGTAGCATAATTTTTTCTTCAATGGAATCAGATTCAGGTTTGGATTCTGTTCCTTCCATGTCTTTTGTTTTCTGATGTTTTTTAGTATAGATAGTAGGATCAATTTTTACAGGGGTATTTCTAATGTGAATTTCATCTGATTTTATTTTAGACCTGAGATTATGGAGACGAATAAAACGTACAATAGTAATCACAAAAGATAAGATAAGAGAGAAAGTCACTCCTATCATCACTCCTGCTAAAATACCAAGTTTAATAGCCTTTGTAAATTCATAATTCATTGAAAAATAAACAGTAGCTACAGCTGTGAGAAGTATACTAATTGGCATCACTAATGTGAGGAATAGATTGAAATAACTTCTCATACTTGTACAGGCTCCTTAGATAAAAATTTCATCTAGTATAGTATTGATATAATCATTGGCTTTGAAAGGGATAAGATCTTTAGGTTGTTCTCCTGTGCCTATATAAAAAATAGGCATTTGAAGTTCCTCTGCAATACTCAATACTGACCCACCCTTCGCAGTTCCATCAAGCTTTGTAATAATTATACCATCAATTCCTATCATTTCATTAAATGCTTTGGCTTGATTGATAGAAGAACTTCCTTGTGTACCATCGAGTATGAGCATTTTTCGGTGTGGTGAACCAGGAAGTGCTTTGTCTGCAACACGAATCATTTTTTTAAGTTCTTCACTAAGATTGGTTTGGGTATGTAGTCTACCTGCTGTGTCAATGATAACATTATCATACCCTTTCGCTTTGGCAGATTCAATGGTGTCATAAACAACCGCAGAAGGGTCATGTCCTTGTTGTGTTGCAACAATGGGAATGTCAAGTTTTTCAGACCAACGGCTAAGCTGTTCTATGGCTGCAGCACGAAAGGTGTCGCCTGCGCCAAGAATGACACGATGCCCTTTTCCTTTATAGTGATAAGCTAATTTTGAAATGGTTGTGGTTTTGCCTGCACCATTGACTCCGATTATCATTTCTACAAAAGGTTTAATGTCACTTTCTTTCCAATCCGCTTTATATTGGAAAACAGAGATGAGAGAATTAAATGCTTGGGTGCGTGTGATTTTTTCAGGGAGAGATTCCAAAAGTTTTTCTACGAGTGAATAATTTACATCAGACTCTAACAGAATATCTTCAAATTCATCTTTAGTAATACTCTTTTTTTTCGTGGGGGAAACTTCTTTGATAGCCTCATTGGTTTTCCCTAAAACTTTTTTAAATAAGTTAAACATTATTTTTTAGACCTTTATTTTTTTATTGCTTGTTGTATATCTGATACAATCATTTCAATAGGGGCTAGCCCCTCAAAATGGCTATAAATTTCACCTTCTTTAAAGAGTAGGGTAAGGGGTGTCTCACTATCTGAATTTATATCTATGAGGTCATATATAGCATGTATAAACTTAGTATCTTGCATTTCTTTAATGAGATGCATAACGAAAATTTGTTTGTGATACTTTTGTGATACTTTATCTAAAGATTTTATTTGTGAAAGACAAGGTTTACAGCTAGATTTAAAAAGAGTGATTAAAACAATAGGTTGAGAAATGTCTTTAAAGCTAAGTTTTTTATTTATAAGTGTCACTGTATTGGTTTGTTTTTTTTCTTTTAAAACATAAGTGTTAGAAAGTGTAGATGTAACAGATGATTTTTCTTTAGCAGTTGTAAGGTGAATATCCTTTTGAACTTCAGTATTCTGATGTTTTTCACTTTGTACTTTTTTGTCTTCATTTATAAGAATTTCAGTGCTGTTTTCTATAGGAATAGATTTGTTTGTTTGTTTTTTATCTTCGCAAGCACTAAGTGTGAATAAAATAAGAATCAGCAAGGTGCTAGATGTGAGAAAAGAATTTACTTCTTTTAAAATATTCTTTTGCAAAATATTCCTTTGGGTATAATGACTTAGATTATAACTAAAGAGCACTTAGGAAGATAATGGAAGATAAAAATAGTTTTAGAAAAAACTGTCTTAAGCAACTAAAAGGGGCACAAAAAAGAGGGAGATACATTAAAGATAAATTGGTTATCTCTAAACTTCATAGGTATCTATTAGAAAACAATGCACAAGATATTTTACTCTATTTACCCCTTAAAATGGAAGTGAATCTCTACCCCTTAATAAAGCAACTACGTAAAGAAAAGAAAAAAGTCTATGTGCCTTTTATGGAAGGTAAAAGTTTTAGGTTGGTAAAATATAGATTACCACTGAAAGTAAAGCAGTTTGGTATTAAAGAACCACATGATTCAAAACAATATAGATATAAAAAAATTGATGTAGCCATTGTACCCATTGTAGGAGTAGATTCTACGTTTAGACGTCTAGGATTTGGGAAGGGTATGTATGATAGATTTTTTGAAAAAGAACATAAAAATATAAATAAAGTCGTTTTTGTAGCGCGTGAATTGTGTTACAGTAAAAAGGTCATTACCGATCATTATGATGTAAGAGCAGACAATATCATTACGCCATAGAACGTCTTACTAAGGACGTAAGTATGTTAGAAATAATAGCAGGAATAGTTGGGTTAGCTATTGGTTTTTTTGCTTCTTATATGTGGCTAAAAAGTAGCCATAAAAATAGATTTTCTCACTTAGAATATGAAGCAAAAGCAAAAGCGAAAGCGATGGAAAATGAGGCAGAACTTTTACTCAAAGAGGCAAAGGTAAAGATAAAGGAAGAAGAGATTGCTTTGGAGGCAAGATTTCAAAAACGTGTAGCAACAGTAGATGAACGTAACCGTGAACTTATACTGAAAACAAAAGAGTTTCATGTAAAAGAAGAACAGTTCTCTCTTTTTGAACAGCACCTACATATAAAAGAAGAGCGTTTAGAGACATTAGAGCATACAAAACAAGAGCATATTTCAGAGCTAGTTGAAAAGATGCAAAATATTGCTTCTTTTACAAAAGAAGAAGCAAAAGACTATATTTTAAAAAGAGTAGAAGAACAAAGTCGTGCAGAGGTAGCAGCTATTGTAAGAAAGTACGAACAAGAAGCAAAGCACGAAGGAGAGCGAAAAGCCAATTATATTTTAGCACAGGCTACAACACGTTATGCAGGTGAGTTCGCAGGTGAACGTTTGATTAATTTAGTAAATTTACCCAGTGATGAACATAAAGGTCGTATTATTGGGAAAGAAGGGCGTAATATTAAGACCCTAGAGATGCTTCTTGGTGTAGATATAGTGGTAGATGAAACACCAGGAGTGATATTGGTCTCTTCTTTTAACCTCTACAGAAGAGCTATTGCTACAAGAGTAATAGAATTGCTTGTAGAAGACGGACGTATCCACCCTGGACGTATAGAAGAAGTGCATGAAAAAGTACAAGCAGAATTTGAACAAAAAACCTATGAAGAGGGAGAAAATATCCTTATCGATTTAGGACTTTATCCTATGGCAGAAGAGTTAGTAAGACTACTAGGACGTATGAAATACCGTGCAAGTTATGGGCAAAATGCTTTAGCTCATACATTGGAAGTAGCGAAACTTGCCCGTGTGATGGCAGCAGAAATGGGAGGAGATGAAAAGTTGGCACTCCGTGCAGGACTTTTACATGATATTGGTAAAGCTTTGACACAAGACCTAGGTGGTTCACATGTAGATATTGGTGCAGAATTATGTCGTAGACATGGAGAACATCCCTCCGTCATTAACGCCATTTATGCACACCATGGACATGAAGAACCAGACTCTGTGGAGTCTGCAGCCGTATGTGCAGCAGATAAACTTTCTGCTGCACGACCAGGAGCAAGACGTGAAGTATTGGAAAGTTTTACAAAACGTGTCAAAGATATAGAGGAAATAGCACTTTCCAAAGAGTATGTTAATCAGGCTTACGCAATTAATGCGGGACGTGAAATACGTGTCTTTGTAAATGCCCAGAAAATGTCAGATAATGAAGCTGTCCTTCTTAGTAAAGAGATAGCCAAAGAAGTACAGGATAAAGTACAGTATCCTGGTGAGATTAAGGTAAACGTTATTAGAGAAACTAGGGCTACTTCTTACGCAAAATAAATATAAAAAGCGTTATAATTGGAGATACTAATTAAAGGATATGAATGAACAGATGTGATGAAATTAAAGCACATATTCGCATGGAAGAGCGTTATCAGGGCTTAAGTCTTGTATTTGAGCATAGTGAATTGATTAAAGCAGAGATACTTGATGCTGTAGAAGAAGCCAAAAAAGAAACAGGATTAAAACCATTTATTTTTGAGAAAATTTCTAATGATAGAAAAGACATTCATGCGATATATATTGAATTTCGTGATGATATTCATAGAGAAGGTGGTGAGCTCTTAACTAAAGTGCTTAAAAAATTACGTATTGATCATTGTGAGAAGGATATATAAATGAAAAAATTATTTTTAGGGTTAGTGTTTTTAGGTTTAACTTTAAGTGTACATGCAGAAGCAGTAAAAAAAGAAGTGGCAAAAGCTACAGAAAATAAAGCACCTATTGTTGTTATAGAAACGAATGTAGGGAAAATAGAAGTAAAGCTCTACCCTAATAAATCACCGTTGGCTGTAGAAAATTTCTTAGGACTTGTAAAAAAAAGATATTATGATGGTATCATCTTTCATAGAGTGATTAAAGGTTTTATGATTCAAGGTGGAGATCCAACAGGAACAGGTAGAGCAGGAGAGTCTATTTGGGGAAAAGAATTCAAAAATGAAGATACGCCTAATTTAGTATTTGATAAGCCTTTTTTATTGGCTATGGCAAATCATGGACGTAATACCAATGGAAGTCAGTTTTTTATTACCACTGTACCTACTCCACATCTCAATGGTGGATATACAATATTTGGTGAAGTGATAAATGGACAAGATGTTGTCAAAAAGATAGAAAATGTCAGTACGGGTAGAGGTAATAGACCCATGTTCCCGCAGACAATGAAAAAAGTCTACATTAAAAAATAGATGGACTTAAATGTATTACGCCAAGAACGGCAGAAATGGTTAACCTGGAAGAATATTCTCCCTTACCAAGAGGCAATTAAGAAGTTACCTTCCTATATAGAATTGAAGGTAACACTGGGAGATAAAGTACAGATAGACATAGCAAACCTCAGTCAAGAGGATGTTATATGTATCAAAGAAACAGCACTTCTCATGAAACCATGGCGTAAAGGCCCCTTTAAAATTAATGACCTTTTCATAGATTCTGAATGGCAAAGCCAAATTAAATATAATTTATTAGAACCACACTTTGATTTAAAAGATAAAGTAGTGGGCGATATAGGATGTAATAATGGCTATTATCTTTTTAGAATGCTTTCTCATCAACCAAAAAAACTAATAGGATTTGATCCCTCAGCCATTTACTATTCCCAATTTCAATTTATTAATCATTTTATACAGTCTGATATTGTGTATGAGTTATTGGGTGTAGAACATGTAGAGTTTTATGAGCATAAGTTTGATACACTTTTTTGTTTAGGTGTCCTTTACCATCGGTCTGACCCCATTGCTATGCTAAAGTCTCTTTATAAAGGATTAAATAAGGGTGGGGAACTTATACTTGATACTTTCATGATAGATGGTGAAGAAGAAATATGTTTAACTCCTAAAGATAGATATTCTAAAATTCCCAATATCTATTTTGTGCCTACTGTAAATGCGCTAAAGAACTGGTGTCACAGAGCAGGGTTCGAAAGTGTGGAAGTCTTGGAGACGATGGTTACAGAGTATCATGAACAAAGAAAAACGGAATGGATAGATACACAGAGCCTTGAAGATTTCCTTGATCCCAAAGATGAAACAAAAACAGTTGAGGGTTACCCTGCACCTAAAAGAGTCTATATCAAAGCGATAAAAACTAAATAATATTTTATTTTGACAATAATGTGACTATTTTTTACTATACTATATATAGATAAAGTGTGTGTCTTTTATGAAAAGTAAAATCTACTTTTATTTTTAAATAAGGTTGATTTTGCTATAAATACGCTAATAAAACGGAAAAGTGGAAAAACTTTAAGATTTTACACTTTTTCATTTGCTATTTTATAGATTGGAAATAAATGAGAATATTAACCGTAGGCTTTAGTGACGAATACGTTAAAGAGCTAGAAAAAGAATTAGATAAATACTTTATATGTATTGTGGATAATGCAAAAGACTTATATGATGCAACAAATTTTACAGATTTTCGTCATTATGAATTAGTCATCATCGTCGATGAGGGAATTAAATTTTCTTTAGAACGTTATGTAAATGAAGTAAAAAAGAAGAAAAGTGAAACTAAAATCATCATTTTATCTGAAAGTTTACCTCACCAAGCAGGTTTCTTTGCTCTAGGCGTAGATGATGTTGTGGCAAATCACTGTGATGCTCCTGATCTTATAGCTGCACGTGTCCTTTCTAATATGAGACATCTTTTTGGTACCCATGTCAATATTGAAAAACTTGTCATCGATATTGCAAACAAAAAAATAGAATATGATGAAAAAATTGTTTCACTTAATGGTAAAACATTTGATATTTTGGCATACCTTGCATTGCGTAAGCAGAGGGTATTTTCAAAAGATGAGATTATTAATGCACTTTGGGAAGAACCTGAATATGTAAGTGACAATACTGTTGAGGTTGCAATTAACCAAATTCGTAAACGTTTGAAGAGTATTCTTGGGTTTCAAGTAATACATACGGTACGTCGTAGAGGATATAAATTCTCGTATTAAATTGTTCTTTTAACTTGTTCTATCCAGTAGGGCATCACTTTTTGTTCTACTTTAAGGGTAGTACTGAGTCCATGCCCAGGATAAATAGTATAATCTTCTTCAATTTTCATTGCTTTTTCTAAACTTTTTACCATAGCTTCCCCTGATGAAAAAGGAAAGTCCCATCTCCCTATACTTTGTTGAAAAAGAAAATCTCCTGAGAACCATACATCTTTGATTTGGATGATACTACACCCTGGTGTATGACCTGCAAACAATTTATATTGTATTTCTATATCGGCTATATTTAAAAGTTCATCACCCACAACTTCATAGTCAGGAATACTTGGGGGTGTTGGTTGTCCTAGAGGGCATTTTTGGAGCATAAAGCTGTCACCTTTGGGACAGTAAAGAGGGATTTTGAGTACCTCCTTTAGTTCTGCATTACTCCATACATGGTCAAAGTGTCCATGTGTGTTCAATATGGCTACAGGATTAGTAATATTATCAAGCACCCATTTTGTTGCACCCATACCAGGGTCAATAATAAAGTCTTTGCTATTTATAGTAACAATGTAACAGTTTGTCTGGGTTGCACCCATAGGCTGTATTTTAATCTCCATGAGTTATAATTTCCTTATGAATATCTATGATGTATTAGAGCAGACTATTATGAGTAATGACATTAGTCTTAAAGAAAAAATGACTGCTCAGTGTTTGGAGTATTGTAACCAAAATGAGGTTAGGATTGAGAAAGGGTATGTACCGTTGGTATTTCAAAACCCTTCCTATGCAGATAAATGTACTATTGTTTCTCCTAAAAATTTACCAATGAGAAAAGACTTTGACAGTAAAGAAGGTTTAGCCACTCTGGTGCATTCAATTGCACATATAGAGTATTCGGCGATAGATTTAGCATTAGATGCCGTTTACCGTTATCCTCAAATGCCTATAAAGTATAAAATAGATTGGTTAGAAGTAGCCAGTGATGAGATACGCCACTTTAAAATGTTAAATACACTTTTAGAAGAGTTAGGCTTTTTTTATGGAGATTTCCCTGTACACTCTGGTTTGTTTGATGCAGCTAATAGAACAGCACAAAGTATACTAGATCGCATGGCAATCGTTCCTCGCTATTTTGAAGCGTCAGGACTTGATGTGAGTCCCCAAATTATTAAAAAACTAGAGAATAAACGTAAAATACCAACTGTTGCAAAACTTATAGAAATGCTTGATATTATTTATGAAGAAGAGATAGACCATGTACTCAAGGGAGATAGGTGGTTTAAATACATATGTAAACAAGAAAATAAGAATGAAGATGTTTATTTCGAGATACTTGACAAGTATGATTTATTAAATAAACATCGACCTCATGTCAATGTAGAGGCTAGAAAAGAGGCAGGGTTTACTTGTTCTGAGATTAAGAGACTTGGGGCAAAGGAGTGTTCATGAAAGCATTTTTTGAACAGATGTTTTTTTCACCTAAGTGGTATTATTATCCATTTATAGTTTTATTGCTTCCTTTTTCGTTTATGTATGGGGCTGGTATGTGGTTACGCAGGAAGTTTACTAAACAAATGTCATTTGGTGTACCTATAGTGTCAGTAGGTAATCTTATCGTGGGAGGTTCAGGGAAAACCCCTTTTGTGATTGCTTTAGCGTCAAGGTTTACAGATGTCGCAGTTATCTCTCGTGGTTATGGACGTCAGAGCAGAGGACTAGTTGAGGTAAGTAAGCAGGGAAAAATACTTGTAGATGTCACACAAAGTGGTGATGAACCTATGCTGATGGCATCTTCTTTACCGCATGCTTCCGTCATTGTCAGTGAAGAGAGATATAGTGCGATTAAACTTGCTTTAAAACAAGGAGCAAAAGTGATTGTACTAGATGATGGATTTAATAGAGTAGAAATAGAAAAATTTGACATTCTTTTAGAACCTTTAGAAATAAAAAACTATTATACTTTTCCTGCTGGTCCTTTTAGAGAGTTTATGGGTACACGTAGAGAAGCAAATATTATTGCAAAAGAGGGCAAAGCATTTACAAGAGTAGTAGATGTAGAAAATGAAACAGCTGTAATGGTACTTGTGACTGCCATTTCTAATCCTAAACGATTAGATGCCTATTTACCGAAAGGTGTTGTTAAAAAAGTATATTATGAAGATCATGCTTATTTTGATGAAGCAGTGTTACAAAAGATTTTAGAAGAGAATCAGGCTACTTCTATACTTTGTACCTCAAAAGATAAAGTAAAGATGGAAGGCTTTAAGTTGCCTATCTCAGAAATGAAGTTAAAATTAGAGATTAAAAATGAGATATTAACGCAAGTGGATGCGTATGTTAAAGGA
>Ga0256828_1002427_pt1 | contig 11106 bp, 11 predicted proteins | sample CV88metaG_FD_185993 | JGI IMG/M metagenome (GOLD analysis project Ga0256828, IMG submission 185993) | Hydrothermal vent microbial communities from East Pacific Rise, Pacific Ocean - CV88 | ecosystem: Environmental > Aquatic > Marine > Hydrothermal vents | place: Pacific Ocean: East Pacific Rise... | reverse complement strand
CTGCTCTTGTTGTTCATCATGAGAAAGCTGGGTATTACTCTGTATAAAGCCACCTCCTTTAGGAGATGGTTTTTACTAAATAAAACTAGGAGCATCATTAGCAAAAAGTATCAAATCTCCTGCTTTTGTCTCCTCTATTAACATCTCTTGCATCTTATCTTTACTATCTAGTTTTACTAGCTTATCCTTATCTATATACTCTTTGAATATTGCATAGTTCAAGTCACCAGTAACTACCACTACATCAAAAACCTCATTGGCTCTTTTTGCTACTTGAATATTGAACTCATCATCCACCTCAACTAACCCAGGGGTGATAAGCACTTTTCGCCCATCATAAGTAGAAGAGAGGTTAAAACCCTCTAACATACCGTCTATATTACCATTGAATGAGTCATCAATTATAAGTTTTCCACCTGCATTTATACGTTGTAGTCGGTGAGGGGTAGGCTCTAGGCTCTCTAACTGCTTTTTAATCGTCTCATCGTCTATATCTAAAGCTTTTGCTACTTTTATGGCTACAGCGATATTCATAGCATTAAATGAACCCAAGATATTTGCATGATAATCTACTCTATCCATCTCAAAGGTGAGACCACTTAGAGTTGCTCTGATATTGGAAATCTCTTTTCCAAAACTATGTACTATTTTTTCAGGTTTAACCATCGCAGAGTCATGAACCCACGCCTCTTTTAGTCTGTTAGAGGATAGTATCTCCATTTTGGTATTACGAATATTCTCCAAGCTACCAAAATACTCAATATGAGCAGGACCTATTTTCCCTACAATAGCAAGGTGAGGGTTTACAAACTTAGCTATCTCTTGGATATCTCCAGCTCCTCTTGCTCCCATCTCTACCACATAAACCTCTGCATCTGATGGTAAATCCTCATTGATATCTTTTATCACTCCACCAAAGGTATTGACCGAACGAGGGGTTGCGTAAGTCTTATATTTGGCAGAGAGGATATGAGCTATATAGTTTTTGATGCTAGTCTTTCCATAACTAGCCGTCACCCCAACCACTACCATATTTTGCATAGAGTCGAGCTTTTTTTCTGCTTTCATCTCAAACCCTTTAAAGAGCATCTTCTCCATCATAGCCGAGGTAAGATAGGCTAAAAAGATAGGAATAATAACTGCAAAACTCTGATACTCCATACCTGAGGTAATCATAATAACAAACACCATAAAAAAAGCAAGAGAGGCAAAAAAACGTTTGACTCTACCTGTAAAAACAAGTGGTTTATCTTGCTCTTTATACCATTTATATAGCATCCCAATATAGATAACAGTAGCAATAATACTAAGATTAAACTTGCTTAGTATAAAATATGCAAAAAGAGGAATTAAAAAATATACCAAGTGCCACCAAGTCTTGCTATGATGAAATAGCACCCTCTCTAGTCTATAACTGTACCACTGCATATTGGTCATAAAGTAGTAACCAAGGGCTAATATAAATAGTATATTGCTTATTATCTCCACGAAAATCATCTGATGTTTATCCTTAAGTTTATTTGAGGAGGTATTTTAGCATATCCTCTCTTTAATGAGAAGTTATTATAATAGTAACTTAAGATATATTCTAAAATTATATTTATTTAAAATTCTTCTCAATAAACTCATCCGTTTTTTTCTCAAAAAATCTCATACGCTCTTTGCCTTTTGGTATGGTTTTTCGTAAAGATTTCATCTCTTTTAGGAACTCTCCTATATTTGTGGGGATAATTTTTTCTATATATAGACGAAGTCGTTTCGCTAGGGCAGGGGATGCTCCACTTGTGGAGATGGAGATGGTTAGGTCTCCATTTTTAACATAAGAGGGGAAGATGAAGTCACAATATGCAGTGTCATCTACAGAGTTGACTAAGATACGACTATTTCTGCTCTCTTGAAAAATCTCTTTGTGTAGATGTATGGTATCTGTAGCTATGACTATAATGTCAAAGCCATTAATATCACCAGTTACATAAGAACGTTTTTGCATCTCTATATTGTGCTTATTTGCAAAAGCAGAAAAATCAGATGAAAACTCTTTTGATAGAATAGTGATATTGTCTGTAAAATCAACCAATTTTTCTAGTTTCTCTAGGGCTATATATCCCCCACCAATTAGAAGTATTTTTTTGTTGTTTAGATTGAAATATGCAGGAAAAAATGACATTATTTATCTCTTCTCATTGTTTATTTTTGCTTCCATTGCTAGTTTGGCTTTAAATACATCAATACAGCTAGAACACTCTTTTACAGTATTTGTCTCAATGACAATATATAGAGCCTCTTCATTAAGAATTTTGAGTTCGTTGTTCTCCATACGGATAATAAACTCTTTTTTGAATTTAGTAAGTATCCTTGAAAAAGTTTCAGGTGTTAAATTTAGAATAGAGGCTATCTCATTGTTTTTAAGTCTGTTGAATATAGCAATATTTTCTAACATTAAATCTGCAACTTTAGCTTCAGAGGAGAGTATGGTCTCTTTGTGTACAAGTGATGATAGTAGCATCACTTTTGAGGTCAAAGATTTAATTAGCCCCAATGAAAACTCTTGGTCTGATAGGTATTTGTAGACATAATCAAAATGTAAAAGCCCCATAACTCCATCAGATATAAACTCACAAGATGCAGGAAAAGGCTTTTTTTCAAAACAGGCATACTCCCCAATGGTATTGGGGGCTTCCATCCGTTTTATCTGAATTTCTGAACCTTTAGGAGAGGTCTTGTAGAGTCTGATTTTACCCTCAAGTAAGATATATAGATAGTCACTCTCATCTCCCTCATAAAAAATGATACTATTCTTAGTATATCTTTTAATGTGCATATTATTACGCAACTCTTTATGAAATGTTTTATTTAAATTTGAAAACATAGGGATATCTCGAATTTCAACCATAAACTGACCTTATTAAACTTTAGTATTTTAAGTTATTAAACTGTTCTTTTGCCCTATTGTACTCACTTTAGTTTAAATATAGTGCCAATTAACTCCATTTTTTTATTTTTTATTCAAACCAACTCAATTGCTCTCTTAGGTTAACTACTTTTCCCACTACTATTAATGCTGGAGTAGGTAAATCTTTTGCCTTTTCCCAAATAGTATCTAGCGTTCCTACTATAGTTTTCTCATCTTTAGTCGTTCCACGACTAATTACAGCAATAGGATAATCTTTTGGCTTTCCTATCTCCATTAATTTATTGGCAATCTTATTTAGTCTGTGTAGTCCCATCAAGAAGATGATAGTATCATCACTTTTATAGTTTTCCCAAGGGATTTGTGAGTGGTCTTTTCCCGAAGATTCATGACCTGTTACCACTCTAAACGATACGGTAATTCCTCTATGAGTTACGGGAATTCCTGCATATTCTGGAACAGCAATAGCAGAGGTTATTCCAGGAATAAACTCAAATTTGACATTACGCTCATTAAGATAGATTCCCTCCTCTCCACCACGTCCAAAAACCAAAGGGTCTCCACCTTTTAGACGAACTACATTCTCATATTTGAGTGCATTTTGATAGATAACCTCATTTATCTCATCTTGTGGTAGGCTATGGTGTTTGTCTGCTTTTCCTACATATACAAATTGACATCCATCTTTTGCCTCTTTTAAGATATCTGGATTGGCTAAACGGTCATATATAATAACGTCAGCTTCTTTTACAACACGTAGTGCTTTAATAGTTAAAAGCTCTATATCTCCTGGACCTGCTCCTGTTAAATAGACCATATATATCTCCTCTTACTTTTTTTGCTTTGTCGTAGGTTTTGCTTTTGATTTTTTTGTTTCATATATAAAGATACCTGATGGACTTTTTATCTGAAATATTTCACGCTCCAAGAACCAATCTTCCGTATCAATCACATTAACTTGATTGGCATCATTTACTGAAACATATAAAGATTTATCTACATTTGACCATCTAACATGAAGAACTTTGCCATTAAATGTAAATGTTTTCATAATTTTTAGAGTTTTAGTATCGACTATTTGAATAGTAGGAAAATTTTTACCTGAAAAAGTAACAGCTAGATATTTTTTATCAGGACTAAGAGCTGTAAATACAGGTAGACCTTTCATCTCAATATTTTTAATAAATTTAAAATCTTTGTCATATACCATTACAGCATTATCTCCAACAGCTGGAATAAAGGTTCTGTCTTTGCTAAGAGACCAAAAACCAAAATGTGGAACTTTTAGTACAGGTTTGTTATCTTTTGCAGTTACTTTTATCTCTGAGTAGCTCATCTTATCTAGGTCAATTACTCCAAATGATTTACTCAAAAAGAAGCCCACAATATAGGTATTATCTTTTATCATTGCATCAAATGGCATTTTACCTACTTTAAACTCTTTGAATTTTTTAAATTTTGGTAGCCCTTTGCCACTATTATCATTTTTTAAAACGGTTACTTTGTCCAAGTCCATCTCTGCAAATATAAGCATATCTTTGTAAATTTTTATACCAACATTTTTAGAACCTGTTTTGATTTTATCAATAGGTTTTAAATCTCTTGTTAGGATATCCACAGATTTATCATCATAGTTTGCAACAGCTACATAATTTTTACCAATTACAAACCCAATAGCACTCTTTGATGTTTTGTACTCATGTAAAATTTTCTCTTTTATTGGGTCAAAATGCACTACAAAACCATCACGACTGATAAGATAAGCATCATCTCCATCAAATTTAATAATCCCATGATTCATATTGTGCATATTTTTCATATGTGATTTGGTTAATCCTTTTTGGATAACAGCTACTGATGAGGTCTCTCTTTCTACTACAAATATCTTTTCAGTAGGAGTTGGTGTTCCTGCAAAAAGAATTATTGTTGACATTAGACTTAATACTATTTTTTTCATATATATTTTTCCTTTTTTAACGTTTATTTTTTGGAATCGGAGGCTTCAGCCCCGAACAAAGCGAGGTTAAAGCTGTCAATTTCTCATTTTATACATAACATGATGGGTCTTCTGCCCACATATCGCCATAGATTGCATAGGCTCTACTTCTTGAACCACCATTACAAATATCTAAATATTGACACTCTTTACATTTTCCTCCAAGCTCTCTTGGGTGAACTCGTAATTTTTGGAGTAATTCTATCGGTTTATTGCTCCATATATCTGAAAAGTCCTCTTTTAGTATATTTCCTATATAAGCTGGGAAAAAAGGGTCAGGTTTTACGTTACCCTCAGAGTCGATATTGAGTAGTTTTCGTCCTGCACTATTTCCACCCCAAGCTATAAGACGCTTTTTCATCTCATCAGCGTGTTGTGGATACTTGGCTATAAATTTATCATAGAAGAGGATAGCATCCATCTCCATATTTCCTGTTACTACCTCAATATCTCTATTTGTCTCATGATACTCAAACGCTTTATCTAAGATATAGTTAACAGCTGTAACTCTTTGCTCTTTGCTTAAATCCATATCAAGATTATCAAGCCCTCTTCCTGAGTAGACTAGGTGAGAGATATAGACTTTTGGAATATTATGTCTCTCTGCTAAATCAAAAATAAACTCTAAATCATCATAGGTATCTTTTGTAATCGTAAATCTAATTCCTACTTTAGTTTTGCCATAGCTATTTAGCAAATCAACAGCTTTCATTGATTCTCTAAATGAACCCTCTAGTCCACGAAACTTATCGTGTACTTTTTCGCTTCCATCTATACTTATACCAATATAGTTAAAGGTGTCTAGTATCTTTTGGGCATTGCTCTTTTTTACATAAAGTCCATTGGTAGAGAGATAGGTCATAATACCTATTTTTTTACACTCTTTGGCTATATCATATATATCAGAGCGTGTTAATGGCTCTCCTCCAGAGAATATCAGAAATTTTATACCATTGGCTTTTAACTTTGGTAAAACAGCAAGAATATCCTCTGTTTTAAGTGTATCAACAGAGTCCAAATCTGCTTTTGAGTAGCAGTGAAGACATGAAAGGTTACAACGATTAGTAAAGTTCCAGATAGCAATGCTCCCATCTAAAACTCTAGCAGGTCTATCCTCCACAACTGTTTTTAGGAGGTTTGAAAGTCTAAACACTATTTGTCCTTTGTTATATTAGATTCAGAAGTACTATTTATATCTTTAGGTTTATAAGATAATATATATTGAGTAATAGCAGTCAAATTTTGTTCTGATAGTTGAAACGGAGGCATAGCATTTCTCTTATACCCAAAAGTTTTAGATACATTAGTAGGGTCTATAACCATTGCTCGTATCTCATCACTACTCCGTTTAGAAGCTATCTCTTCAAAAGGTGGACCAAATGCCATAGCCGTCTGATGATGACAACCCCAACAGTATGTTTCAAAAACTTTTTTTCCACTAGATGCATATAGTGTAGAAGTTGTTATAATAATCACCCCAACGGATAAAAACTTAATAATTCTTTGCATAAATTATCCTTATTATTTTTACATATTAAGAATAATAACACGCTTTATTTTTTTAATCCTTGATATTAAACAAGTTGTAAAATGTTGATTCTTATTCTATCTTTTTGAGAGAAGTAACCTCTTTTAATATCTCTAATACAAAAAACCAAACAACCAAAGAGGAATCTTTTTATCAAATCCTATCTCTATATCATCGGAGACTACATATCCATTTGGGTTTCCCTCTAGTTGAGCATTGGTTTTTGATGCTCCACCAATCTCAAATACATTTTTGTCATCTACTATAAAATCTCCTTTGTCATGATAGTGAACTTGATGTTTTAGATTTACTTGTGAGACAAAAAAGCTTTCACGAATAGAGCCAATATTGGCAGAGGCACAAAGAACTGTAAAGAGATTTGGATTATCAAGTAGAAGTTTGTCTGGTCGGTTGACGACTCTCATACCTTTTCCTTGTCGGACAATATGGATGAGACTTCCTGCATCCATTCGGTTGAGATATTTGGCGACAGTTTGCCAAGAGGTTTCTACAGCAGAGCTTAGTTTTTTGATATTTAAATCATAAGGTTTAGTGACACAGAGCATATAGATTATTTTTTTGAGTATTTCTGATTTAGAGGAGTCGATATTGTAGATAGCCGACAGGTCAGAGTCTATGGTCAGGTTGATAACCTCTAAAAGTTTTTGAGGATAATCGGTTAAAGATTCATGATAAAATGGATAACAGCCATACTGCAAGTAGTTGTTAAACTGTTCAAGTGGTCTTATTTTTGTCATAATCTCTGAGCTGATATCAAGATGGTTGGTTATTATCTCATCTAATAAGTAAGTTTTAAACTTCTCTCCTGTTTGAAGTTCGATGAACTCTCGAAGGGATAAGACTCCTAAATTATGAACCACAGCTCTTCTACTTAAATCTCCTGATGCGTGTTCAATCTCCAAAGCAGATGAACCTGAAAAGATAATCTGTAAATCAAAAATATCATAGATGGCTTTTAGCTCTTGTGAGAAGTTTTTGCTTTTGTGAATCTCATCTATAAAAAGCAGTTCTCCTCCTCGTGCATAAAAATACTCAGCTACATCATAGAGTGAAGTAGCCGACATTGCAGGGTGGTCACAGTTGATAAAAAGCATTTTAGAAGCAGGTAAATTTCTGCTTTTGGCATATTGTAAGAGCATTGTACTTTTACCTGAACCTCTTGGTCCTTTTATACCAATGAGTTTGCTATTGAAATCTATCTTTTCAAAAAGCCATCTTTTATAGGGAGGTAGCTTTTTGGCTAAGATTTGGGCTGATATCTTTTGAAGTATAGGTAAATTCATATTTCTCTCTTTGGTATTAAGTTGAGTTAATAACTATACTCTATTTTGTATTAAGTTAGCTTTTTTTAATATAACTATTAAATTAAGTTATAAAGATGTATAATTCATTTCATAAAAAAAGGATATATAATGAAAAGAATTATACTCTCTACTCTACTACTACTCTCTTTGGGTAATGCCAATGGCTGTTTGCTTGAGCAGTCAGATGATATTAATGTTACATGGAAAGCCTATAAAACTTTTGCTAAATTGGGTGTTGGTGGAGAGTTTACAGATGTAAAATATACAGCTAATAAGAAATCAGGTAAGAATTTTAAAGAGCTTTTTGTAGGTTCAAAAGTCTCTATAGATATCTCAAAAGTAGATACAAAAAATAAAGGACGAGATAAGACTCTTGTCGATATGTTTTTTGCTAAATTAAAGGGTGGTAAGATAGAGGGAGTGATTAAAGATATTAATGCTGATAAATCAAAAGATGGGAAACGACCTTATACAGGAACTCTTGATGTTTCATTGACAATGAATGAGAAGACACTTTTAATTCCTATGAGATATAGATATAAAAAAGGAGATTTTCAAGCAATTGGAACAATTGATATCTTCGATTTTAATGGTCAATCGGCATTATCAAGTATAAACAAAAGCTGTTTTGACCTACATAAGGGTAAAACTTGGTCAGATGTAAATATTGCATTTAGAACAACTATTAAAGCTTCACTTTGTGATGGAGATGTAACAAAATGTAAGGTCAAAATTTGTGATACAAATCTAAGTGATGCAAATATTAGTAAATTTAAAGTAAAAAAGTAGGTCGAGAAAATCGACCATAAGTAAAAACTACTTGAGACTCTTTTTGCTAATCTCCTCTAAAAAGGTGGTAGCATAAGAGCCTTTTGGAAGATAGAACTCTATTTTAAACCTCTTATTTATCTCATCATACGAAAATTCCAAATCTTCAGGCCAAATCCAAGCATATCTTCTATCACCTTTTAAAGAATATAACTCTGTATCATCAAACTCCTCTTCAAGATGTTTAGCATCTGCTAATGCTCGTTTTGCTTTTGAACCACATAGCAGACCTGTAGGAGAACTTTTATGAGCCAAAAACTCATCTGTAGCACGGTCAAAATCTTGTAAAGGATATGATTTACCATAAGGATAACTTTGCATATCATCACCAATAAAGAGTTTAAAAAACTGTTTCTGTTTTTTTAGTACATCCACTAGTTCACGGGGATAAGAGAGAAAAGTTGCACTATCTGCTACACTATTTTTTTCTATAATTTTAGAGATATTTATACGAGAAGAGAGCCATCTGTTATAGAGATGACTCTGATAAGCCGAGACCAAAAGTTTCTCTTTTGCACCTTTTAGTTTTTTGCCAGATAGAGCTATCTCTTTTCCCTGTTTATAGCTTAGAGAATCCTCTCCAAATCTTTGGTATCCATAGTAGTTTGGTATTCCAAACTCCTGCATCTCTTTAGCTACTTTTTTGATATTTTCACTAGCTTCTAAAGTGACATCATGTAGTATAATAGTAAACTTATTACCCTTTAGCTGACCTATTTTTATGGGAAATTTACTATATCTTTTCTCCAAAATCTCTATTTTTTCAGTTGTAAGATTTTTAAGTAGTTCTCTCTCATAGTTTCTAGGAATAGAGATATATTGAATAGTAGTTGCATTTTTATCTTTGAGTCCTGCATATCCAATATCACGTTGCTCTAGCTCTGTAGCTTTTGCAATTACAGTAATAAGCTTAAAGGTACTCATATCGGTCTTTTTTATTTTTAAAATAAGATTTGAACCCTTATCTTTAAACTTAAAAAGAGGAATCTCTTCTACAAAAAATCTCTCAATAGTTTGCTCAAAATTAAAAGGTATTTGGGGGTGGTTATAGGCGTATATTTTTTTCATAATGGGATTATAGCTAAGATATTGTCACTTAGGTTGAAAAGATAATAAGTATAAGTTATGAACTTGATAAATATTTTAAATTAAATTAATTATTTGTACTTTTTCAAAGAGGGGCTATGCTAGAATTTGCATGAAAATTATATTTTTATTAAATTAATTTTATTATTTTCTATTTAACAAAAAGGGAAAAACATGAAAAGAATAATTGGAATGGTTACTCTTTCTAGCTTACTACTTTTAAATGGTTGTGGGTCATCAGATGATTGTAATTCTAGTGATGTAAATGGTGCAACAGGTGTAACAGATACAACAAAAGAACTCAGTAAGAGTCAGAAATTGGGGAAACTACTCTTTTTTGATAAAAATTTATCAAAAACAAAAAATACGAATTGTGCAACTTGTCATGACCCAGACCATGCGTTTATAGATGCAAGATACCAAAAGTCTGATGCAAATCAAACTATTTCTGTAAATGGTGCTTTCTCCGTAGGAGATGATGGTCTATCTTTGGGTGGACGGAATGCTCCAACAGCATCATATGCTATGTTTAGTCCAACGTTTGGGGAAAAAGATGGTGTCTATAAGGGTGGACAGTTCCATGATGGACGAGCAGCAACACTTAAAATTCAAGCTATGGGACCACCACTTGATGGTGCAGAGATGATGATGACAGATAAAGCTTTAGTTGTTAGCCGTATAAAAGAGAATAAAGAGTATGAAAAAGAGTTTAAATCTTTATATGGAGATGATATTTTTAGTGATACAAATAAAACTTTTGACAAGATGGCAGAAGCTATAGCTGACTTTGAAACTACAAAAGAGTTTACTCCATTTGATTCTAAATTTGATAGATGGGTAGATGGTAAAGTTGAATTTACTGATTTAGAGAAAAAAGGATTTGAATTATTTAATTCAGATAAAACTAACTGTAGACTCTGCCATACTATAAATTCAACCTCTATATCAGTTGATAAAACAGAAAAAAATAGAGAGTTGTTTTCAAATTATGAGTATGAAAATATAGGAGCACCAAGAAATATATCTGCAATGAATAGAAGAGCAGAACTTGGATTACAAGATAAAAATGCAAAATTTAAAGGGCTAGGAGGCTTAGTAGATAATGAGATACATAATGGAAAATCTCGTATTCCTACACTTAGAAATATAGCTGTTACAGCTCCATATATGAGTAATGGTATATTCCAAAAGCTACGAACAGTTGTTGAGTTTTACGATTTTATGTCAGGCAAAGGTACACACAATATAAATCCAGAGACAGGTAAAGCTTGGGGGCAAACTGATTTTCCTGAAACAGTTGCACATGATGATTTAGGAGAAACTGAACCATTAAGTGATGCTGATATAGATGCAATAATATCTTTCCTTAGAACATTAACTGATAAAAAATATGAACATCTTATAAGTGACGAATTTTAAAATTCGTCACTTA